>FLNX01001733.1_pt1 | contig 21882 bp, 11 predicted proteins | sample 1140341 | NCBI WGS metagenome assembly FLNX01 (sample SAMEA3878208, study PRJEB12797) | bioreactor metagenome | biome: Moose rumen | place: Sweden | collected 2011-10
TAAAGGGTCAGGAAAGTGCTGACGGTCAGACCGCCGATGACAACGATACCCAACGGCTGCCACATCTCGGCACCTTCACCGGAAGAGACTGCCATCGGCACCATACCGAGGATGGTAGTGAAAGCGGTCATCAGCACCGGACGGATACGGCTCCGGCCGGACATCTGAATAGCCTGATTGAGCTCATAGCCGCGCTCACGCATGAGGTTGATATAATCCACGAGCACAATACCGTTCTTCACCACAATACCCACCAGGAGCACCAGACCCAGCGCGCCGATCATATCCAGCGAACGGCCGGTGAGCCAGAGGGCGATGATGACACCCGAGAGGGCGAACGGCACGGTGAACATGATGATACCCGGCATCTTGAGGGACTCGAACTGCGACGCCATCACGATATATACCAGCAGGATAATCAACGCCATCAGTAATCCCATATCACGGAAGGTGTCCTGCTGCGTCTCGTAGTTACCGCCGATGTGAGTGGAGTAACCGACCGGGATGTCGAGTTGGGGAACGACCTCCGTCTCAATCGCTTTTGCCAGTTCGCCAAGGCTGGTGTTGTACGGCGTAGCCTTGACGGTGACGATACGCTGGCGCGCCTTGCGCTCGATGGTAGGCGGCGCCCAGTATTCGCCGACCGTTGCCACCTCGGAGAGTTTGACGGTCTTGCCCGTCGCCGTCGGGATAGAGAGGTTGAGAATGTCGGAGATAGAGTTGCGGTCCTCTTCCATAAGGCGTACCACGATGTCGTACTCCGAACCGTCGTCCTTGAGGTAACCGCACGACATACCTGCCACACGGTTGCGGAGGTAGGTAGAGATAGTAGCGGAGCTCAAACCGAGACGGGAAGCCTTCTCTTTATCCACAGTAATCTTGATATCCGGGCGGTCGTCCTCGCGGGAGATATTCACGTCGCGGGCACCGGGCAACTGCGAGATGAGTTGACGGCAATGCTCCGCCATCTGGGAGGTCTTGTCGAAGTCGTAACCGTAGATTTCCAAATCGACTGTGTTACTGCCTCCGGATCCTCCGGACGAAACAGCACACTGGTATTCGTTAATCTCCGGGTATTTAGCCATCTCCTGACGGAGGATTTCGGCAATGGTCCAGATGTCGCGGTCACGCTCCCATTTCTTCGGCAGACGTATGGTCATCTGGATCTTGTTGTTCATCGTCGAAGAGAAGAGGGCTGCGATAGAAGCGTCGTCGTTTGAACCGGCAGAGGTATTGATAAGCTCAATCTCCGGCACGAGTTCCACGAAACGTGCTTCCAGTTTGCGGGCTGTCTTAAGGGTTTCCTCGATACGCGTACCACGCTGCAGTTTCACCGTCACCGATAAACGACCATTATCTTGTTGTTGCATGAAGTCTGTACCAATTTTTCCAAGGAAAACCGGTGTGAGAGAAGCAGCAAAGAAAGCAAACAGTATCAGCAAAGTGACAGTTTTATGCCTTAAACACCAGCCCAGTGAAGCAGCATACCATCCGTCGATTTTATCCAGCATACGTACCACAGTCCTTTCATACCACGATTTCTTATCGGCGTCATCATTCACGAGGTTGCCGTCTTCATCCACATGCACTTTCTTCGCTTTCAACAGTTTGGAGCACAGCATCGGGGTCAGCGAGATAGCCACGAGGGTCGAAGTACAGCAGACCACCGTCACGATCCAGCCCAATTCGTGGAACATGATACCCGCCATACCATTGAGCATCGTCAACGGTACAAACACTGCAACAAGAACCAATGTGGTGGCAATAACCGAAACCCAAACCTCGTTGGTTGCATAGATGGCAGCATCACGCGGGTCTTCACCACGCTCAACGTGACGCGTGATATTCTCCAGCACCACAATCGCGTCATCCACCACCATACCGATCGCGATAGTCAGTGAACAGAGCGAGATGATATTCAGGCTCGAATCCGCCAAACCGAGGTAGATAAATGCCACAATCAGGGCAATCGGGATGGTGATACCGATGATGATCGTTGCGCGCCATTTGCCAAGGAAGAACAATACCACGAGCACCACGAATAACAATGCATAAAGCACCGATTCCTCCAGTGAATTGATGGAGTTTTGGATGTTCTCCGACGAGTCGTAGATCTTCTCGATCTTCACGTCCGAAGGCAGCTGTTTCTGGATCTGCTCCAACTCTTTGCGCACGTCACGGCAGACCTGCACGGTGTTGGCACCTGTCTGCTTGGCGATAACGAGACGCACGGCTTCACGGCCGTTGGTCTTCTCGTCCAGCGAGAGGTCCTTGATAGTATCCTTGACGGTAGCGATGTCGCGGATGAAGACCTGCTGTCCCTGCGGCGTCATGGCTACCATGAGATTCTCTATCTCCGAGGACTCGATGTATTCCGAACGCACCTGCATCTGGTACTGCTCCTGCGGCATCTTAATCGTACCCGAAGAGAGGTTGAGGTTGTTCGCCGTAACGACTTGTCCCACCTGCTCCAGCGTGATACCGTACGCGTCGAGTTTCTGCTGGTCGATATTGACATAGACATAGCGGTCCGGCGCACCCGAAAGGGAGATGTTACCGATACCATCGATGTGGTTCAACTGCGGTACCACTTCGTCGTTCAGAATCTTATCCAGACCCGCATAGGTCTCGTCCGCCGTAATGGAGTACTGGCAGATAGGCATAGAGGAAGTGGAGAGCTTGAAGATAACCGGCTTGGCACAGTTGTCCGGCAGGTTGTTCGCCGCCATATCAACAAACGAACGCACATCGTTCACCGCCTCGTCCATGTTACTACCCCACTCCAGCTCCAGCGTTACCACGGAGATATTATCCTTGGACTGCGAAGTGATATGTTTGAGGTGATCGACGGAGGTCAGGGCATTCTCCATTATCTTTGTCACATTGGTTTCCATTTCGGAAGCCGAAGCACCCGGATAAGTGGTCATCACCGTGATATAGGGCGGGTCCATCTCCGGAAATTGGTCGATAGGCAGTTTCAGAAAACTGTAAATACCTATCACAATCACTGCCACAAAGATTAAGACAGTGGTAACAGGTTTCTCTATCGCAGTTTTATAGATTGACATAGTTTATTATTCAGTTACAACGTTAATTTTCACTCCATCTACTAATTTATGTTGACCGGTGGTGACCATCTCCACACCATCAGTGATTTCATCGGAGATGATTTCCACATCCTGGTCGAAACGCTGACCCAAAGTGACGGCAACGCGTTTGGCACGACCGTTTTCATTGATAAACACATAACGATCGTTGGCACCCACCAGTTTCTCTACTGACTGATAAGGCACAACAATCGCTTTCTCCTTACCCAGACCAATGGTGGTTGTTACATACATACCGGGGCGAAGCAAGAGTTTGTCGTTAGGAATCTGTATTTTGGCTTGGAAAGTGTGTGACGAAGCGTCTATTGTAGGATAAACCACCTCCACCTTCGCATTGAACACTTTGTCAGGATAAATTTCCGAAGTCAGAGTCAGTTTCATCCCTTGCTTGATGCGTGGGAAATAAGTCTCAGGTATTGCCACCAGCGCCTTCAGCTTGTCAATCTGCGTAAGGACTACAATAGGTTGACCGCTATATAGTTCACCATCCTCGTAAGTCTTGGCTGAGATAACACCATTGAACGGAGCTTTCACGTAAGTGTTGGTTTGCAAGAAATCAAGTTGCTCTTTGGTCTGATTGTATTGCACCGTTATCTGATCCAGTTGCTGTTGTGTAGCAGAACCTGATTTCAAGAGTTGCTCTATACGATTCTTTTCAATCTCAAGATTCCCCATCGTCAGTTTGGTAGTCTTATACTGGGTCTGGTCCATCCGCACGAGCATATCGCCCTTGCGTTTTTTGTCACCCACCTCGCAATAGATATGTTCAATCTTGCCGGTGAGAGAAGGTGCCACATTCTGGGTCAAATAGCCTTGCAGGTTGGTGCTAACAGAGATTTCTCTTTGTATCTCACGCGCTTGCAGCACGGTGGTTCTTACCTGCTCCACACGCTCTTCTTCCTCCGCAGCAGTAGCGGTCTTTGTTTCTTTGTTGCAACTTGCCAAAAAAAGTACGGCAAGTGCCATCATCATAATCTTTTTCATATCTTTTATTAGTTATTATTCAAAAATTTGGTAAGTTCCACTTGTGCATTGACCAATGTCAATACGGCTTGCACATAACTCGATTGGGCGGAGATAAGGTCATTGCTGGCGTTGGTCAGTTCCAAGTTGCTTGCCGCACCCCACTGATATTTATTGGTGGTTGATTCAAACACGCGCTCCGTCACCTCGATATTCTCTTTCTCATTGGAATAGGTCTCAAAGGCATTTTGCAGGTTGAATCGCAGTTGCTGATACTGAATACCCAGATTGCCGGTCGTCTCCTCCAACGTATTTCTGGCTTCTTCAAGTGCAATCTTTTTTTCCACCACCCCTGCCGCACGTTTTCCGCTTGACCAAAGAGGCATACGAACGCTAAGTTGAACCAAGTTCGGCGGGGTCATTCGCATACCACCCTCGCCATAATATTGTTGATTGGTATAGTTATAGGCGGCACTGAGTGTGGGACCGTAAGCCCAGGCTGCCATATGAACATTTTTCTTTGCCAGTTCCACATTCTTCTCAAGCAACTGATAGTTGAGATTGCGTTCTATATTGAAGTCTTCGCTCAGCAACTGCAAGATAGTTTCCGCAGAAAGGAGGTCTCCGATAGAATCGGTAAGGGTAAGTTCGGTGTCAGCTGGAACTGCGAGCAACACACGCAGAGAGTTCTTCGCCAATTCCACATTACGATTCGTAGAGTTGATGTTGTTTTTCAGCGTATTGATACGAACACTGATTTGGTCGGCAGCGGTTTGCTCGGCAGCACCGGCATCCACTGTCTTTTGCGTCATGTCGGCAAGTGCCACGATATTGCTCAAACTGCTATCCAATAGTTGTTTGATATCGTTCATCAGCAAAACCGACACATAACTCGTAGTAATGCTGGCACGGATTTCCGACTCCGATTGCTCCAACGAAATCTTCTTCATATCAATGGCGATATTGTTCAAGAGAACTCCCACAATACCTTGACCGTTGAGACCCACCGAAGCCGTGAGACCCAATGCACCTACATTCGGCATATTAATGGTGAAACTTCCCATCGCCGTACTCATCTCGGCGCTATAACCACAATAGTTGCTATAGGCATAACTCCCGTCAGCTTGGGGCAACATAGCGGCTATGGTCTGCCAGCGTTGCGCATAGGCTTCTTGCACTGCAAGGGAAGCATTCTTCAGACTACGGTTGTTCTGAATAGCGTAGTCTTGTGCCTGTTGCAGCGATAATTCTAACGAGGCAGGCGCATTGCTTTTGTTGCTGTCCTGGTGCTTGGTAGCGTCCATCACATGATCGGAGGCTACTGCGGGCAACAGGGTTAGCGCCAACATTGTTGTAACTAAAATCTTTCTCATACCTTAATTATTACTATATTATGTTTGTTTCAGAATTGATTTTGCATAAACTGTTTTGCCAGTTCTGCCCCTTTATCCGAGATTATACTGCGGAAGAACGACTCCATCGTGAAACGCACCAGTCGTCTTGGACTAACACTGTGTATCTCGTCTTGGTTTCGCATAAAAGCCTGCTGAATAATGCTGTACATCACGGCACAGGTCTCCACATCCAAATCTTCACGATAGACACCTTCCTCCTTTCCTCGCTGCAGATGCCGCATCAGAATTTCTTTCGTACCGGCATGCACATCGCGTATATGCTGCTTATACTGCTGCGGATAATATTTACGCAAATCATGTGCAAAGGCAGGCTCCTTGTGTACGTCACTTACCTTCGAATGCATTTGCATCAAAAGACGAATACACTCTATCGCCGACTTCCCATCCATATATTGATGTGCCATCCGCATCGAGTTGTCGTTCATCTGATGCAATACCGCACCCACCAACTCATTTTTACCCGGGAAATACTGGTAGAAAGTCTTCTTCGACATACCTAAGTTGCGACTCAGGTCGTCAATGCTGACACTCTTTATACCATACTTTTTAAAGGCATCCAAAGCGGTGTCGATAATTTGTTGTCTTTGGTCTTCCATATTTCTTGCTCAAAAACGGCTGCAAAGATAATACCAATCTTTGATATACGCAATACACTTGGAAACTTTTTTTTGAAAAAAGTTTCCAAGTAACCCACAAAATAAATAAAATAGAGACCCTGAACGCAATTTCGCACAACTAAATATCTCTACACAACAAAGGCATCTGCCTAAGGCAGACACCTGAAATATAAAATAAAGTTATGGGAACTAATGCGTATTAGAGTTCATCGTGAGCATGCATCTGCTGAACATAAACAGCATGCATCATCTTCTCACGCTTGATTTCTGAGGGTTTCTCAAATTGCTGGCGGCGACGAAGTTCTTTGATGACACCGGTTTTGTCGAATTTACGTTTGAACTTTTTGATGGCGCGCTCTATATTCTCGCCTTCTTTTACAGGTACTACAATCATGTTTTTTTGTGTTATTATTTTGTTATTATGTTGTTATATTATTTCGTTTTTCTCAAAAGCGGGTGCAAAGGTAATGCAAGTTTTTGGAATACGCAAATAAATTCTTATTTTTTGCGCATTTTAATAAAAACAATGCTTACCTTGGCTTCGCGAACAGAGTGAGCGATGAAAGGTGCAAGTTTTTGGAATACGCAAATAAATTCTCATTTTTTGCGCATTTTAATAAAAACAATGCTTACCTTGGCTTCACGAACGAAGTGAGTGATGAAAGGTAATGCAAGTTTTTGGAATACGCAAATCGGTCTATAAAATTTATTTTAGAGTTACACAGGGAGGAATATAAGTGAAAAATTTGGCAATTTTTCCACGTAAACTCACTCCGATTTTTCCTCAAAAAAGAGCACCTTCTTAGCGGACATGTAGCGGACATGCAGCGGACATCGTGCATACTTTGTGCTATAATATTCTTATTATGTGAATGTTATAGGCATAAAAATGACCATTTTTACCTCTTATCTACAACAAAAAAATTTGGCAATTTTTCCCCATCCGATATTTTCCTCACAGTCGTCTCTTGAATGATGAGCACCATGCATTTCCGCCAACGGGGGTAAGACACACAACACCCTACCCGTTTTTTATCCTATCAATACTTTTTTCTATTGCCATCTGCAAAAAAAACGTTATCTTTGCAACTCGAACAGAACAAGTCATTGCAACAGATGGCAGAAACTTATATGAAAGACACACGTAGCAATCTCGTTGTCCGCTTTGTCGGTGACTCCGGCGACGGCATGCAACTCACAGGAAACCTCTTTAGCACCATCAGCGCCATCCTCGGCAACGAAATCAGTACCTTTCCCGACTTCCCCGCTGAAATCAGAGCACCGCAAGGAACACTCGGAGGTGTCAGCGGATTTCAAGTACAACTCGGCTCTACCGGCGTACACACACCGGGCGACAAAGCCGATGTACTCGTTGCCATGAACCCTGCTGCCCTCAAAGTAAATATCGGCAATATTCATAACCAAAGTATCATACTCATCGATACCGACAGTTTCAGCGCCAAAGACCTTGAAAAAGCGGAATTTAAAACCGACAATCCTTTCGAAGAACTGGGGCTGTCAGAATCCGTTCAGATTGTGCCTATACCGCTCACCACACTCACCAAAGAGAGTCTGAAAGACAGCGGAATGGACAACAAAGCCGTTCTGCGAAGCAAAAACATGTTTGCACTCGGAGTCGTTTGTTGGCTGTTCTCACGCGATATAGAGTATGCCGAGCGTTTCCTCGAAAACAAATTCCGAAAAAAGCCCGACCTGCTCACCGCCAATCTCAAGGTGCTGACGGACGGCTACAACTACGGCAACAATCTCGCTCTCTGCGTCAACAGGTTTGTGATTGAGAAATCGAAGGAAATGCCGCATGGAAACTACACCTCCATCGCCGGCAACAAAGCCGCTGCATGGGGATTGATTGCCGCTGCCGAAAAAGCCGGCAAACGGCTCTTCCTCGGAAGCTACCCCATCACTCCCGCCACCGATATTATGCAAGAACTGGCAGCACGCAAAGATGTGGGAGCCATGGTGGTACAAGCCGAAGATGAAATAAGCGGCATCTGCCTCGCCATCGGCGCCTCATTTGCAGGAGACCTCGCTGTCACTTCCACCTCAGGACCCGGACTCTCACTCAAAAGCGAAGCATTAGGACTCGCCGTCATGGCTGAACTCCCGCTCGTACTTATCGATGTACAACGTGGCGGTCCTTCCACAGGTCTCCCCACAAAAACCGAACAGACCGACCTTCTGCAAGCCGTCTTCGGGAGAAACGGAGAAAGCCCACTGGTCGTCATTGCCGCCTCCACGCCTGCCAACTGCTTCGACTATGCCTACCAAGCCGCCAAAATAGCACTGGAAAACATGACTCCCGTCATTCTCCTCTCTGACACCTATCTTGCTAATGGCACTTCCCTCTGGCGTATCCCCCAAATGGCAGAACTGCCCGCTATTGAGCCGCAACAAGTTCCCAATGAACTTCAAGGACAATATAATCCCGCCTTGCGCGACCCGCAGACACTCATCCGATACTTTGCTCCTGCAGGCAAAGAAGGGTTCGAACACCGCAATATGGGCTTGGAACGTGATGCTACGAAAGGAAGCATCTCCACCAACCCTCATAACCACGAGGTGATGATTCAAAACAGAGCAGACAAAGTGAAACGTATCAGCGAAAGACTGCCTCTGCTGTCACTCTATGGCAATCAAGAGGCTGACACACTACTGGTAGGATTCGGCTCCACAGAAGGACATCTCAAAGCGGCTGCCGATAGGCTCAACAACAACGGAACTCCTGTCGCTTTGGCTCATTTCAACTATATATACCCCCTGCCACGCAACACGGAGCATGTACTGAAACGTTTCTCACGCATCATCGTCTGCGAAGTCAGCAACCGGCAGTTTGCCACCTATCTGCGAAGTCAGATAGAAGGGTTGCAACTCGAATCGCTCACCTCCCTCAAAGCCCAACCGCTGCAGATAGAAGACATCATTCAAAAAGTGGAAAGTGTTGCAAAGAAATAGATGTTGCATCAGCCTATCTAATCTCAATTATAAAGTGTAAATGACCCAATAGTAAATATCTTCATGACCCCACAAGATTTCAAATCCGACCAATATGTTCGCTTCTGCCCCGGCTGTGGCGACCATGCCATCCTTGCAGCACTGCAGAGAGCCATGGCAGAGATAGGTATCCCCACGCACGAGACGGTGGTCATCTCCGGCATCGGTTGCTCGAGCCGTATGCCACACTACCTCAACACCTATGGATTCAACACCATCCACGGGCGCGGAGCTGCCATCGCCACCGGCGTGAAGACCTCACACCCCGAACTCACCGTCTGGCAGATGACAGGCGATGGCGACTGCCTTGCCATCGGAGGCAACCATTTCATACACAGTCTGCGCCGAAACATTGACCTCAATATCTGCCTCTTCAATAATCGCATCTACGGACTGACAAAAGGGCAATACTCTCCCACCTCACCCAAAGGGTTTGTGAGCAAATCTTCTCCTTTCGGCACAGTGGAACGACCGTTTATTCCCGCGGAATTGGTTCTCGGCGCAAGAGGCACTTTTTTTGCCAGAACTTTGGACGTGGATATGCCTACTGCCGTGGAGTGCATGAAAGCGGCACAACAACACAAAGGTGCTTCCGTAGTGGAATGTCTCGTCAATTGCGTGATATTCAATAACGGGGCCCACAGTTGGATAGCAGATCGCGATACCCGTGCCGACCGCACTATTGTGCTACGAGACGGAGAGAAGATGATTTTCGGTCGTAACAACGAAAAAGGATTGGCATTGGACTATTCTCAAGGTCTGATTCCGCGTCTTGTCATCACCACTGCCGATGACCCTCACGTTCTCGTCCATAATACCAAGGAGCAAGACCCCACCTTGCATCGCATGCTGGCCTTGATGGGACAACTGACATCGGTCGGACAAGAGCACGACGACATGCCGGTGGCTCTCGGAGTCATCCGCGATGTAGAAGAAGAGACCTACGACAACGCCGTCAATCGGCAGATTCACGAAGTGCAAGCCGCTGCCAAGGTGCATTCTTTTGACCAACTCACTGCCACCTTGGAGCAATGGGAATTATAACAGAAAGAGAGACAACAAAATGTTGTCTCTCTTTCTGTACCCAGGGCCGGGGTCGAACCGGCACAGGGGTGAACCTACTGGTGTTTGAGACCAGCGCGTCTACCGATTCCGCCACCTGGGCTCTTTTCTCAAAGCGGCTGCAAAGGTAATGCAAGTTTTTGGAATACGCAAATAAAATTTAATTTTTTGCGTATTTTAATAAAAACGAAGCTTACCTTGGCTTCGCGAACGTAGTGAGTGATGAAAGGTTGCAAGTTTTTGGAATACGCAAATAAAATTTAATTTTTTGCGTATTTTAATAAAAACGAAGCTTACCTTGGCTTCGCGAACGTAGTGAGTGATGAAAGGTTGCAAGTTTTTGGAATACGCAAATAAAATTTAATTTTTTGCGTATTTTAATAAAAACAAGGGGAAAAATAGTATTCTTCTTTGGATATTATACGCAGACAATCAAAACTCACGCTTTCCCTGGAAACGGTTCGCGGTAGGTGCAACCTTCTTTCCAACGGGAACAGCCGTATTGCGTGTTGCCGCGGATAATCAGACCGCGACGACACACCGGACAGAGCATACCCGCTTTGTCAAGTTTCACATCTAAAACCACCTCCGAAGTCATCTGCTTGAGCTCGTCCAAGAATTGCTGTGCCGTGTAGTCACCACTTTCTATCTGACGCAGTTTCTTCTCCCACCGACCGGTCAACTCCGCACTCTTGAGTAGCGGAGAGTGAATTGTGTGAATCAGTTCCACTCCCACCGGGGTAGCTTTCAGCGACGTGCGCACCTTTTCTATATAACGGCGTTGATAGAGCTTTTCTATGATAGCCGCCCTTGTAGAAGGCCTACCGATACCGTTCTCTTTCATGGCATCTCTCAGTTCTTCGTCTTCCACGGTTCTGCCCGCTGTCTCCATCGCTCTCAACAAGGTAGCTTCCGTATAGGGTTTAGGCGGTGTAGTCTGACGCTCAATGAGCTGAGGCACATGCGGACCTTGCTCGCCTTTCTTGAAGTCTGGCAATGCCTTCGTTTTGTCGGAGGCCTCGGAAGAGTCCGACGTATCTGACGAGTCGGACTGTTCAGCAGAAGCTCCAAACACCACCCGCCAACCGGGGGCTATGACTTGCCGACCCGCGGCTCGAAAAACGATGGGGGACACTTCCTCCTGAGAAGCGGATTGCGGAACCGTTTCTCCCGTCACCGTCGTAGTACTGATTTGGCATTCGGGATAGAAGGCCGCTATGAAACGCAGCGCCACTAAGTTGAACACCTTCCGCTCCTGCTCCGTCAGGTTGTTGGGTTGCTGACCCGTCGGGATGATGGCATGGTGGTCGGTTACTTTAGAATTGTCGAACACCTTTTTGCTCTTCGGAAGAGGTTTGCCGTGAAGCGGCGCAATCTGCTCCTTATAATAACTCTCTATACCCCGCAATATATTGCCGCATTTGGGATGGATATCCTCACTCAAATAGGTGGTATCCACACGCGGATATGTGGTGACATGCTTTTCGTAGAGCGACTGAATGAGTTTCAACGTCTCGTCGGCAGAAAAAGAAAACTTCTTGTTGCATTCCACCTGAAGGGATGTAAGGTCAAACAACCGGGGTGCCGACTCTGTACCTTTCTTTTTCTCCACCGAAGTGATGACAAAGGGCTCGTTTTTGATGGATTCAATCAAGGCATTTCCCGCCTCTACTGAGGGTATGGCATCTATGCCGATATTGGTCTTTTGCAGGTCTTCCAAAGTCGGTACTACAATCTCTTTCATCTTCTTGCTTTCTGCTTTCAACTTCTGACCTTCTGCTTTCGACTTTATCTTCTCTATTTCTTCCAGCAACTCCTCTTCCGTTTTTCTCACTATCGCGGAGAAACTCACCCCTCTGTATTCCGTTTTCAGTTCCCAATAGGTGCGAGGCACAAATCGTTCTATCTCCTGCTGACGGCGTACAATCAAAGCAAGTGTCGGAGTCTGCACGCGACCGATACTGAGCACCTGTTTATTCTCTTTCCTGTAACGCAAAGTGTATGCCCGTGTGGCATTCATGCCCAACAGCCAATCGCCTATCGCACGGCACAGACCCGCCTCATAAAGCTTCTGATATTCCGACTGGTCTTTCAGCTGCTTGAAGCCTTCTTTGATGGCTTCCTCCGTCAGAGAAGATATCCACAGACGACGCACCGGCACCTTGCAACCCGCTTTCTGATACACCCAACGCTGAATCAACTCTCCTTCTTGACCGGCATCACCGCAGTTTATCACCTCTTCAGCCTGCTCTATCAAACTTTTGAGAATATTAAACTGCTTCTGAACACCCTTGTCATCACTCACCTTAATGCCGAAACGCTGAGGTATCATCGGCAGTTGCGACAGATTCCATGGTTTCCATTGCTCCGTATAGTCATGGGGATCAAGCAAGGCACACAAATGACCGAATGTCCAACTCACACAATAGCCGTTGCCTTCCATAAAGCCGTCATGAGCCGTATTCGCACCCAACACGCGCGCTATATCCCTGCCCACAGAGGGCTTTTCTGCAATACACAATTTCATACAAAACAATTTATGACTTACGAAAACAACATTACACGTATTTGCCAATCAAAGCGCAAAGGTAAAATTATTTTGTCATATACACAAATGGACAAGTACAAACAACACGCCTATCACATCAAAGTTTACCCGTTAACGGGAAGCAAAACCCTAATCAATCAACATTCCATCCTCAACAAACTTATTTCCGACACCTGTCAAACATATAAACTCCGAAAAGACAATACCTTTGCAGCCGCTCTGTAGCCGGCAAACACGATAGATATACGATAGATATACGATAGATATACGATAGATATACGATAGATATACGATAGATAAACGATAGATAAACGATAAATTCTGCGGACTTCATACTACTTTTATAAACACGTCAAAAAGACTCTGAGCCACTTTTTGAAGCAGACTTAAAAACACCCATCAGTTTCGCCGGCAGGCCAATCTTTGGCAATTTTTACCCATACCGCCAAAATTTCCACAAACATCGGCAATTTATAGTTGCGCCATTGCTAACGAAACCGTATCTTTGCATACTAAAAATTGTGTGCGTATCTTTGCAGGGGCTTTCGCCCGCACAATCTTTACTAACCAATTGAAAAACAAAACAACTAATACCCATGTTAAACAAACTGAAATTCTTTACGCTTGCCGCCATGCTATGTCTGGCAGGGGCGGCTTACGCAAAAATCATCAAAGGAACAGTCACTGACCCTACGGGAGAAACCATCATCTCCGCATCCGTTATGGTGAAAGGTACTACCATCGGTACAGTAACTGATTTCGATGGTAACTACGAACTCAATGTACCGGACGATGCACAAACGCTTGTATTTTCCTACATCGGTATGGAAACACAGGAACTCCCTATCACAGGTTCCACCATCAACGTCGTCCTCAAAGAAAATTCCGAAGTCCTGGAAGAAGTGGTGGTTACAGGCTATGGCACCACAAAAAAACGCGACCTCGTCACTTCAGTCGCTTCTGTTAGTGCCGACCAGTTAAAAGACATACCTGTCACCACGGCTGCAGAAGCCCTGCAAGGTAAGTTGGCTGGTGTGAGCGTCACCACAACCGAAGGTGCTCCCGATGCTGACGTTAAAATCCGTGTACGTGGAGGTACCTCCCTCACACAGTCCAACGACCCCTTATACATCGTGGACGGATTCCCGGTTAGCAGCATTGCCGACATCCCGCCTTCTGACATCGCCTCTATGGACGTACTCAAAGACGCTGCCGCAACAGCTATCTACGGAGCACAAGGTGCCAATGGCGTTATCATTATCACCACAAAAGAACCTGTCAACACCGATGGCGACAAAATGGCGTTCCATGTGGACTACACCGGCTATCTCGGCTGGAAAAAAGTCGCTTCCAAATACAATATGATGGATGGCAAAAACTTCATCCTCATGCAAAAAGAATGGGCGCACCTCAACAAAAACTCACAAATTGATTCCTATTTCTTCCGCTATTTCGAACCCAACTTCGCATCTTCAGGCGGAGGATTCTACACCACACAAGAGATTATTGACTATTGGAGCGATAAGGAAATCGACTGGCAAGACCGCACCTTTGGTCTGACAGGCTTAAATAGCAACCACACTTTCTCTGTAAGTGGTGGCAACAAAATGGCTTCCTTCAATCTCAATTACAACCGTATTGACGACGAAGGAATCCTGTACGGCTCCGACTATGACAGAAACAACCTCTCATTCAAAAGTAAGTTCGCACCCGTAAAAGGACTCACCATCGGCGTTACAGCACGTTATACCAACACTAAAGTATTAGGTTCAGGTATGAACACTGCCGAAGACGCCGGAAGCAAGAGCGAGAGCCGCGTCAGAAATGCTATCGCCTACTCTCCCCTGCCTCTGAATGGGTTAGGAAATGATGCCGAGAGCAGTTTGGCAGAAGACGAAGAAACAATAGGTTCACTCTACGACCCCATCACTGCCATTAACGACAACTACAAAATCAAAACCGACAACAAATGGTCCCTCAACGGATATGTGCAATATAAGTTCTTAAAAGCATTCACCATAAGAACTGACTTAGGCTACGAAAGCAGAGATGTGGCGCAGAACCGATACTATGGTCCCACCACCTATTATAGCCGATCATCCGTATCTGCCTACACCGACGCCGGACTCGGCAACGTGATTTGCACCGACGACAAAACAACACGCCTGAAACATACCGGCTCCTTCGACTGGAAACAGAGTTTCGACAGCAAACATAATGTAGAGATATTTGCCGCAGAAGAAGTAATCGTTCGTACAGGCAACCTGACTACTATGAGAGGGTATGGCTACGACAAAAACCTGAACGGCGTGTCCGTATTCGACCATCTTGGCTCAGGAAATGCCTACGTTACCACCAACTACGTAAGTCCTAACGACAACATGCTTTCCTTCATCGGACGATTCGACTACAACTATATGAGTCGCTATTATGCCACACTCACCTTCCGGGCTGATGCTTCCACCAAGTTCAGCAAAGGCAACCAATGGGGCTACTTCCCAAGTTTGGCACTCGCATGGAACATCGCAGAAGAAGAGTTTATGGCTAATGCGCAACGCTATCTGTCGCAACTCAAACTTAGAGCAACTTATGGCTTAGTGGGTAACAACAATATAGATTTAGGTTATATTCATCCCGAATACTTAGCCTATGCCGCCGCTTCTTCTGGTATGTACTCCACACAGTACTACATGGGAGGCGCCAATATCATTGCGGCTAACGAGAACCTGAAATGGGAAACAACCACCAGCCGCAACTTAGGTCTTGACTTTGGATTCTTCAACCAACGACTCAGCGGTTCGCTTGATGCATATTGCAACACCACCAACGACCTATTGCTGCTCTATCGCTTGCCTGACGGTGGATACAACTACCAATATCGCAACATCGGTTCAACTCGAAATATCGGTGTCGAACTCTCACTCACAGGCGTCATCTTAGACCATAAAGACAAAAATCTCAACTACGGACTGACCGTAACTGCCAACATCGCTCATAACAACACTATCGTTAAGAGCTTAGGAGGTATGGACGAGTATAATGTAAGTGCCGGATGCTTCAGCGCCGGATACGACAATCTCGACTACGAATACAAACTTGTAGCCGGAGAAAGAGTGGGAAATGTATATGGCTACAAAACCGACGGGTTCTATACCGCTAACGACTTTGACGGCTATACCGTTAAGTCAGGGGCAATCTCCGGCGGCGACTGGACCGTAAACGGAAAAGTCATCTCCACACCAATGGGAAATGCTCGTCCCGGTATGCCGCGCATCGTGAACGTAAACGGAGACGACGTCATTGATGCAAAAGACAGAACCGTCATCGGTAACACACAACCCTATTTCAACGGAGGTTTCAACATCTCCGCTTACGTTGGCGGCGATAAATGGGGACGCGTAGATATGAGCGCTAACTTCACCTACAGCTACGGCAACAGCGTGCTCAACCTCTCTGCATTAGACTACTCCTCTATCACAGAGAAAACACGCCTTCGTAACACAAGCGCCGAATTGGTTAACCGATACACTTATTTAGACAACCAATACAACTACATCGCTTACACGGGCGACTTCGCATCCTATCAGCAGGCTCTAAACGAGGCCAATACAAATGCTACCGTAGAGAACCCTGTAACAGAGACATTTGCGCTGACAGAGAAATTCGTGGAAGATGCAAGTTTCCTCCGCTTTAGCAACCTAAGCATTGGATATTCACTGCCGCAAAACATCATTACCAAAGCACACATGACCAATCTGAGAATATTCTTCACGGCCAACAACCTCTTCTGCGCTACTCGCTACTCAGGAGCAGACCCCGAAGTGGACTCACGAAGCAAGAGCAACCCGCTGGCTACAGGCGTTGACTTCTCCGCCTTCCCGAAGAACAGAGCATTTAACTTTGGTTTAACAGTAGGATTCTAACAAATAGGAGATAATGTTATGAAAAACAAAAGTATATATACAATCATTGGTTTAGCAACCCTACTATTGACCGGTTGCGAGAGCAGTTTCTTTGAGAATAATGCTCCATCATCCTTCACACCCGAAGACGTATTTTCCAATCCGATACTGACCGAAAATGCCATTGCTGGCGTGTACGAGATTTTCGGCGAAGACAGAGGATATCGAAATCGTCTCACTTGCGGTTATGCAGGTCTAAATACCGACATCGAGTACAACCGAAAAAGTAGCAAGGAATATGCTACCTACCAAATCAAAACCACTAACACCGACTTGTCAAATGCCAAAGGAACTGACCCTTGGGGACATCTCAACAACATGATTGAACGATGCAACAATATTGTTGATGGTATCGACAACTATGGCTATGCTGCTGCAGCCAAAGACTCTGTAGTATCGGCTCAGTTCGATTATATGAAAGGTGAAGCACTCTTCTTGCGTGCGTTTGCATTGCTCGAAATGGTGAAATATTGGGGCGATGTACCCGTAAATGTGAAAGCATACGATGGCAAAGACCTCGAGTCTGTTTCACAAGGGAAAGTGGACCGCAATATAGCTTTCGAACAAATCCGCACAGACCTCAAGTTAGCTGCTCAACTCATGGAATGGTCGGGCAATGCACAAATTCCCTCTGCACGAAACGATGTACGCCGACCCAGCAAAGCCGCCGCTCTGGCACTGCTCGCACGCGCAGACCTCATGTATGCCGGCAAAGCAGTACGCCCCACCAACCTCGTGGCTGGGAACACAAGCTACACCATCGACTTCAATCTCTCCGACGCCTCCAAACGAACAGAACTATATCAAGAAGTCATGTGGGCATGCGACACGATCCTCCGTCAGGAAGGGACAAGCAAATTGCTCGACGATTACTCTCAAGTATTCAAAAACATCTGCCAAGATAAAACCGACTACGCTTCCATGGAGCACATCTGGGTCATACCGCTGGCTGACGGAGCACGCGGACAAGTAATGAACTACAACTGCGCCAAATTCAATAGCAACAGCTCCACCAGTCCCAACGACTATACCATGGGCGTACTCCTGAACAATATCAAGTATAGCGACAACGTTAGTTCTAACTTCACCATGGCAATCGTACCTACCCTCCTCTTCGATTACGAAGAAGACGACCAACGTCGTATGGTTACTGTCTTGCCCTATAAGTGGAATGTCACCAACTCTGGAAGTATCGATGACAACCTCACCCGCAAAGAAAAAAGCAAAATGTGCCTTTATCCTCGCATCCAATCGGACGCTTCACAATGGTCTTGCGGCAAGTATCGCTTGGAATGGATGGCACGAGAGAACAATGGTACCGACGATGGAATCGACTTCCCTGTCATTCGTTTCTCTGATGTCCTGCTTATGTTCGCCGAGGCAAGCATAGGTAGTGTGGACGAAACCGTCATTACACCCAAAGAACCTACTCTCTACACGGGACAACAATGCTTTAATATGGTACGCAACCGCGCCGAAGTCGGCAATAAAACATTAACGTTGGCAGCCATTCAAGAAGAACGCAAACTCGAGTTCGCCGGCGAATATATCCGCAAATGGGACCTCATGCGATGGGGAATACTCAAAGAGGCGCTCATAAAAGCACACGAAGACATCGAAAACCTGCGTGCCAACTACGACAACCATCCCATCTCCTTTAAATATAAAGAAGATAACAGCTACTTGCAAGCCGGAGCTAAAGACTACAACGGCGCAGATGTCGTACGTGGATATGTAATAGATGAGGTTTATGGCTATAGTCTTGACGAGACAGATGCGCAATCTGGCAACCTGTGGCTCAGCGCCAAAATCAAGTTCGCCGAGAAATTGGTTGATACCGACTACATCTTGTACGACTACACCGATCCCGAATCCATCAACTCACACCAGTATTGGCCCATATTCTCCACTATCATTGGTGCAAGTAATGGATTGCTATTTAACAACTATGGTTACTAATGTACAAAATAGATACTGATGCAAACCAAAATCTCCATATTATGTCTCTGCCTCCTCTTCCTCACGGCATGCAATAATCAGCCCGAAGAGCAAAACAATGGCAATAACGAACAAAACTCCAACTTAGATAAGTTTGAGTCTCTTGTTTCCGCCTGCAGCCAATGGAAACAAGGAGGGGGAAGCCAAACAACAGGTGGAGAAGGAAGCACCACTATCTATAAAATAACCAGTCTGGAAGATGCCGACCCCTATAAGCCTGTTGTCGGCACCTTAAGATATGCCATCCAACAAACAGGTCCACGCATAATCGTCTTCGAGGTGGCTGGCACCATACATCTCAAAGCACCACTCACCATCACAAATGGCAGCCTGTCGGTGTTAGGACAATCGGCTCCGGGACAAGGTATTTGTATTGCTGATTACCCCATCATAATCAAGAATGCCAACAACATCATTCTCCGATTCATCAGATGCCGTTTAGGCAATACATCTCTGCAGAAAGATGCTGAGACCGACTATGACGCCCTCTCTGTCAACGATAGTAAAAACATCCTGATCGACCACTGCTCTTTCTCTTGGTCGGTTGACGAGTGCGTCAGTTGTTACGGGAATGAGAACTTCACCCTGCAGTATTGCTTCATTACTGAGTCGCTTCGCAATGCGGGACACGTGAAAGGTGCGCATGGATACGGAGGTATATGGGGGGGAACCAACGCTTCTTTCCACCATAACCTCTTGGCACATCACGATAGCCGTAACCCGCGTTTCGACCACGACTATGTCAACAGTAAACAACGCGGACCGCTCGATTTTATCAATAATGTGGTATATAACTGGGGGAGCAACTCTGCGTACGGTGGCGAATCAGTCAATACGCAACGTACTATCAACTTCATCGCCAACTACTTCAAGCCGGGCCCATCCACCAAATCAAGTGTAACAAGCCGTCTGGTCAACCCATGGACAAGTTGCAGCAACTGCACCGATACGCATGCAGGTACCGTACAACCGCCGCTGATATGGCTGGCTGACAATTACATGTACAACGCACAGAATGTGACTGACGACAACTGGCAAGGTAGCACCGAATCTTCTCTATCAAAGGCTGATGCCCGTTTCGAAATGAAAAACCCCATCGCTGAACAATCAGCTGTTGAGGCTTACGAGACGGTTTTAGCAAAGGCAGGATGCTCACTCGGCCGCGATGCTATCGACACACGCATCGTTGCTGACGTGAAGGCAGGCACCGGGGCGCTGATTGACTCACAAGACGAAGTCGGCGGGTGGTGCAACTTGTCAAGCGAGAAAACGGCTACCGACACCGATGCCGACGGCATTCCCGATGAGTGGGAAACAGCCTATGGCCTAAACCCCTCCGCCAACGATGCACGACAGGTTAGCTTAGTAACAGGATACGCCAACTTGGAGGTCTATCTGAATGATTTAGTGAAAAATCTATATTAACAAACCAATAATATCAACCTCTTTAAATTTATTTATTATGAAAAAAGTTTTATTCTTTGCTGCTGCATTGTTGGCAGCATTAAGCCTGAATGCCGAGTCTGTTTATGACTGGGCAGAAAAAATCGGTTCTGAAACAATTGTTAGTGAATCCGGTGAAGATGGAGTAGCTATTACAACTGTAAAAACAGAAACAAACACTACAGAAGTTGCTTGTATTAAATTCGGGAAGAGCTATAAAAGTGGCGAACAGCACAACTATTTAGAACTGACTTCAGCCAAAGAAAAGTTCCTTAAAGACGACATCATCATTATTCAATTCGGCTACAACAATTCTGCTTCCAAAAAAGCCATCATGGGTGTATTCGACACAGAAGATAATGAATTGGCAACTTCTGGTGAAGGAAAAAATATGAGGAATGAAAATGGTAGTTCTGAATTCACCTTCACTCTGCCGGCTGACATGGATAAAATCCGCATCGCTCGAGGCACTGGCGGAAACACAGGAACATGCGTCATCAGTCTCAAGGTAGTTCGTGGAGAAACCGTAATTGAGAAACCTATCGCTCCTTCCTTCTCTAAAGCAAGTGGCATCTACTATGAGCCCTTCAAAGTAGGTCTGAATTCATCAAGAGCTGACAAAATATACTATGCAAAAGATGGCGGAGAATATCAAGAATATACTGATAGTATCGAAATCTCAACTTATGATGTAGAAGTTAAACTCTCTGCCTACTCAGTTTACAACGGAGAAAACAGTGAGATAACCGAAGCCACTTATACTTTGGAGCACTTTGTTGCACGTCCCATATTCAAAGCACGCAAAACCATCAGTCTTGCAGGTATCACCGCTGCTGACATTGACATCCGCTCAGGCGAAAATGCAACCATCGGCGAATATAACATGGATGGCAAAACGATTCCTTCAGTCAACTATCTGAAAAACCTGACTGCCGCTGACGGACAAGATAGCGTTTTCGTTGTAGGTCTCAAATCCGATCCGGATATCAACTTCCGCTATAAAAACACCCAAAGCGACAAGGCTAACATCCTGAAATTTGCTAATGACTATCTGCAATGGGACGGAAGTGGTGTGATGATGTATTTGGATAACGTGCAAAGTGGCGACACTATCGTTATCGTTGCATGCAAGAAAGGCTCCTCAGCAACCAAATTTGACCTGTCCTTCTCAAGTGTCTCCAACATGACACCTTACCAACCCGAAGACGAAGATGACCCATGCTTCACTGACGGCGATGTTTACAAAGAGTCAGGCGCAAGTATCGAAAACAATTACGAAGGTTGGGCTAATCTCGTTTACGTCGTAAATGAAGGTAAAACCAAAGTTCGTATCAAAGAAACCAGCGGTGGCGCACGTATCGCTATGGTGCAAATAGGTGCTCACCGAAACGAACAAACTCCTGTGGAGAACATCGCATCTGATGTTAAAGCACAAAAAATCGTGAAAGACGGACAAGTCATCATTCTCAAAGGTGACAAACAATTCAACGTACTCGGTGTTGAAGTGAAATAAAACCCTATCCTCTCATAAAACAAAGGAGCAGACCTGCTGGCCTGCTCCTTTGTTTATACAATAATATATAACTCTAACCCGTTGGCGGAATTATTAAGTAAAAATTTGGCAATTTTTCCACTCGGAACTCACTCCGATTTTTCCCCAAAAAAGTGCACCTTTTTAGCGGACATGTAGCGGACATACAGCGGACATCGTGCATACTTTGTGGTATAATATTCTTATTATGTGAATGTTATAGG
>FLNX01000174.1_pt1 | contig 21840 bp, 15 predicted proteins | sample 1140341 | NCBI WGS metagenome assembly FLNX01 (sample SAMEA3878208, study PRJEB12797) | bioreactor metagenome | biome: Moose rumen | place: Sweden | collected 2011-10
AAAGATGCGACCACCATCAGCAGCATACGAAGCCGATTGTACCAGAAAGTGTTCCAGAAGAAAGGTGGCAGTCGGGATTGGGATGACTTCATAGCGACACTTTGAATGTCAATGACTTAGCAGGAGTTTGCAAAGTTTTGCAAACTCTTTTTTTGTGCCCGAAGGTCAAATGCCAAATAATGCCAAGTGAAAGCCGCGGCTTATTCCTCGGGTTTGTAGTAACTTTGCATCCGCAAACAATAAGTATGCATTTCCCTCTTCTTTAAGAACTCATTGCATTATGAACAGAAGACAATTCATAACCATCATCCTCGCCCTTACTGCCTTGACGGCAGGAGCGCAGACTCAGAGAAAAATAACTATCACGGGCGACGTGAAAGACGGTTTCCTGAAAGTGCCGCTGCCCAATGCAAAGGTGTCGATATGCAGGACGGACAGCAGCGTCGTGGTAGACTCCGCCGATATGGTTAACTTCTACAATCGCGACTATAAAATCTTAAAAGCCCATTATGGCGCCGAGATTAATGCCACCGAACGGGAATATCTCGTTCACGCCCAACTGCGAGGCTACGCCGACGTATGGCAACAGGTGACCATTCCCAAAGATCAGGACAACGTGGAAGTGCCAACGCTACAGATGCGTAAGGTGATGGAAGGGCACCTTGACGAGGTGGTGGTGAAAGGTACGCGTGTGAAGATGTATTATCGGGGTGACACCATCGTCTATGATGCCGCGGCTTTCAAACTGCCCGACGGTTCGATGCTCGACGACCTGATCCGCCAGTTGCCGGGCGTGACGATGAACGGCCAGGGCGAGATTTTTGTTAATGGGCGCAAGGTAGATGAAATGCTGCTCGGCGCCCGTTCGTTCTTCGGCGGCAACAAGCAGGTGCTGATGGAGAACCTGCCGTACTATGCGGTGCAGAACATCAAGGTCTATGAGAAGCAATCGGACAAGAGCGTGGCGCTGGGCTACGACGTGGATTCGAAGAAGTTTGTGATGGACGTGAACCTGAAGGACGAATACCATGAGGGCTACATCGGTAACGTGGAGGGGGCGGTTGGCACGGACGAACGGTGGCTCGGACGCGCGTTCCTGCTCGGCTTTACCGATCGCCTGCGACTGACATTGCTGGGCAATGCAAACAATGTGAACGAGGGGCGCCACATCGGGCAGACAGGTCAGTGGAGTCCCGCCCGCCAACCCCGTTCGCTGACTACGACGCGCAGCGTGGCGGGGGAACTCAACTACCAGACTCTGGGCGACAAACTGAAGGAGACGTTACGGGCTGACTATACCTCGTCGGCCGACGAGCAGGCAATGAGTGAACACCGGGAGCGGTTCCTTGGAGGCTACACGCCGACTTCGCTCACCGAGTCGTTCAACCGCTCGGGCAACAAGAGACTGAACCTGCATAACTCGCTGACGCTGACAAGCCCCTTCTGGCTCAACACTGAAGCCGACTACAACTACGCCCGTCGTGACGGCTCGTTCAACTCCGCCTTCGACGAATGGGGCGATAGCCTTATTGTGTCGCAGCGCACTGTCGGCATGAGCCAAGGCACGGTATGGAGTGGATACGTGGCAGTGCAGGGAGCCATTCCTATTGGGAAGAAGGAGAATAAAAACCACATTGACTTCTTTGCCAAGGTGGAACACTCCAACGATGAGATGGAGCAGGCCAGACGCTACGAGCAGACCACGGAGGCAGCGCGTCAGACAGTTCCACCGTCGAGACAGACAACCCACAATGCCAACGACCTATTCAATCGCAGTACAGGGGGCTCGGCGCATGTGGGCTACGCCAAAGAGGTGGCCAAGGACTTCTATATCAACGTCACCGACTTCTTCGGCATCCGCAGCCAGCACAACCGCGACTACCTCTACCATCCAGACTCATTGCTGCTTCCCTCGCAAATCGAAGCCCTGACTGCCATCACTGACCCGAAGAACTCCTACGACAGCCACGACTTCGATTGGAGCAATAACCTTATCATCATGTTCATGAAGAAAAAGTACTATACACATCCGCAGTTCCATATCAAGGTGGACTATGCGCCTTGGCAACTCTACGTCCGTTTGCCCGTACAGCACGAACGGCTGCACTATCAGCGCGGCGTGCTCGACACGCTGGCCCGTCAGACGGCGTTTCTTCCCAATTTCACCTTCAGTTACCGCAACGTGTGGAAGGGCGGACGGCGAGACTTCCTCTTCAAAACGAACTTCAATCAAGAAAGGAACATGCTCCTCGACCGTGTCAGTTTCCGCGATGACAGTCAGCCGCTCGTCGTCAAACTCGGCAACCCAGACCTGAAGGGGAAGGCCTATACGGACTTCAGCGCCGATTACTACGATCGGACAGGCCCGAGGAATGGGATGTATCATCTCTCCGTCTCCTTCAACTGCCGCCATCGCGACGTAGCACAGTCGGTTTCCTACAATCCGGCTACCGGTGTCTACACCTACAAGCCAATGAACGTCAGCGGTGCCTGGGGAGCCTTTACCAGCATCAGCACCGACCAAAGCATCGGAGAGAAACGCTATTGGACGTGGCACGTCGACGTAGGTGCCCTTTGGGGGCATGCTAAGGATCACGCTATGCTGGAAGGACAGACTGAGAGCAGCGTCAATACCGTGAATACCTTTGGGCTTAATAGCGGAGCCAACATCCGCTTCAACCGCAAGACCCTCAACGTTCGCACCGTGGGCCATATCAACTGGTGGCGCTCGGACAGCAAGATGCAGAATTTTACCACCATCAACGCCCTTGACTTCGAGTACGGCGTTGAAGCCACCTACACCCTGCCGAGCACGAAAACCACGCTCTCTGCCGACGGCACGATGTTCAGCCGCCGCGGTTACGGTAGCAGTAACCATCATACTGACGAGTTCGTGATGAACGCATCCGTTAGCCAGCCCTTCTTCAAGGGCAAACTCATCGCCAGCATCGAAGCCTTCGACCTCTGGCACCAACTGTCCGCTACCCAGTACAACATCAATGCCCAAGGCCGCGTCGTCACTTGGTATCGCTCCCTGCCGCACTACGTCATGGCCCATCTGGTATATCACTTTAGCAACCCGAAAAAGAAATAATAACCTCATAAAGCACAATGAAAAAGATTTTAGTGATGATGATTGCCTTGGCGCTAACGATGGGAGCACAGGCACAGCAGGATGATGGCTTGGATGCCTTGATGGCAGCGATGATTGCGGCCAAGATTCACCAGGACAGTATCGACACGGCAAGTCTCGTGGCGGTGTACGACTACGAATGTCAGACGCAGGACGCGGAGGGCAAGGCGGTGACGGACAGGATGAAGGTATGTTTGCTCATAGGGCAGCACTCTACACGCAGTTTTCCTTATCGCAAGTTTCGCATGGAAAGGCAATGGGCCAGTGGGGACAACAAGGACATGAGAGACCGTAAGGGCAGCAACGGGCAGTTGGAATTCTACGAGGGCTATGATTTCTTTGAACAAGAAGACCTGCCGATACTAAGGTCAGAATCTTACTGCCACGTGCCCGAAGTGTGGACGAACTATCCCGACGGCCAAGTGACCGTGCGCGATGCGATTCCTCCCACCATCTATGAGACGCGGGAAGAGCGCAAGCCGATAGACTGGACGCTCCGCGACGACACCGTGACCATCGGCGGCTACCTATGCAAGACGGCCACCTGTCAGTTCCACGGGCGGCGGTGGACGGTGCGTTACGCAGAGGACATCCCCACGTCGGCTGGCCCTTGGAAACTCTGCGGACTGCCGGGCCTGATACTGGCTGCGGAGGCCGACGGCATCCATCGCTTCACCATCGCTGATATCCAGCAGGCCACCGCTCCCATCTACTACGAGACCAATGCCATCACGATGAAGACATCTGAGGAGAAACTCATCAAGAACCGCATCAAGACGTTCGGCAACAGGCTCTACTTGAAGAATCCCTGGGACTTCATCCGTAACAACGGCACTGCCGACTATGACTTTGTCTATGACACCGAGGGCCAACTCATCAACGGCGTGTATGTACACGACAAGCCCCACGTCTACCAGCCGCTGGAGTTGGAGTGAACTGCTAATAGTTGTTGCATTTCTACGAATAAAGGTTAAATGCGGCGCGGACGGCGAAGAAAGCAATATCGGTAACTTGCGAGATTCGTTTCTTTTCGCTTCCTTTGCAAGTGAAAACCAGTGACAGCAATGAAGAAGAAAGACAATACACTGACCAAGACGGAGTTTCAACTGATGTCTATCCTATGGGACATCAACCATGCAGCCTGTGCGTGGGACATCCTGGAGCGATGGCCGGAGCCGAAGCCTGCCTATACCACCGTAGCCACTTACCTGAAGGTGTTGCACGAGAAGGGCTATCTGGACTTTTTCAAGAACAAGGGCGAGGGCAAGACCCACCAGTTTGTAGCCAAGTTGACTAAGGCAGAATATACCCGGCGCGCTATGAAGGAGGTGAAGAAGGACTTCTTTGGCGACAGCATCAAGAAACTGCTCTGCTTCTTCGTCCGTGAGGAACACCTGACGGCGGAGGATGTTCAGGAACTGCTCAATGATATTGAAAATTGAAGATGGAGATGAACGAACTACTGATCTATACTTTGAAGTCGGCGCTGGTGCTTGCGCTGCTCTATCTGCCCTACACGCTGATGCTGCGGCGCGAGCGCTTCTTCCGGCTGAACCGCGCGACGCTGCTCAGCATCCTGGTGCTGGCCGTGGTGCTGCCATGGTGCAGGGTGTCCTATTCCGTTGAGGCCGACGAGGTCGTCACAACGGTCATTGAGACGCAAGACTTGGCGCTCCGCACGGAGGCGATGATTGTCGAAGCCAACCAGTGGGGCGTGTGGCAGTGGCTCGCCTTCTTGTATATAATAGGTGTGGCCATTGCATTCGGCTATCGACTGTATCAGTTGCTGCTTGTCCGCCGTGTCATTGTCCGTGGCAGTCTATGGCAACAGCGCGAGGCCGACGGCATTACCGTCTATTGCCACGCGGGCGACGAGCCGTCGTTCAGTTGGATGCGCAGCATCGTCATCAGCCAGCAGGACTATGAGCAGAATGCCCGCGAGGTGCTGCTCCACGAACAGGCACACATCCGATGCCGCCACTCGTTCGACATCCTGCTGGTCTCGCTGATCGAGGTGCTGCAATGGTGGAACCCCGTGGTGTACCTGCTCGACAAAAGCCTGCGCGACGTCCACGAGTTCGAGGCCGACGACTACGTATTGCAGCAGGGCGTATCGCTACCGGTATACCAGACCTTGCTGGTCAGGAAGGCCGTGCAGGGCACGTCGCTGGCTTTCGTCAACAACTTTAACCGCAGCAGTGTGAGGAAGCGTATCGAGATGATGCGGCGTCCGCCCTCTAAACCCTGGATGCGCAGCAAGGTACTCTACGTCGTGCCAATTCTGGCCCTGACGCTGGTTGTCTCTGCCCGCCCCGTATTCGAACCGCTGATATTGCTCGACGGCGAGGAAATCAGTGGCGACCACTTGAAGCCGTTTCCCAAAGACAGCATCGACCATGTGGACATACTCAAAGGTGTCTCTGCCACTACGTTCTATGGAGAAAAAGGAAGAGGCGGGGCTGTCATCATTGCTACGAAGAAGACGTCGCCTGCTGGCGCAAACGACATTGTTTATGATGTTGCCGATGAAATGCCCAAGTTCCCTGGTGGCGATGCTGCCTTCGCTCAGTACATGGCTCACCATGTGCGCTATCCGTTAGTTGCTGCTAAGAAAGGTGTAAAAGGAACCGTCTCGGTGCAATTCATCGTCGAGCCAGATGGCCGCATCACCCATGTGCACGCAATCGATACACCTTCGGAAGAGGTCGATGCAGAGGTTCATACATACGGAGCATCGGATAAGCACCCGTCGCAAGACGAAAACGACGAGGGACATCGTGCCCTGCGTGAAGCGGCAGAAGAACTCTATCGTGGAATGCCACCTTTTGAGCCAGGCCGAAAACAGGGAAAGCCTGTTCGGGTGAGAATGACAAGAGCCGTCAGATACTGCTAAAATAGCATTCGCATATTAATAGTTTTGCAATCCATCTAAATGGTGGACAGCCATTGCTATACCCTAATAAAAACAATGAGAAAGATTTTAGTAACAATGATGGCCTTTGTGCTGACGATAGGAGCACAGGCGCAGAGAGACACGATTGGCGTGTCACAGTTTACGGCGATTTATCGCTATGAGTGTAAGACGACTGATGGTGACGGACAGCCAGTAACCGACTCGATGTACATTGCAGTACAGACATCGGGAGGCATCACAAAGAGTTTCCCATACGAAGAGTATGACAGGCAGAAGAAGGGTGGCTCGTGCATCGCTGACGGCTATCTGGCAGCACAGATGCATATGGGTACCATCTTCACGAACTACCCCGAAGGCAGAATCACAACGCAAGAGATGCTCTATCCGTATCGCTACATGACGGACGAGCCATTGGAAAAGCAGGACTGGACGTTGACGAATGTGCAGGACAGCATCTGCGGCTATGCCAGTCTGTCGGCCACGACAAAGTATCACGGCCTGACTTGGAACGTGTACTATACGGAGGACGTGCCAGCCAGCATCGGGCCTTGGAAGTTGGGAGGATTGCCAGGTCTCATCACGAAGGCTACCGATGCGAAGGGCATACATACCTTTACGCTTTACGGCTTTCATCAGGAAGACACACCGATACTATTCACCCCATACGTCAATTGGATTGTCCCTGATGGCAGAGGCAAGTTCGCAGCCCAGCGCGTAGACTATCAGAAAATGAATGCCTCTGCATTCCTGGCATACAAGAAGAAGGTGCTGGGCAATAGTCGTTATCTGAAGAATCCCACTTACTATGCCACAGACCCTATGGAGGCCTTTGGGTATGTGGAGAATAGTTTCAACTCTGCTGGCGATAATGTTAGGAGCGTCGCCGGAGTAGTCCTGATCTCCAATCCCCATCAGTATCAACCATTAGAATTGAAATGAAAAAGATTTTAGTGACAATGATGGCCTTCGTGCTGACGATAGCAGCACAGGGGCAAGTGGAAACAGTCGACACGGCGCAGTTCGTGGCCGTGTACGACTATGAGTGTAGGACGCAGAACGACGAAGGGCAGGATGTCACGGACAAAGCGCAGGTCGTGGTGCAAGTGGGGCGGACGGTGACGAAGTCGATGCCAGGCTCCAGTTACAGGCTACCGGAAGAGAAAAGTATCGCCGATCTAAAAGTGGTGTATCAAGAGGCGATGCTCCACATACCGACAGTGTGGACGAGCCATCCAATGGGGCAGACTACCGTGCGCGACTTGATTTTCCCGCAGGAGTTCGAGGGTATGGAGCCAACACCCGAAATCGCTTGGATGCTGACGGAAGATACCTTGACAGTGAGCGGCTACCTCTGCCAACATGCCACAACGACATTCCGAGGCGTGGTGTGGCAAGTCTATTACACCGAGGAGATACCATCGTCGGCAGGGCCTTGGCGATTGCGTGGCCTGCCAGGGCTGATTGTTCGGGCAGAGAGCGAAGCACATACGTTCTGCCTCGCCGAACTAAGACAGGAGTCTACGCCCATCACCTACGAGCGGAAACCCGACGTGCAAAAGGTCAGTTATGCTAAACTGATGAAGCACCGCAACGAGGTCTATGGCAACAAACAGTATGTCAAGAACCCCACCTATTACATCCCTGACTTGGGTAGCGCACTCACGCACGTTGAAGTCTTTAAAAACGATGGCGAGCCTTTCGTATTCGCTAACGACTATCCGCTATTGACCAAGGTTCATGTATATCAGCCGTTGGAGCAATGAAGAGGATTCTGATGTGGATGATGGCCCTTGTGCTGACCATCACGACGACGGCACAGGTACGGGTGACGGGACGGGTGACCGGCTTGCAGAACAAGCCCGTGGGCAACGTGATCGTGAAACTGGTGAGCGGCAGCAAGACGCTGGCGTTCACCAGCAGTAACGCGAAGGGAGAGTATAACTTGGAGATGAAGAGTGTGCCCAGCGGGGAGGTGACGCTACAGTTTACCCATATCAGTTATGAGAAGGCGTCGAAAAGGCTGACGTTGAAGGAGAAACTGACGAAGGTGGATATGGTGCTGATGCCGAAGAATATGCAGTTGAAGGAGGTGACGGTGAAGCCCGACCCGCTGCGGCAGAGGGGCGACACGCTGAGCCACAATCTCGCGGCGTTCCTCGGCAAGGGCGACGTGACACTGGAGGACGGCCTGAAGCGGTTGCCGGGCGTGGATGTCTCGAAGACCGGCGCCATCAGTTATATGGGCAAGCCCATCTCGCAGTTCAACATCGAGGGGCTGGACCTGCTGGGCGGCAAGTACAACCTGGCTACGAAGAATATCCCTGCCGACTACGTGACGCAGGTAGAGATTGTGCGCAACCACCACAGCCGACGGGTGGAGAAGGATGTGCCGAGCAACGAGGTGTCGATGAATATCCGGCTGGCGAAGAAGGCGAAGATAAAACCGTTCGGACAGGAAGAGTTGGGGGCCGGCTATATGGAGGACGGCAATGACAGGCTGCAAGCCCTGCTCGGCGTGACGGGTATGATGTTCACCGACAAGTTCCAGACCATCTGCTCGCTGAAGGGTGGCAACTATAAGAGTTTCGCACGGTCCGACATGATAGACCACTTCGGCGGCTCGGACGTGACGACACCAGCCACCAACCTGTTCGGCGGCTTCGACGGCGGTGCGCCTCCGCAGGGCGAATTCGTCTATCAGCGCAACGGTATGGCGACGCTCAACGGCATCGACAAGATAGACTCAGCCACGACGCTGAAGGTGAATGCCGACTACAGTTACCACCAGGCTACACACGACATCAGCCAGAGCAGCACGTATCTGGCTGGCGCGGGCGATTATGTGACCGTAAGCGAACAGACCTCGCCGCTGATGAAGGTGCATCTGCCCAGACTGTCGATGAATTACCAGAAGAATGCTGATCGGGTGTATCTGAGCGAGACGTTTGTGGTAAAGGGGAAGTTTGAACGGAATGAGGGGGATGTGCTTTCATCTGTTGCTTTGGCAAAGCAACATACAAAACGGGTGGAGCAACGGAGGAGGGCTTCTTCGTTTGAGGTGGGTAATGATCTGTTCTGGATGGGCAGGACGGAGAAGGGGGGGCGTCGGCATGCCAATGCGTCGGTATCGTTTAAGCGGACACCGATGCTCAGGCTGTTGTTTGTCAACAATGGGGAGGGCTACGGACAGACGGCGCAGTCATCGACGCTCTCGATGCACGTCAGTTCGTCGTTCAATATCCCTATCGGTAAGGTGCTCAGTCTCAGACTGCCGGTCACACTGAGCGCGATGTATGATGATGTGGAAACGGAACGCGTGGCCACGGGGGAGGTGAACGACATTCGCGTCTGGTCATTCACCCCCAGCGTCAATTCTGGCTTCGAGATTCATTCGCGCAACCGCCGCTTCTACCTGAGTGCTGGTTTGGGTGCCGCCTTGAAGGGGCTGTATTACAACAAGATGAACTACACGAAGCCCGTGCTCAATCCCTCGATGGGTATCAACTATACCTTCTCGGCAAACAGCAAACTGCAGTTCTCGACAGGCTACACGACGCAGATTGGCGATATGATGACGCAGCTGACGGAGCCGATGCAGGTGGACTACCGATCGGTGCGCACCTCGTCGGGCATCATCGGCGAGTCGAACACGTGGTACACGTCGGGCGACTGGAAGTGGCAACTGCCTATGCAATATTTCACGCTGAGCCTCGCCGCAGGCCATAGCGAGGATAAACGCAACACGCTCTACTCGCAGAGCGTCGGCGGCATCGACGTCAGTAACTCGGCCCTCAGGCGCGACAGCCGCAGCCAATCCACCAATCTTTCCGTCAGCAGCACGAAGAACTTCCCTTCCGTCTATACCAAACTCAGCGCAGGCGCCAACTATGGGTTCGGCAGCGGAGAGCAAGCCGTCAACGAGGACATCATAAAGATCCGCTCGAACAACTATACGCTCCACGGCAATGCCTCCGTCACCCCCATCCAGTGGCTCGAACTGCGCTACGACATTCGCTACGGCTGGTCGCAATCACGCTACGCCAATAGCAGGAACACCGTGACCTCGCTCACCCATAGCGGAGCCATCCACGTCTTCCCCATCGCCACCCTCGACCTCTCGCTCGACTACGACCACGTGCGCCGCCAACTCACCACCGACCAATACAAGCGGATGTCGCTCTTCAATGCCTCGGCGCAGTACAAATGGAAGAAGTGCGTCCTCCGCCTCGAACTGACCAACCTCCTGAACCAACGCAACTATGCCTTTACCGTCTTCGACGGCATCAATACCTACAGTTACGACTATGCCCTCTGCGGCCGTACCGCCCTGCTCCGTGCCACCTTCAAACTATAGATGCCCAGTATAATGGCAAAAAGTTTGGGGGATTCAAAAAGATTTCGTAACTTTGCACGCAATTAACGAAATAGACAGGATGAAAACAAGACTGATAACCCTCGCCCTGATGGGCGCAGCCCTGACTGCCCAGGCACAGATCAGGCTGAACCAGGTGGGTATGACTCCGCAGCAGGAGAAGACCGCATCGGTGGAAGGCGTGGTGAAAGCCTCGCAAGTGAAGATTCTTAATGCCCAGACGGGCAAGCAGGCTGCCAAGCCCCGTGTGCTGCGCGTGGCCACCTCGCCCTTCTCCAGCAAGAAGCGCACCATCGTCGACTTCAGCCGACTGACGGCTGAGGGCGACTATGTGATGGTGTCGGGCGAGCACCGCAGCAAGTTCTCCATCCGCAAGGATGCGCTCCGCGAGGTGTCGAAGGGTGCCCTGAAACTGTTCTACCTGATACGTAGTGGTATGCCCATCGAGGCGAAGTACGCCGGAGCGTACAGCCGCCCGGAAGGCCATCCGGACACCCACGTGCTCATCCACGGCTCTGCCGCCTCGCCAGGCCGCCCGGAGAGCACGGTGATCAGTTCGCCGAAGGGCTGGTATGACGCCGGCGACTATAATAAGTATGTGGTGAACTCCTCGTATGCCATCGGCCTGATGCTCTGCGCCTACGAGCAGTGTCACGACTACTTCGCCGGTCTCGACGTGAACATCCCTGAGAGCGGCAACGCTACGGCCGACCTGCTCGACGAGATCATGTACAACCTGGAGTGGCTGCTGACGATGCAGGATCCCTGGGATGGCGGTGTCTACCACAAACTGACCACGCCCAACTTCGAGGGCTTCGTCCTGCCCACCGACTGCCACCAGCCTCGCTACGTGGTGGCCAAGAGTACGGCTGCCACGCTCGACTTCGCCGCCGTGATGGCCCAGGCCGCCCGCCTCTTCCAGGGCAATGCCGACTATCCCGACTTCTCCGCCCAGGCCTCGCGTGCCGCCCTGGCTGCCTATCACTGGGCTGAGCAGAATCCGGAGGTGTGGTATCGGCAGAACGAGATGAACAAGACCTATCAGCCCGCCGTGAATACGGGTGAATATGGCGACCGCTCCGTGGCCGACGAATGGTTCTGGGCCGCCACCGAACTCTATCTGCTGACAGCCGACGCCAAGTTCCAGCAGGATGCCGAGCGCCGCCAGCCTCAGGCCTTCAGCGTGTCGTCGTGGGCCTCCGTCTCAGCCCTGGGCTGCTACGAGTGGCTGACGCAATGCGCCGATGCACCACTGGCCCAGACCCTGCGCCCGATGCTGATCGCCTATTGCGACGACCTGCTCTCAACCATCCCCACCTCCAGTTTCCAGACGCCATCGGGCAATCGTGCCCGTGAGTTCGACTGGGGCTGTCTGGGTGGCTCGTTCGGTGCCTCAGGCACAGCCCTGCTCTTCGCCTGGCAGTTGACAGGCGACAGCCGCTACCTGACCGCCGCCCGTGAGAATGCCGACTATCTGCTGGGCCGCAATGCGCTTGGCTACTGCTACGTGACGGGCTTCGGCACCCAGAGCCCGATGCATCCCCACCACCGTATCTCCGCTGCCGACAGCGTGGAGGCTCCCTTCCCAGGTATGCTGGTGGGCGGCCCCAACCCTGGCCAGCAGGATAAGGGCAACAACCTGACCTATCTCTCCAACCTGCCCGACGAGTCGTATCTCGACCACGTGGACTCCTATGCCTCCAACGAGATTGCCATCAACTGGAATGCCGAACTGGTGTCGCTCGTCGGCTGGCTCGATGCGATTTCAGCCAATCAATGACAGACAGGGCAGGGCAGAAAGAGACACTGCGTGACAGACGCATCTGTGTGGTGGTTCCGACGTACAACAACGGCGGAACCATTGTCGATGTGGTCAGTCGGGTGCTGACGGCGTGCGACGACGTGATCGTGGTCAACGACGGCTCTACCGACGAGACGGCACGGCTGCTGGGCACGATCGAGGGCATCACCCTGGTCACGCTGGAGCGGAACCGAGGCAAGGGCATCGCCCTCCGGGAAGGTTTCCGCAAGGCCCTGTCGATGGGATTCTCGTATGCCATCACGCTCGACGGCGACGGCCAGCACTATCCTGAGGACATCCCCCTGCTCCTGGCGGCCAACCAGGCCCACCCCGGGGCGCTCATTGTGGGATCGAGACGGCTGGAGGGCGTGGAGAGGTCGAAAGGAAGCACGTTTGCCAACCGCTTCTCCAACTTCTGGTTTGGCATACAGACCGGCTGCTGGCTGCCTGACACGCAGACCGGCTATCGGCTCTATCCCCTGAAGAAACTGCGCGGCCTGAGTCTGCTGACCTCGCGCTATGAGGCCGAACTGGAACTGATGGTCTTCGCCTCGTGGCACGGCGTGGAACTGGTGCCGACGCCCGTGAATGTCTACTATCCGCCGAAGGAGGCGCGCGTGAGCCACTTCCGCCCTGGCAAGGACTTCGCCAGGATCTCTGTATTGAACACGGTGCTGTGCATGCTGGCGGTGGTCTACGGACTGCCGCTCCGGCTGTGGCGATGGCTGATGAAGGTGCTGCGCACGACGTATTCGCTGCTGTTCTTCAGCGTCCTGATGCTGTTGGTGATCAATCCTGCCGTGTGGCTCTACGTGAAACTGCGTGGCGACTATACCGTGCCGAAGACCGACAAGGAGCGCCAGACGGCCGACCGACTGCATAGACTCATCTACCACGCCTCGCGGTTCATTATGCTCAGGCACGGCATCCCGGGGGTGCGTTTCTCCTATGACGTGGCTGACGGCGTAGGCTTCGACCGTCCGCGCGTGGTGATTTGCAATCATCAGTCGCACTTGGATCTGGCCTGCCAGTTGATCTTCACGCCGAAGATCGTCTTCCTGACCAACGACTGGGTGTGGCGGAATCCCTTCTACGGCTTCTTGATACGCCACGCGGAATACTACCCCGTCCACGACGGCATCGACGAACTGATGCCCAGGCTCCGCTCGCTGGTGGAGCGCGGCTACTCGATAGCCGTCTATCCGGAGGGCACCCGTTCGAGGGACTGCCGTATCGGACGCTTCCACCAGGGCGCCTTCCACATCGCGGAGCAACTGGGGTTGGAGGTGTTGCCGATGTATCTCTACGGCCCGGGCAGGATTCTGCGCAAGAAGACCTATTCGCTGCACAAGGGGCCCATCCATATAGAGGTGGGCGAGTCGATCAGACGTGAAGAACTGCAGGCGATGGGCGACCTGAGGCAACAGGCCTCGGCGATGCGGCGACACTATATACGGAAATACGAAACAATGGCAAACCAGATGGAGCGCGATGTCTAAGAAGGTGATCATCATAGGAAGCGGACTGGGCGGTCTCACGTGTGGCGTGGTACTGGCCAAGAACGGCTACGACGTGACCGTGCTGGAGCAGGGTGCCCAGGTGGGCGGCTGTCTGCAATGCTTTGAGCGTCGCGGGGCCCGCTTCGAGACGGGGATGCATTTCATCGGCAGCGCCGCCAAGGGGCAGACGCTCGACCGTCTGCTGCGCTATCTGGAGGTGGAGCCTGACATCACGCTCTCGCAACTCGACCCCACGGGCTACGAGGTGGTGTCGCTGGAAGGCCAGCACTTCGCCTTCGCCAACGGCCGCGAGCCTTTCATCGAGCAGATGAGCCACTACTTCCCCCGGCAGCGCGACAATCTGGTGCGCTACTACGACCTGATAGAACGGGTGGCCGGGGCCTCGTCGCTCCACTCGCTGAAATATGCCGAGTCGGACGCCGTGGTGAATATGGAGTATCAGTTGCGCTCCATCAACGAGGTGATCGACAGTCTGGTCACCGACCCCCTGCTTGCGAAGGTGCTGGTGGGCAATCTGCCGCTCTATGCCGCCGAGCGCGACAAGACCCCCTTCTCGACCCACGCCTTCATTATGGACTTCTACAACCAGAGCGCCTACCGCATTGCCGGCGGGAGCGATGCCGTGGCCACGTCGCTGGTGAAGACCATCGGACGATACGGCGGACGGGTGCTGACGCGAAGCAAGGTGACGCGGATCGTCTGCGACGAGACGCACGCCGTTGGCGTGGAAGTCGGCGATACATTCCTGCCAGCCGACATTGTGATCTCCGATGCTCATCCGATGCGGACGCTCGAACTGCTCGACACCAAACTGATCCGCCCTGCCTTCCGTGCCAGGGTGAACGCCATCCCGCAGACCGTGGGCGGCTTTGCCCTCTACCTGCACTTCAAGGACGGCGCCGTGCCCTATATGAACCACAACTTCTACGGCTACAACGACGGCACGCCCTGGGACTGCGAGCATTACGACGCACAGACCTGGCCCAAGGGCTATCTCTATATGCACCTCTGCCACGAGCCGCAGCCCAAGTATGCCAAGACGGCCGTGGTGCTCTCGTATATGCAGATGGACGATGTCAGGCGCTGGATGGGTACCCGTGTGGGCTATCGGGGTGCTGACTACGAGGCATTCAAGCAGGAGAAGGCGGAGCGGCTGCTCGACACGCTGGAACGGGACTTCCCCCATCTGCGCAATCAGATACAGCACTATTATACCTCGACGCCGCTCACCTATCTCGACTATACAGGCACGGAGGGCGGCTCGATGTACGGCATCGCCAAGGACGTGACGATGGGCGCCGCCTGTCGTGTGCCCCATCGGACGAAGGTGCCCAACGTGCTGCAGACAGGCCAGAACATCAATTCGCACGGCATCCTGGGTGTCATCGTGGGCACCATCGTGACGTGCAGCGAACTGTTGACGGTCAAGGTAATTTACGACCAAATCATCAAGGCGAGCGAATGAAGAGCGTAGTGATCATAGGCGGTGGACTGGGCGGCCTGTTTACAGGCGCCATCCTGGCGAAGGAGGGTATGCAGGTGACGGTACTCGAGAAGAATGCCACCATCGGCGGCGGCCTGCAGACGTTTCGCAGGTTCGGCTGCGTGTTCGATACGGGTATGCACGTCATCGGCGGTATGCAGCCGGGCGGCAACATCTGGCGCCTCTGCCGCTATCTGGGCATCCTCGATAAGGTTCGGCTGCGCGATGTCGACGATGACTGTACGGATCGCCTCTACTTTGCCGAAGACCACCAGAGTTATCGCATCGCCAAGGGCCCTGAGGGCTTCGTCAGGTCGCTGGCAGCCTATTTCCCTGACGAGGAGGCCAACTTGCGCCGCTACGTGGAGGATGTGTTCAGACTGTCGGAGGAGGTGGACCTGTTCTATCTTCGTCCTGCCCGCACGGATATGTTCGGCCACTCAGAGATGTTCATGATGGCGGCCGACGACTTCATCGCCCAGCACGTCGACAATCCTAAACTGCGCAGCGTGCTGGCCTATATGAATCCCCTCTACGGCGGACGCGGCCAGCAGACCCCAGCCTACGTGCACGCCATCATCAGCACGCTCTACATCAACGGTGCCAGTCGCTTCGTGGGGGGCAGCAGCCACTTTGCCGATGCGCTGGCTGAGGTCATCGAGACTAATGGTGGGCGCGTGATTCCTGGCGACGGTGTCGAGTGGATCGAGGTGAACGACCGCCACGTGGACTATGTGCGCACCAAGAAGGGCCTGCGCTATGAGGCTGACCACTATATCTCCGACATCCATCCCTGCACCCTGATGCAGTTGATGGACGAGCATGCCTTCCCCAACTCGTATCGTGACCGTCTGAACGAGATTCCCAATGCCTATTCGGCCTTCTCGCTCTATATCAGGATGAAGCCCCGGCGCTTCCCCTACATCAACCACTCCGAATACTTTATGACCCGCTATGCCGACGTCTGGAACTTCGGCCGTGAGGACAAAGCCTGGCCGATGGGATTCCTGCTGATGACGCCGCCTGAGGAGCAGCAGGGCGAGTGGAGCGAGAAGGTGCTCATCACGGCCCCGATGACCTTCGACAAGGTGCGCCCCTGGGAGCAGACCACCGTGGGCCGTCGTGGTGAGGACTATGAGCGTTGGAAGGCGCAGCGCACGCAGGAACTCCTGGCGCTCGTCGAGGAGATGCACCCGGGCTTCAGCGAGGCCATCGAGGCCGTGAATGCCTCGTCGCCCCTGACCATCCGCGACTTCTACGGTGCCAAGGAGGGCACCATCTGCGGCTTCAGCAAGGACTACCGCAACATCGTGCGTTCGCAGGTGCCCGTGGTGACGAAGGTGCGCAACCTGTTGCTGACGGGCCAGAACAACAACCTGCACGGCTTCTGCGGCGTGCCCCTGACGGCCATCAACACCTGCGAGGCGCTGCTGGGGCTGAACTATGTGATTGATAAAGTTAATAGTGGAGAGTGAAGCGATGATAAGGAGACGATGTGAGCGTGTGAATTGGATCGTGAAGGTGATAATCATATCACTGTTCACTATTCACTGTTCACTATCCACGGCTTCCGCCCAGCAGAGGCTGACGCCCTATCCTGTGGAGGGGAGCCGTCAGCCGGCGGTGATCGTCTGTCCCGGCGGCAGTTACTTCTGGCACGATATCCATACCGAGGGTCACGATGTGGCCCGATGGTTGCAGCAGCAGGGCATCCCGGCCTTCGTGCTGCGCTATCGTACGGCCTACGTGCCTGCTTTCATCTTCCACTATCGTAGCATTGTGCGTGGCAACCGCTATCCTGACCCTCAATACGATCTGTTGGAGGCCCTGCGCTACGTCAGGGCCCACGCCGACGAATACGGCATCGACGGCAGCAGGGTAGGGGTGATGGGCTTCTCGGCTGGCGGCCACCTCGCGATGTCGGCTGTCGAGTTGTTCGACAGGGCGGAGTGGCCTGCCTTCGTCGTGCCCGTCTATCCGGTGGTCACGATGATGGGGCCTTACGTCCATAAGCGTTCCCGTCGAGGCTTGCTGGGGGAGAGCAAGGTGCGCAACCAGGCGATGCGCGACTCCCTCTCGCTGGAGCGTCACGTGCCAAGCGACTGTCCGCCCGTCTTCCTCGTCAACTGCAAGGATGACCCCATCGTGGACTATCACAACGCCGTGCTGCTCGACTCTGCCCTGACGGCCCAGAACGTGCCTCACACCTATCTGCAATACCAGACGGGTGGCCACGGCTTCGGCGTGTCCGACGTGAAGGGCTCGCCTGAGTGCCGTCCCTGGCGTGATGCCTTCCTCCGCTGGCTGAAAGAATTATGCATTAATAATTAGGCATTATTATGATAAGAGATCCGAAGTTCGACGATATTCGTCCCTATTACGAGGAAGAGATTCCTGACGCGATGCAGCGCATCGCCAACAGCAGTTCGTTCCCCTTGCTGGCCTCCTACGTCTATCCCGACGAGCCGATAGAGCAGGTGAGGGCCCGCATCGCAGGCTATACGAACGTGCACGACTTCCAGACGGAAACGATGCGTATGGTGAACCAGCGCGTGATAGCCGAGAGCATCAGCGACTTCTCCTGTTCAGGCATCGAGTGGCTCCGTCCTGACAAGAACTACCTCTACGTGTCAAACCATCGCGACATTATGCTCGACTCCAGCCTGTTGCAGTATTTCCTCGTCACCCAGGGCTTCGACACCACGGAGATCACCTTCGGTGCCAACCTGATGATGAATCAACTCGTGATCGACATCGGCAAGTCGAATAAGATGTTCAAGGTGGAGCGTCCTGGTGGTAGCATCAAGGACTTCTACCGCGCGTCGCTCCACCTCTCAGAGTATATCCGCTATGCCATCCGCGAGAAGCACCAGAGCGTGTGGATTGCCCAGCGCAACGGACGCACGAAGGACGGCATCGACGCCACCGACCAGGGCATCATCAAGATGTTCTGTATGAGTGAGGAGCGCGACAAGATCAAGGCCCTCGCCGACCTGAACATCGTGCCCGTCAGCATCAGTTACGAGTGGGAGTCGTGCGACATCCTCAAGGCCCTGGAACTCTACCAGAGCCAGTTTGCGAAGTATCTCAAGAAGCCTGGCGAAGACCTGAACAGCATCCTGACGGGCATCCTGCAGCCCAAGGGCCGTGTGCACATCGAATTGTGCCAGCCCATCTCCGAGGATGAGTTGTCGTGCTACGAGTCGCTCACCAGCAACGAGTACCACAAGGCCGTGGCCCGTCTGATCGACAGTCGCATCAATCCGGCCTACCGCCTCTATCCCAACAACTACATTGCCCACGACATCCGTTACGGCAGCACCAAGTTTCGGGCCTTCTATACGCAGGCCGAGTACGACGCCTTCCTGAAGCGGCTGGGTAGGCTCGATGACTACGACACCTGCGACCTCGACCAGTTGAAGGACATCTTCCTGGGCATCTATGCCAACCCTGTAGAGAACCGAATGTGATGGCTGAACTGGTGGTGAGGATATACGACGTGATGACGGGACACAGGCGGCTGTGCCTCCTCTCCTTCGTCGTGTCCACCCTCGTGCTGCTGGCCCTTGTGCTGCGCATCGACTTCAAGGAGGACATCTCCGACTTCCTGCCCCTCGACAGCGAGCAGCAGCAGGAGATGCAGGTCTATCAGGAGGTGTCGGGTGCCAACAGGGTGTTTGCCATCTTCTCAGGCGAATCCCCCGACTCGCTGGTGGCGGCCATCGACCGCTTCGTGGAGATCCTCGAGGCGCGCGACACGGCCCATTGGGCGCAGAACCTGGTGGCCGAGGCCGATCTCTCGCAGGCTGAGCAGATGACGCAGTTCGTCTACGACCATATCCCCTATTTCCTCGAGCCTGCCGACTATCAGCGGATGGACAGTCTGCTACAGGCCGACGACTACATCCCCGCGCAACTACAGGCCGACCGTGAGATGCTGATGTTCCCTGCCGGCGGCTTGCTCTCGGAGAATATCCAGCGCGACCCGCTGAACCTCTTCACGCCCGTGGTCGCCTCGCTCCAGCAGACCTCCGGCTTCCACTACGAACTCTACGAGGGCCATATCTTCACCCCCGACCTCCATCGTGCCATCGTGATGATGGACAGTCCCTTCGGCAATAGCGAGACCGACGGCAATGCCCGCCTCCTCGCCCTCCTCCAGGAATGCGCCGACAGCATTAATTCTCCATTCTCAATTCTCCATTCTCAATTCTCAATTACCTTCACCGGCGGCCCTGCCATCGCCGTGGGCAATGCCAGTCAGATCAAGGCCGACAGCATCCTCTCCGTCTCGCTCGCCGTGGTGCTGATCCTCGTGCTGCTCTGGTTCTCCTTCCGTCGTATCCGCCATCTGCTGCTGATTGTCGTCGCCATCGGGTGGGGCTGGCTCTTCGCCTTGGGCATGCTCTCGCTCGTACACAGTCAGGTGTCCATCATCGTGATTGGCATCTCGTCCGTCATCGTAGGTATCGCCGTCAACTATCCCCTGCATCTCATCTCCCATCTCTCCCATACGCCTGATGTCCGTCAGGCCCTGCGCGAGATAGCCAAGCCGCTCGTGGTGGGCAATGTCACTACCGTGGGCGCTTTCCTGGCCCTCGTGCCCTTGCAGTCGGTTGCCCTGCGCGACCTCGGACTCTTCAGTTCGTTCCTGCTCGTGGGCACCATCCTCTTTGTGCTGCTCTGGCTGCCGCATCTTTTAGGGGAAAGAGTGAATCAGGGGGACAGGCAATCCTCCTTCCTCCTTCCTCCTTCCTCCTTCCTCCAAATTCCTTCCTCCTTCCTCGCTGTCGTCATTCTGGCGTTGACCCTCTTCTTCGGCTACTACAGCACCCGCACCTCCTTCGATACCGACCTGAGCCACATCAACTATATGACCGATCAGCAGAAAGCCGACATGGCCGCCCTGCAAGGTGATGCTGACCTGACACGCGACCCGTCTCTCTCTTCGACGCGCTTCCTGCTCTCAGACAGCATTCAGCGTGAGCGGTTGGCCCTGTGGCGCGGGTGGGTGAAGGCACATCGCGGCCCCATTCTGGAGCAGTTGAAGGTGGAAGGCCCGCGTGCCGGCTTTGCCGACGGCTCCTTCGATGCCTTCGCCGACAATCTCGAGGCCGACTACGAGCCGCAGCCCCTCGTCTATTTCCGCCAACTGCCGCCTACGCTGCTCCTGCAGAACATCGACGTGAAGGGACTCAACAGCAGCCTGCTCAACAGCCTCTCCGACAACTTCAACTACATCGGCTGGGCCTGCTCGCTCATCGTGTTCTTCTTCCTCTGGTTCTCCTTCCGCAGTCTGTTCCTCGCCGCACTCTCTTTCCTGCCGATGGCCGTCAGTTGGGTGTGGATCCTCGGCATTATGGCCCTCTGCGGCATCCAGTTCAACATCGTCAACATTATCCTCGCCACGTTCATCTTCGGACAGGGCGACGACTATACCATCTTTATGACCGAGGGGGCCGTCTATGAGGCCGTCCATCGCCGTCCGATGCTCGCCTCCTACAAGCGGGCTATCATCCTCTCCGCCCTCATTATGTTCATTGGCATCGGCTCACTCATCGTGGCCCGCCACCCCGCTCTCCATTCCCTGGCTGAGGTCACCATCGTCGGTATGTCGTCGGTGGTGCTGATGGCGTTCATCTTCCCGCCCCTCCTCTTCCGCTGGTATGTGAAACATCGTAGAATCTTCAAACGCAAGTAGATATGAAAGAAAAGATCAGAACTCTCTTGGAGGACGCGCTGCCGCTCGTTGACTTCGACAGCGACTTCCTGTTCAGCGAACTCGACTCGCTCGGCATCACCACCATCCTGATGACCCTCTCCGATGCCTTCGGCATCCAACTCGAGGCCAGCGACGCCACGCCTCGTAACCTCAAGACCCTCGACAGCATCGTCGCCCTCGTCGAAGACAAAGTGAATAGTGAAAAGTGAATAGTGAAATGACTCTCGAGGATTATCTCAGGCAGGACGCCCAGCGCTATCCTGCCAAGACGGCAGTCATCTGCGGTGCCCAGTCCCTCACCTACGCCGAACTCTGGCGCCAAGTCCAGCAGTCCAGTATGTCGTTATGTCATAACGACCAAGCGTATAGCCCTAACTCCTCCCCCGTCCATTGCTTCCGCTCCTCACAGTCCCTCGCCTTCCTCGTCACCTACCTCGCCACCCACCTCTCAGGCCGCGTGGCCGTACCGTTGGAGAAGGACATCCCCGAGAGCCGCTATCAGGACATCTGCCGCCGTCTCCAGGCCTGCGACATCCCCGACGGCATCGCCGACATTCTCTTCACCACAGGCACCACGGGCCAGTCGAAGGGTGTGATGATCAGCCATCGCACCATCGTCGCCGATGCCGAGAACCTCATCGAGGGGCAGGGCTTCTCCCACGACCTCACCTTCGTCGTCCACGGCCCCCTCAACCATATCGGCAGCCTCTCGAAGATCTATCCCGTCATCCTCCTGGGAGCCACGCTCCACATCCTCGACGGCCTGAAGGATGCCGATGCCTTCTTCCGCGCCTTCGAGCCTGAGGGCAGATACGCCACCTTCTTCGTGCCCGCCAATATCCGCTACCTGCTCTCCTTCGATGCCCATCGTTTCGCGGCACTGGCCAATCGTCTC
>FLNX01003651.1_pt1 | contig 21830 bp, 2 predicted proteins | sample 1140341 | NCBI WGS metagenome assembly FLNX01 (sample SAMEA3878208, study PRJEB12797) | bioreactor metagenome | biome: Moose rumen | place: Sweden | collected 2011-10
CACTATCACCGTCACCGTAGTGGATCAGCACGAGTCCGGCAGCGACCCCTGCGGCAACGCCTATGGGGACTGCGGCGGCTCTATCGTCGAGCTCTACGGCGGCGGCAACGTGGCCGAGGCCAAGACCAGCGAAAATGTGTATATCTCCCCCAATGTCACCATCAAATCGTGCGACTTCGAGATAACGAACCTCTTCGGCGGCGGCAAGGCGGCCGACTACGTGGGCGACATCACCCTCAACGTCGAAAAAGGCATTATCACCAACGTCTTCGGCGGCAACAACCAAGGCGGCACCATCACGGGCAACGTCACCGTGAACCTCAAGGGCGGCAGGATAGTCAACGCCTTCGGCGGCAACAATGCCGGCGGCAACATCACGGGCACCGTCACCGTCAACCTCATTGATGCCGAGAACAGCGACTGTCCGCTCTTCGTGGAGAACATCTACGGCGGCGGCAAGGATGCCGCCTACACGCCTGGCGATGCCACCATAGCCTATCCTGAGGTGAACATAACGCATATCAGGAGCGACGAGAGCGTCACCGGCAATGTCTACGGCGGCGGCCTGGGCATCACGGCCACGGTCACCGCCAACCCCGTGGTGAACATCGGCGACGGTGTGTCGGGCCACATCGCCACCGTCGACGGCAACGTCTACGGCGGCGGCGAGCTGGGCAAGGTCAAGGGCAACACCACCGTGAACATCACCTCCGGCTATGTCGGCGGCAACGTCTTCGGCGGCGGCATGGGGTCGGAGAGCGACACCGCCGCAGGGCAGGTCTACAAAAACACCCTGGTGAACATGCAGGGCGGCACGGTGCTGCATAGCATCTACGGCGGCGGCGAGCTGGCCTCGGTGGGCACCTTCACCGAATACTACGCTGCGAGCGACGCCCTTGTGACCGACAGTATACACATCGCCGGCGAGCCCAAGACCTGCACTACCGGCACCGGCCTTACCGAGGTACTCGTCAGCGGCGGCCTGGTGGGCCGAAGCACCGGCCAGATGATGCCCGACCCCAACGACCCCACCAGCGAGGACACCTACGGCTGGGTGTTCGGCGGATGCATGGGTGCCGGCATCATCGGCCTCGACATAGATGAGGCCACCGAAGCCAACGTGGCCTCCAACAGCGCCAACCTCTTCGCCGTCTCCGACTCCGCGCATGTGAGAATCACCGGCGGCCTCGTCGCCGCCTCCCTCTACGGCGGCTCCGAGAACGGACAGGTGCTGCGCGGCACCCTGGTGGAAGTCGTGGGCGGACAGATTGGCATAGGCTATGATACCACGAATCATATATGGGACAGCGTTTACAGTGAAAGCGCCTGGAACACCGTCCTCGCCAAGGTCCGCGCCGGCATCTTCGAGGATGCCGACGCCGCAGGCTTCCACACCTGCTATGCCTGGGACTTCGTGTCGAACGAGAACAGTCGACACGTCTACGACTACTATGCCAGGTATCCAAAGACAGAAGACGGCGTGACGACATATTATTATGATGAGGGGCTCACCCGTTCTTCCAACGGCGGCTCCAACCAGTCGGGCGACGGCCAGAGCTTCTTCGGCAACGTCTTTGCCGGCGGTTCGGGCTACTACCCCGTGGCTCCCGGCATCTGGCGCCGCGCGGCAGGCCGTGTGTGCGGCAATGCCACGGTGCGCATCACCGGCGGCCACATCCTCAACTGCGTCTATGGCGGCAACGAAATCACCGACGTGCTCGGCAAGAGCACTGTCACGATGACCGGCGGCACCGTCGGCGTGCCGCGCACCCTCCAGCACATCAAGAACATCCCCACCAACTGCAACCTCTACGGCGGCGGCAAGGGCGACCCCCGCACCATGTTCAACCAGTGGAGCAACGTGGGCTCGTCGGAAGTCACCGTCGGCGGCAGCGCCGTGGTCTTCGGCTCCGTCTTCGGCGGCGGCGAGGACGGCCACGTGGGCGACTACCTCATCCCCTCGCCCTCCGATGCCACCGGCAACAGCCACGTCACTATCAAGGACACCGCCGTCATCGGCACCTTCGGCTCGTCGGGTCTGGACGGCAACGTCTTCGGCGGTGGCCGCGGCTTCACGGCCTTGGCGCTCACCGCAGGCGCCGTCACCGGCAACGTCGAGCTCACCATCCAGGGCAGTCCCAAGATCTGGGGCTCCGTCTTCGGCGGCGGCCGTCTGGCCGCTGTGGGCACCTACCTCGTGCCGACGACTGACGTAGATCACTACGGACGCATGCAGAACGGCACCGACCACGGCAACGTCACCGTCACCATCACCGGCGGCACCATAGGCCGCGCCGACCAGATGACCGCCAACACCAACGACATACGTGTGGGCGACGTCTTCGGCGCCAGCAAGGGCACCCTGCGACTGAACGACAGCGAGCACAACCAGCGCTTCGGCCTGGTCAAGAACGCCACGGTGGACATCTCGCAGGCCGCAGGCTGCACCACCCACGTCCTCGGCAACGTCTATGGCGGCGGCCAGATTGCCTCGGTGGGACGCTACGAATACGCCACCGCCGCCCAGGCCGCAGCCTTCAACGCCACCCACACCGGCGACCGAATCGCCGAGGGCGACGTCTACGACCTCGTGAAACCCACAGCCACCGACGTGGGCCTTGCCACCGTCACCATCAGCGGCGGCACCATAGGCACCGCCGTGGGCAACACGGTGACCGACTCGAGCCTCTGCGACACCACCCACCGCTTCCTGGGACGCTCGCTCTACGACAAGGGGCATGTCTTCGGCGGCTGCCTGGGCCGTTCCGGCTACCGCTACTCCGGCTACTCCTTCGTCCAGAACGCCCACGTCACCATCAGCGGCAGCGCCGTGGTCTGTGGCTCCGTGCTGGGCGGCGGCGAGAACGGGCACGTCTTCGACAGCACCCTTGTGACTGTCAGCGGCGGTACCATAGGCATGGAACTCGCCGCCACCGAGCACTACGAGACCGACCACGGCATAGGCCCCGAAATCTACTTCGGCAACGTCTACGGCGGAGGCCGCGGCATCGACATCAGCTTCGGCGACACCAGCATCACCGCCGGCAAGGTCTACGGCAACACGCGTGTCGTGATGACCGGCGGCCGCGTGACGCACAACATCTACGGCGGCGGCTCCCTGGCTTCGGTGGGCCTTGTCGACGACACCACCGTCGGCACCGCTACGGTGAGCATCACCGGCGGCATCGTGGGCTACGACGACGGCAAGACCGCCTTCACCTCCGACGGTGTCTACACCTACGACGACCGTCTCTGGGCTGCCCTCACTGCTGCCGAGCGGGACAGCCTGAAAGCCTTCTACCGGCGTGCCGGCATCAACGAGGGCCGTGTCTTCGGCTCCGGGCGCGGCGAAGCCGGCCACACCGGCAGCAGCTTCACCTCGATGGCCTTCGTCAAGAACACCTACGTCACCGTCGGCGGCACCGCCCGGGTGCGCGGCACCGTCTTCGGCGGCGGCGAGAACGGCCACGTGCGCCGGAACACCGACGTGCACATCACCGGCAGCAGCACCGTGGGCGTGCCCCTGCAGTCGCTCGCCGACTTCGGCCTCTCCCTGGCCGAAGGCCAGACCGACCAGCAGTACTACGACACCGCGGCACGTCCCCCGCTCCACGAGCTCTGGGAGGACGAGCACGGCATCGGTCCCATCATCTTCCGCGGCAACGTCTACGGCGGCGGACGCGGTGTGAACACCGTCATCGGCGACGATGACCCCACCGGCGAGCAGAAGCTCAGCTCCACGGCAGGCCGCGTCTATGGCAACACCAATGTCCTGATGGACGGCGGACAGGTGTTCCACGCCGTCTACGGCGGCGGCTCCATAGCCTCGGTGGGCGACACCGTGAAGCGCATAGCCGACGGCAAGGTCTACGACGCCCTCGACCGCGAGGTCAGTGGGCAGATGCTCTTCCGCCACTTCGCCAGCGACAGCAGCACCTCCTGGGCTCCCGACTCCTTATGCTACAGGCCCTACTATGTCGGCGCCCCCATCCACAGCCACGACATAGCGGCCCATGAGACCGGCCACGCCTATGTCACCATCAAGGGCGGCATCGTGGGCACCCGTGGCATCAACGACGGCCAGGTCTACGGCTCCGGACGCGGCATCGCCGCCGAGCACACGCATCTGGTCACCAGCATGGCCTTCACCACCAACACCACCGTCACCATCGACAGCGTCGCCCAGATACGTGGCTCCGTCTTCGGCGGCGGCTCCAACGGCCACGTCACCCAGAACACCGAGGTCTACATCAAAGGCGGCACCATAGGCGTGCGCCTGGCCACGAGCGAACGCAGCATCGACCAGAACACCGTGGGTGCGCGTGTCTACCACGGCAACGTCTACGGCGGAGGCCGCGGCGTCGACCCCGTCAGCGGTAGCGACCAGGAACTCAGCGAGACGGCCGGACGCGTCTACGGCAACACACGTGTGGAAGTCAGCGGCGGCACGGTGCGCCACGCCGTCTACGGCGGCGGCTCGCTGGCCTCGGTGGGCACCTACGTCAACTACACCTACCCCGACCCCGGCAACCCCGGCAGCACCTATGAGTCCCACGCCTACCTGAACCACACCGGCCAGGCCGTGGTGGTCGTCAACGGCGGACGCATAGGCCCCACCAACGCCGACCTGGCGGTCGACGACAGCGGCCACGCCGCCACGCCGCAGGAGCTGTACGACAACATTCGCATCCTCGGCCAGAACGAGGGCGAGGTCTACGGCTCGGGCCGTGGCGTGGCTTTCACCCCCGAGGACAACAACTCGCACTACTCCGAGATGGCCTTCGTGCGCAACTCCGTGGTCAGCATCGAGCCTAATGCCGTTCCTGACAAGAGCCCCCTCGTCTGCGGCTCCGTCTTCGGCGGCGGCGAGAACGGACACGTCCGCTTCGACACCTACGTCTACGTCAGCGGCGGCACCATAGGCGGACTGCCCCTGCACGACAACACCGGCAACGGCATCAACCTCAAGGACTACGGTCTCGCCGATGCCGACACCTACGTGAAGAACCCCGCCGTCGCCGCCGGCACCACCGACACCTCGCTCCTCTACGGCGAGCTCTACATCGACAAGCAGGGCGTGAGCCCCCTCGTCTACCGCGGCAACGTCTACGGCGGCGGACGCGGTGTGGACCACACCGCGTCGGGCACCACGCACTACAGCCGCTCGGCAGGCCGCGTCTACGGCAACACCCATGTCGCCGTCTCCGGCGGCACCGTCTACCACCACCTCTATGGCGGCGGCTCCATCGCCTCGGTAGGCACCTACGACTACAACAGCGACGGCTCCATCGAGAACCTGCGCGACCTGCAGTACAACTTCGACCTGACGTCCCGCGACGCCTTCCGGCTGCTGCCCGACGACACCACCTACGACGCGCTGATCGCCGCCCTGACCACCGGCGACACCCTCGGCGACACCGCACGGCACACCAGCGGCAACGCCACGGTGCGCATCACCGGCGGCCACATCGGCACCGACGGGCGCAACAACGGCCACGTCTACGGCTCGTGCCGCGGTATGGCCGGCGCACGCACCTCCGAGGTGGCCAACCTGGCCTACTGCAACAACACCTACGTCACCATAGGCCAGAACAGCGCCGACGACCAGGCCCACGTCCACGGTGCCGTCTTCGGCGGCGGCGCCAACGGACACGTCCTCGGCAGCACCTGGGTGCGCGTCAACGGCGGCCACGTGGGCGAGCAGTGGGAGAACCTCACCGGCTACGGCTCCTACACCTCCACGGTGCGCAACATCATAGGCAACGTCTACGGCGGCGGCCGCGGCGTCGACCTCACCAACAACTACATCAGCCGCACGGCCGGGCAGGTGCACGGCAGCACCCACATCACCGTCACCGGCGGCCACATCTACCACAACATCTACGGCGGCGGCTCCCTGGCCTCGGTGGGCGACACCGCGGCCACAGCCGGCGGTGGCTACGCCACCTTTGCCGACACCGTCACCGGCCACTACGTAGCCCTCGACGACACCACCCTGGCGGCCTACGAGGCCGGCGCCGCCAACGGCCACGCCTACATCTACATCGGCGGCGGCAAAATAGGCGTCGACGGCAACAACAACGGCCGCATCTTCGGCTCCGGCCGAGGCATGGCCGGCATGTCGGGCCTCAACGACTACACCAACCACACCTACGTCACCGGCAGCCACATCTTGGTGAACTACACCACGCCCGTCGACTCCACGACGTACTATCCTGACGACAGGACCACCACCTACGGCTCCTCGTCCGCTATGGACACCACTACCTATTATCGCAACCTGACCAAGGCCGCCCTTGAGAACTACGACTACATCACGGGTTGCGTCTTCGGCGGCGGCGACAACGGGCACGTGCGCGGCAACACCGAGGTCGTCATCAAGGAGGGCCGCATAGGCACCCAGACCTCCAACGTCGCCGGCAACGTCTTCGGCGGCGGACGCGGTGTGGACTTCGGCACCGACGGCCAATACAGCGAGACGGCAGGACGCGTCTACGGCAACACCAACGTCACCGTCGACGGCGGCTGGATACTCCACGCCGTCTACGGCGGCGGCAACATGGCCTCGGTGGGCGAATTCGACGTCACCCTCGACGGCGCGCCGTCCGGCCGTGAGCACGACAAGGACGCCTGGCTGACCGGCCAGGGCACCGTGGCGGGCTACACAACCTCCGGCGGCAACTGCTATGTCACCATCAACGGCGGCCGCATCGGCGAGAAGTATTCCGACATCATGTCCGGCGGCAGCGTCATCAGTGGCATGGACCGCCGCAACGCCAACCTCGGCGGCAACGTCTTCGGCTCCAGCCGCGGCCTCTCGTCCAGCTCCACGCTGGTGAACCGTATGGCCTGGTGCAACCAGACGGTCGTCACCGTCAACGGCGGCAAGGTGGCGGGTTCCGTCTTCGGCGGCGGCGAGAACGGCCACACCTTCTACACCGCCACCGTCAACATCGCCGGCGGCACCGTCGGCGTGCTCAACACCGCCACGAGCGGCGACATCTTCCGCGGCAACGTCTACGGCGGCGGACGCGGCATCGACGCCATGTCGGGCACCAACACCTTCGTGCGCACCTCCGGCCTCATCCTCGGCAACACCTACCTCAACATGACCGGCGGACAGGTCTACCGCAACATCTTCGGCGGCGGCTCCATGGCCACCGTGGGTACCTACTCCTACCAGAACAGCGGCGACGACAAAGACTCCATCATCGCCCTGCAACGCCCTGAGACCGGCAAGACCGAGGTGACCGTCACCGGCGGCACCGTCGGCATCAACGGCGCCAACAACGGACGTGTGTTCGGTGCCGGTCGCGGTGTGGCGGGTCTGATGGGCGAGCAGGACCTCGACCACTTCACCTTCGTCGACCGCACCTACGTCACCATCGGCGACTCGGCAGACATCCGCGGCTGCGTCTTCGGCAGCGGCGACAACGGACACGTCTTCGACAACACCCAGGTGGTGGTCTACGGCGGCACCATAGGCAGCGGCAACGGCGGCCCCGTCAACGGCAACGTCTTCGGCTCCGGCCGCGGCGCCGACACCTACACGAAAGACGGCACAGCCACCCTCAGCCCCAACGCCGGCCGCGTCTACGGCAACGCCGCCGTCTACATCGTCGGCGGCACCATGAGGAACAACATCTACGGCGGCGGCTACCTGGCCACTGTCGACAGCAACACCACCGTCACCATTGCCCCCAGTGTCACCGTCAGTAGGGAGGGCTACACCTTCACCGGCGGCGTGCCCGCAGCAACCACGGTGGATACGACCTTCAGCGGCACGGGTGCCCCCGAGGTGTGGGGCGACGTCTTCGGCGGCTCGGCCCTCGGCACCCTCGGCACGGCAGGCCGCACCACCACCGTCAACATCCTGGGCGGCACCATAGGCAGCACCGACAGCTACAAATACTCCACGCTGGGCTGCGGCAACATCTTCGGCGGCGGCAACGGCAACGCCGAAGGCCACGGCATGGACAGCTACAGCAACGGCACCGCCGACGGCACCCGCGCCGCCGACGTGCTGAACACCGTGCATGTCAACATAGGCACCTCGCTGACCGATGGCGACGCCACGGTGCTGGGCTACGTCTTCGGTGGCAACAACATCAGTGGATGTCCCAAGGGCAACATCAATGTCGACATCTGGAATACCAGCCATACCCCCGGCAACGCCATGCCCGACAGCGCTGCTGCCGCTGCTGCCGCTGCGCCGACCGACGTGCTCGACAGTGCCGACGTGACGGCTCTGACGGCCCGTGCCGACGCCTTCGCCCTGAAGGGCGTCTACGGCGGCGGCAACGAGGCGCGGTACACCACCGACCTCGCCGACGCCACCACGCACGTCACCGTGCACGGCTGCCACAACACCATAAGGTATGTCTACGGCGGCGGCAAGGCTGCCGACACCAAGGCCAACAAGGTGGACATCGAGGGCGGCCTCATCTATCAGGTCTACGGCGGCGGCGACGGCTCGGCCGACGGCACAGAGGCCAACGTGGACGGCGACGCCATCACCAACATCTACGGCGGCATTATCAGCGGCGCCTTCGGCGGCTCGAACACCCGCGGTGTGGTGAACGGCACAGCCAGACTGTCCGTCAAGGACAGCACCACCACCTGCGTGCGCGTGGTTAACGAAGTGTACGGCGGCGGCAACGAGGCCCCCGGCGGCGCTGTCGTCGTCGACATACCCTGCACCGACAATAACATACCCACCGTCTTCGGCGGCGCCAAAAATGCCGACATCGGCACACCGACAGGCACCAAGGACGTGGTACTCAACATACACGGCAGCAACATCGACAAGGTGTTCGGCGGCAACAACCAGGGCGGCACCATCTACGGCGACGTCACCGTCAACGTCCACGGCGGTACCATCGGCGAGGTGTTCGGCGGCTGCAACCTCGGCGGCAACATCGTTGGCAACATCGTGGTCAACGTCGACTCTAACAGCAGCGAGTGTCCGCTCGCCCTGGACTATGTCTACGGCGGCGGCAACCTCATCAGCTACACGCCCGACAGCACCGGCGGCTCCGCCGGCAGCCACACCGCCGTCGCCACCGACGCCAGCCGCGTCTCGCCGGTGGTGAACATCATCACCGGCACGGTGAACTACGACGTCTTCGGCGGCGGCAAGGGCGACGCCACGCACGACGCGGCGGTGTGGGCCAACCCGCACGTCAACATCGGCTGGTACGACTTCAGCACCGACACCACCGGCCGGAAACGCGTGCTCGTGGGCCGCAACGTCTACGGCGGCGGCAACGCCGCCACGGTGACCGGCGACACCTACGTCAACATACGCGGAAAGAAGACACGCGTGGAAGGCAACGTCTACGGCGGCGGCAACGCCGCCACGGTGACCGGCACCACCGACGTGCAGGTCGGCGGCACCGTGAAGACAGAAGAATAAGGATCCACCTCGCCAGCATAAGAAATCAGTGGATTATGCCCATCTGGAAATTGAAACATGATGACAATGAAAAACGATAAAAGCAGCGTAAAAAGAGGCAGCATGGCACTGCTGCTGATTTTAATGATGTGCAGTGTGCCGACAGTGACGGCGCAGGAGAAATATGTGCTCACAAACGGTACAAACAAATGGTACGACCGTATAGGCGCGGTATGGACCGAGGACTATCGCGGCATGCTGCAAGGCACTTGGGAGGACTTCCACAAAGAGGTGCCTAATCCGGAAGAGACCCGCATCAACATCCATGCCGGCGACACGTACCTTGCCCTCGACACCAGCTCGACCGGCGGCGGCCCCACGGTGACAGCCTCCGCCGTCCTCACGCCCTTCTGTGTGTGGAACCGCACCAGCCGCGTAGGCTATTACTACCAAGAGCATGTGGATGCACACTCGGGCACGACCTACATCTACTACCTGCTGTCATCCCCCACCCCCACCCTGTACATCCACCGTATTGAGAAAGGCGACGCCCTCGACAATGTGAGTGTGTGGTACGACTGGGACTTCGGTGTGGCCATACAGCAGGATGTCACCACCGGCAGCTGGACCTCGTCGCGCTACTACTGGCTTATGCTCGACCGCGACGGCAACTGGACCATGTCGAACAACAGCTACGAGCGTCCCGAGACACGCATCTACGAAGATGCCAACGGCGACTTCTATCACTACTACGACAACGTTGAAGTCTCAGGTGAGAACAAACCACGCGGCCAAGGAGCCCTCTTCATGCCCGTCACCACGGAATACACGGCCAAGAGCGTGACTATGCCCGTCGGCAAAGGACTCACCGACCTCGCCAGCAGTCGGGCCGACGTGGCATACGGCGAAAGCACCGTGCTGACGCCGACTATCACCTTCAGTGACGGCGGCGACGACGCCTCGGTGGTGGAAGGATACTACACCTACGTGGTGGAGACCGACCGCACCGACATCAACGAGGACTGGACGCAGCGCGACGAAGACGTGGCAGGCAGCGCCGGCATACCCACCACCATGACCCGTTACTTCTGGGACAGCGACCCCACCACGGCACAGCTAGCTCCCCCTACGGCACATACCGAGACCATGAACGTCGGCAATCTGGCCAAGGTATGCTACACCTTCCCCAGCAAGGCTATGCGCTACATCGACACGGCGCGCGCCGTTGCCGGCGACTGGACGTCGGCCCTCAACGTGCATTGTGTGCTGCTGCCGCGCACCGACATAGTGGTGACGGCGACGGCCACCGACTACTATGCCAACGGTGCCGTGGGCACCTCGCGCACCGTCACCTTCACCCTCAAAGCCGGCGTCTCGCGCGAGCCTGTGGAGCAGTACGACGCGCCGATGATAGGCGGTGACGTGTTCGGCGGCGGCCGCATGGCCGACGTGCACGGCGACACCAAGGTGACCATACACAACTGCGACTCGATACGCAGCGTCTTCGGCGGCAACGACATTGCCGGCACCGTGACGGGCGGTTCCACCGTCACCATCGGCACCGACAGTGCCACCGTCAGCACCGGCATCTACATCGGCTCGGTGTATGGCGGCGGCAACGGATATTACAAATACAACGGCGTAGCCACCGTCGACGCTGCACACACCCACTTCAACGGACATGTCTACGCCTTCGGCGACACCGGGCAGACGGGCCTGACCGTGGTGGACACCCTCTTCGCCGACGGTGTCATACCGGCCATCGGCACCACGCACGTGGTGATGAACAACGACCTGGCGCGCGTGGACAGCCTCTTCGGCGGCGCCAAGAACGCCTTCGTCAGCGGCGACGGCAACGCCGTCACCGTCGACCAGAACGCCGGCACCGTGTTCGCCGAGTTCGGCGGCAACAACTACGGCGGCGCCCTCACCGGCAGCGGTGCGCTGACCACCGTCAACGTCAACGGCACCAAGACAAAGACCGACGCCGTGGTGGAGAACGGCCACGACAGCGGCTTCGGCTACGACTTCGGCGTGCGCTACCTGTTCGGTGGCGGCAACAGGGTCGACGCCATCAGGGTGGCCATGAACATACGCGGCGGCATGGTGGACACATGCTTCGCCGGCGGCAACAGCGCCACGGTGACCACCTCGTCGGAGTGCAACGTGAACACCCCCGGCGACGGCGGCAGCGGCGACCAGAAGATATACGTCAACGACAAAGGTCTGCTGACCGGCAGCGCCTGGGTCGGCGGCAAGGGTATCTACAACGTGCGTTGCCTCTTCGCCGGCAACAACCTGGCCACGATGGCAATCATCCCGGCCGTACAGCTTGTACGCGGCGGCCTCGGCACCGTGTACGGCGGCGGCAACCGTGGCGACATGAACTACGACGTCGCCCTCAACACGACCGACTTCCCCGTCGACATCGACCCGTCGACCGACAGCATCAACCTGCCCTCCAAGATAGGCACCTACGTCATCGTGGACGGTTCGGGGCTCGACATCGACTACCTCTACGGCGGATGCCGCATGAGCAACGTGCTGCGCTCGACCTACGTGAGGGTCAACGCCGGCAACGTCGGCACCGTGTTCGGCGGCTGCAACATCAGTGGCGATGTGGGGACGACCGACTACTACAAGTATGCCGACAGAGCGAACGTGTTCGGCACCTATGTCGTCGTCAGCGGCACGGCCAACATACGTGCCAACGTCTTTGCCGGCGCCAACGGCGACTACCACTGCAATGCCGCTGCAAGAACGGGCGACATCAACAGCTACGCCTACACCGACGCCATGCAGTTCACCGACGCCGAGGGCACCCCCTTCGACCCCTATGACGACTATGTGGGCAAATACATACCCACGCACAACAACACCAACCTCATCATCCGTGGCGGCACAGTACATGGCAATGTGTACGGCGGCGCCAACCTGGCCAACGTCGGCTACAGCAACACCAAATATATACGCCACGACAATGTTAGCGACACCGACGCCGAGCTCGCCTGCCCGACCAACCACGGCTCGGTGCACCTCACCATGAACGGCGGCCTTGTGAAAGGCAACATGTACGGCGGCGGCAACATGGCTTCCATCAACGGCCTCTCGTACCTGCTGGTGCAAGGCAGCAGCATCATCGAAGGGTCGCTCTATGCCGGCAACGACCGTGTAGGCCAGGTTATCAGCTTCGGCCCCTACACCTCGCACGACGGCCGCACCGACGGCGACTTCAAGGCCTCCGACAGCACGGTGCTCAACAAGCTCGACGGCTCGGAATACAATGCCAACTTCTCGACCTACGTGCTGCTGAAAGGCACACCCGCCATCGGCTCGGTCTATGGCTCGGGCAATGGAGCCTACAACTACGACGGCACCAGGCCATGGTACCCCTCGCTGGAGTTGTGTGACGGCGACGGCAACAACCGTCCTATCCAGTCGTCGACATTCATCGACATCAACACCTCCGGCAAAAACACCGTGGTGGAGGCCGGCAAGAACGCCATCATCGACACCGTCTTCGGCGGCGGCAACGGCGTCAGCGTCAGCGACGTGGTCACCGTGCTGCTGAACTGCGGGAACAACACCGACTACTATGTAGGCACCATCTTCGGCGGCAACAACCGCGACGACATGAACAACTGCGTGCCCACCATCGACCTCAAGTCGGGCAAAGTGTACACCGTATATGGCGGCGGCAACGCCGGCAACATGAACGAGAAGAAGACCTTCCCCGTGGCATGTGGCGAAGACCTTGAGAACGTTTCGACCCGCATTGTGGTCAACAGTGCCGCTGCTGCCATCGACACCATCTACGGCGGCTGCAACATGTCCGACGTGGCCGGCATGGCCTATATCGACATCCGGCAGACCTCGCCAGAAGGCATCGGCTGGGTGTTCGGCGGCAACAACGTCAGCGGCAGCGTCAGCGGCAACACCCGCATCGACGTCAATGGCGGCGTGGTACACAACATCTATGGCGGTTCCAACGGATACTACGACTACAGGTACATCGGTGGAGAAGGCTACTCGGTGTACAGCTATGGACACCTGAACGATCCCTCCTACCTGATAGCCACCCAGACCTCCGGTGTACCTGAAGTGTCGTATGCCCAGGTCAACATCTTCGGCGGCACCGTGGACAACAACGTGTACGGTGGCGGGCGCATGGGTGACTGCGACTCGACGCTCGTCGTTGTCAACGACCGCTATGCGCAGGAGAATTGTGGCGGAGCCGCGAATTCGGCCACCATCAACGGCGTCATCTACGGCGGCGGAGAAGGTGTCTATGACAACCTCGACGCGGAGCGTCGCGGCAACGTGAAGCAGAAGACCACCGTAGAGCTCTACCACGCCAGCGCGCTGACCGGTGCCAAGGCCTACGGCGGCGGCCGCGGCGGCAACGTATACCACAACACCTACCTCACCGTGCACGAGGGTTGGGATATCCCCTTCGACGAGATATATGGCGGATGCTGGGGCTCCGACCTTGTCGGCACAGCACACCTCTACCTCCACGGCAAAGAGAATGCGGGCGACACCGTGGCACGTCGTGTCTTCGGAGGCAACGACTATACCGGATACGTCACTGCATGCGAGGTGAATGTCTACTCTGGCAACTATGGCAAGATCTACGGTGCCGGCAACGGCGACTCGAACTATGTATACAATGACGCCCCCTACTCTTCGAGCCCGCTGCAGGTGCCGAACGCCGAATCCGTGGTCATCAACTTCTACGGCGGCAACGTGCGTGACAACATCTACGGCGGCGGATGCCTCGGCACCACCCTGAAGCACAAAAAAGACGCCAACGGCGACTTTGTGCTTGAGAACAATCGCCGCGTGCCCGACACCACATACGGTTATCAGTTAGACGCCACGGGTGACTTTGTGTATGCCAACGGCCGCAAGGTGCGTGTGCCTTTGCAGGCGCACAGCTCGGTGGACGACTATGCATATACGATTGTCAACTTCCACGGCGGCACAGCAGACAACATCTATGCCGGTGGCGAAGGCAAGGACAAACTCAACGTCTATGGTCTTAAGATATTGAATATGGACGGCGGCCTGGTGTACGAGTCGGTCTATGGCGGCTCCGAGCGCGTCGACGACGGCTATCCGTCGGAGTGCGACAGCGTAGGATACAGCCTTCGCAAACAGGGGCCGCAGGTGTTCACCCATACCACCAAACGCCCCTCCTCTGTTGTCAACATCGTTGGCGGCACAGTGACCACCAGCGTCTACGGTGGCGGCTACCTGGGCGACGCCTATGGCTCCACCTACGTCAACATCGGCCAGACGGCCGTCGACACCTGCCCTGTATGGACCAACACCTACCGCGGCACCGACAGTGCCTATTGGAAATTCAAGCCCGGGGCATACATCGTGGATGCCGGCGGCGACACCACATGGGGCAACACCAAAGCACTCACCCCCTCGGACCTCTACCTCGAGTTGTCGGTATACGGCGGCGCCAACTGGGGCAGCAACGTGGGTAGCTCGTACTTCACCAAGCCCGGTATCTTCGGTGGCGAGACACGCGTTTCTATCGACGGCTACGGCTACAACACCGGCGAAGTCACCTCGTCGCTGCCCAAGATGAACATCAACGAGAGCGTGATAGGCTCCGGCACCTCGGCCTTGGCCGGCGACATACTGACGCGCATCGACATACGCAACTATGGCGGTATCGCCTCGGACTGCGAAGCAACCAAAGAAATCAAATCGGTGCAGCGCGCCGACGAGCTGTGGCTACACAACACAGCCATCAACTATACGGGTACCACCGACGCTGTGTCGGCATACCCCAGCGAGAACTTCACAATCAACCGTGTGGACACCGTCAATGCATGCGGATATAACATGATAAACCTCGAGGCTCTGATGACCAACATCGAGGAGCTGAATTTCTATAAACAAGAGTTCTACGGCTACCGTCGTCCGACGGCGGACGACCTGGTCGACCATCAGACGCTCTACTTCGACGATGCCGACCAATGCGGCACCTCGCCTACAATATGCACACAGCTGCATGCTATCGACCCCGTCGAACGTCCATATACCGCAGTGTTGATATCCAACGGTGTCAACATCGACATAATGACAGAAGAAAGCTATGGCCCCGTCAAAGGCTTTGCCTATCTGCTGGCCGAAGACGGAACCAACGCAATGGTCACCGCTCTATCCAAGTCGGATTATGTATCAGGGGGTGAGGACGGGCACACCGACGGCGGCGGTTTCATGTCGACCTGCAAAACCGCAAACAAGGTAATATCTGAAGTATCATCAGACTGGGATCTGACCTGGACTAGCACCAGCGTCGACAGCGTTTTACGCACACAGTCAGAATTCCAGTACGACAACTATACCTCAACATACCGCGTATGGTCGCTTGGCAAAGGCCGCCGCAGCCGTTATGCTGTGATACTGGCCCACACCAACTATGAAAAGATGGATGAGGACAAGCAGCTGCGCACCACCGAACTGGTTGGCCATGACACCGGAGACTCGCTAGCCATCGCCCGCGCCACACTGACCCTGCCGACAACGGCCAACGGACACTACTATAAATTATCGGAATCAGCAGGTATCATTATCACAGAGCAGAACTCGAAGATGAAACTGGCCGACCAGGGTTGGATGCCCGACAATTGGGAGGTCTTGCCCGAGACCTCTAACACCCCGACAAGTATCGATGCACTTGGAGACCCCGTCAACCCGCTTAGCGGAACCGGAGTGCTGAACACAACCAACGTAATCAGCGACCCGGGATATACCTTCGGTCTCGTGATGGCCTGCGGAAGAAATTTCGGAACCAGCATACCCACCGGCTACAACACCACAGACCACAGTGTGGGTAAAACACTTATCTCCGGCAACAAGAACGTAAATATAGTCCAAAACTTTGTAACCTATAAGGTTTCCGACCACGACAACACGTCGCCCGAGATGGACTTCTATATGACCTATAATCACGACTTCTCCAACACCATCCTCGGTACGGTGAGGTTCACGCTGGATGAATACGATTCCACCGGAGCCAATCTGAACAACCCGATCAACGTGGTGGTGACCATCGCCACCATCGTCGACGAATTCAAGGACATGAATTACGAAGTACTGGCCATGTACAACGAAGGCCGCTCGAACACCTTCACTCGCAAAGCCGTCTTCCCGGCCACACTGCAGCACCGCGACCTGTACCTGAAGAAGGTGCTGTGGCAGCCCACCGATGGCAACGGAGAGCCCGTCACCACCGGCAGCGAAGCCTCCGGCGCGGCTCCGGACCAGTTCTACATGACCGGCGACGAGAACCTGATTCTGAACAGCACGGACAACAACAGGTTTGCCTTGGCAATACAGCCCGTGAACAATGTCACCACCGACCTGACATCCAACATCGGCTGGCACACCATCACGCAGAAGAGCCTTGTCGACCTGCACAATCTGATAAAGGATGACGCCGGCAGCCTCGACAAGATAAGCGGCGGTACCCTGGCCTCCACTGATACTGTCGCACCATCGAACCCCAGCAACGAGCGAGGCCTGAAGCTTGGCGAGCTCGACGGACGCGGCCTGGCAGCCTTGAACATACAGCTGACATTCAACGGTGACAATATCTACCCGGCCGAAGGAGCAACCAAAGGATATGTGGGACGCGCCGTCCTGACGTTGGAGAGCTTCGGCCCCACAGGGTCGGCTGGCGAATTCCACATTACCGTCTATGTCAAATGCCGTGAACATGGAGATACCATCTATATGGCTTCGGCCAACACACTGAGCAAGACCGTAGACGGACATACCTACACACTGAACTATGACGCCAGCCACCTCACCGGCACCAACGCCGGCAAGACGCCGGGGACCTATGTGCAGACCTTCGAACAGGCCCTTAGCGACAACATATATGAAGAGGGTGACGTGATAGCCATAATGGACACGGTGCGTGTCGGCGCCAACGGCGAAGAGCTGACGATACAGGGTAGCGACTACTCGTTGATACCCATAATACGCTACAGCGGCCACCACTACCAGTTCCCCGGCAAGGAGTGCGCCTACCGGGGAACCATGATTAACGTGACCCCGGATGCCGACAAGACCACATCGTTCACGGCCCGCTGCATCGACTTCATCGGCAGCAGCGTATGCAAGACTATCGACGGCGGAGCTGTCGTGCCCGACACCCTTATTGCCAACGCCCCGATAATTGCCGTACACGGAGACGGAGCTGTCGTCAACCTGCAAAGCAACGTCGTAGTGGAAGACAATTTCAACAGCTACACCGGCGGCGCCTCCGAACGTCGCGGTGCAATAAGCGTCAGCAACAGCGGCACACTCAACATTGTCAACAGCGTAGACATCTACAACAACATCACCAAGTACAACGTACAGGACGGACACCGCGACAACGGCACAGTGTATGTGGACGGCGGTACGGTGAACCTGCAGCCGTCGCACTCCGAATCGGCAGTGACAATACATGACAACTTCCTCATGACCTACAGCGGCGCCACGCCGAGCTTCGACTTCTATAAAGAAATCAAAAGGGGGGACACTGCTCTGGTGCGCTATGCTGTCGACACTACCCACTTCACCGCCACCGACACGCTGCGTGCTAATGTCTATCTGACCCGTACGGCTCCCACCTCCGGAACGGACATATACAAAGACATGGCGGATGTGCAATCGGACATCATCTACTTCACCTCACGCATACCCGACAACACCCTGATAGGCATCACCAAGTGGCTGCCGGGTGCCACCACGCGCGACACCATCCGCATCACCGTGCAGGAGAGCGGCAACTACACCTATTCGGCCTTGGCTGCTGCCAAGAACTTCGTCGCCGACGAGGCCAGGTACACCATCTTCTACAGCGACAAGGTCGACGACCACAACATATACCTGCACCAGTGCGCCACCTTCCGCTATCAGACGCTCGACAAGCTCTTCTTTGCCGACAACGCCCGTCTGAAACAAGGCAATGCTCTTGAATACATATTCCTCGACGGTGCCACCTGCCCCAATGGCGGCGACAAGATAATGTATCGCGTGGTGGGCGGTTTGTTCCCCTACACCTATACTTGGAGCGGCAGCGAGGCCAAGACACGCACCACACTCTCCAATGTAAAGATAGCCGAGCAGCTGGCAGACGCCGACACCAGCGGTTATCTGGATGCTGTATACGATTCGATGCTCACCAGGCAGCTATTCATCCCCCACAACCAGCGGACAGCCCAGCTGAATTACACAGCACTGGCCACCGACGTGGCAGGATGCCGTCTGACCAAGACGGTAGATGTCACCCTTGAGAAGAGCGACGACAATTCCATCACTCCCTTCGTCACCACCGGTACCGTGGCCAACTGGACAAACCAGGATACTGCTGTGACTGCCACCGGCAAACGCCAATACAAAGCCATCCATATCACACCGAGGGTATGGGCCGACCGCGACGCCGGAACCGTTGCTGCCAAGATAGAGAAAGGCGGTCAGATACTGAGCGACGATGAAGACGTCAGCAACCTGTACTTCTGCGAAGGCGACATAATAGTGCTGCATACAGAGCCCGCCTCGTCGAGAAACAAGTTCATCATGTGGGATTTTGCCCCGTACTACGAACAGACAACCCGCTATGTGGTTCCCGCCGCAAGCACTACGGTGACGGCCTACTACGGTCCCAACGACTACTGGAAAGACACCGTCATTAGCGACACGTTGGCCGGTGCGGTGTACGACAGCAATTTCACCTACACCACCCGACCCACTGTCGAGGGCTACATCAGCACCGACGGCAGTAACAAGGCCGGCATGGTGACCACCTACAACGGCGACCTGCACATCTACGACGAGAACGGCCTGGCATGGCTCATCAGCTGCGTCAACGGATTCAACGGCACCCAGGCGCGCACGTTCCACTTCAACCGCGTGTACATACATTATAAAGATGGCGGCTACGACATGAAGAAGTACCTGTGGACGCCGATGGGTACCCCGCAGCACCCCTTCGAGGGCATGATTATCGGTGTCGGCGGCGGTGTGGCAAACACAGCACCCTGGAGTGATGTCAGCAGTACCGACACAACATGGACCGACCCCGTTGTCATCAAGAACATCATCGTCGACGAGCCCAACCTCAGCAATGCAGGCTTCTTTGCCGTGCTCGACAGTGCACGCATCGTCAACATCGAGCTGCAAGGTGCCTTGGTACGCGGTGCACAGAATGTCGGCACACTGGCCGCGCAAAGTAGCCACAGCCGCATGCGCAGGGTGAATATCAAGTCGGACGAAGAGCGTGATGCCTACGACGCAACACATCCGCCTGTCACCCTGCTGAGCACACGCTACATCAGCGGCGGCATGATAGGCCTGTCCACCCACGACACCATACTGCAGTCGCGGATAGCGGCCAAGTTTGTCGGCGACGCTGTGTACAGCGGCGGCGGCGTGGGCTACGGCACCTCTACCATAGTGCAAGAGGTGGCCGGCCGCAACGACAGCCGCCTGCGCGGCCTGTACACCGGCGGCATCATAGGCTACAGCGTCGGCACCGCCGGCAGCAAGGGCGGACTGTTCCGCCCGAAGACGGGCGGCGAGCCCTCGATAGTGCAGAACAACTACTGGTACGTCCGCACCGACGGCGGCAACCGCCGCATGGGCGGCGTGGCAGGCTATGCCCAGAACAGCATCATCGCCAACAACTATATATACGGCGACATCGAAGGCAGCGAGGCGGCTGGTGGTGTGCTGGCAGTGGCCAGCAACGGCACCAGGGCCGACCACAACTACTACGAGGCCAGTGCCGCCAAGCTGCCTACGGCAAGCGAGACCGGCAATGCTATGGTGGACCAGTACAGCGCCTTCGAGGGCCAGGGCAACAGAGTGACGCTGGAGCAGAACATCTACGGCGTCAACAACCTGACACGCGTGCTCAACAAGTGGGTGCGCGAGCAGAACGCCGCCGGCGCCGACTTCCAGACATGGCGCAGCGACCTGACAGGCCTCAACAACGGCTACCCCGTGTTCGGCCAGCCCGACACCATACCCGTCGAGACCGTCATCGACCTTGACGGCTGCGAGGAGGTGGAATGGGACGGCGTCAGCTACACCGCCGACATGTCACTGTCGACCAACATCGTCGACCCCGTCGAGATGATCGACAGCACGACGACCATACACATACACATACACCACAACACTGCCACCATCCTGACCGACACGGCCCTGGTGGACGAGGGCTACGAGGGCTACGGCTTCACGGTGACACCCACCGAGGCCATGCTGCTCAACGAGACGATACTGCGCTACGGCACGGCACAGATGGTGCTGAGCGACACGCTGAGCACCGTCTTCGGCTGCGACAGCGTGGTGACGCTGACGCTGACGTTCACGGGCAACCTCGACGTGCCCGAGGTGGATGTGATTACGCAGGCCACCGTCAAGGTGTACCCCAACCCGACGGTCGACGTCGTCAACGTCGAGGCCGAGGGACTGATGCACGTGGAGCTGTACGACAACGAAGGTCGCACGATGGCCGACTACGACGCCACCGACGGCACACGCCTGCGCATCAACGTCACTCACCTCGCCTCGGGCATATACTACCTGCGTGTGCACACGACGAGAAGCGTGACGATACAGAAGTTTGTGAAAAAATAACAAAGTCACTATGAAGAAAACATATATCACACCGACACTGGAGCTGTTCGAATACCTGCCCGAAGAGGGCTATTCCGCCTCGCAACCAGTAGCACTGCACACCGACTATGTACTCATAGAAGGCGACGACCGCGAAAGCCTGATGGTCTCCGACGAGGTGACGGAATATACCGAAGACGGAGAATACACCACCGGCGAGTGGGGCATGTGGGAATAAAACTCATGACACACCTATGAACATCGATAAAAACGCCTTGCCCTGCGGGCAGAGATCTTGTAAATCTCGTAGATCCTTTCCGCCTGCGGCGGGGATGCATCCGCGAAGCGCCATAATTTACAAGATTTACAAGATTTCGCAAGCACGCAGTGCGAGCAGGAGAACAAAGAAAGACATACCGACATGAATAATCAAACATATTAGATTAGCCTTGCCCTGCGGGCAGAAATCTTGTAAATCTTGTAAATCCTTTCCGCCTGCGGCGGGGATGCGCAAGCAAATCTACAAGATCTACAAGATTTCGTGAGCACGCAGTGCGAGCAGGAGAACAAAGAAAGACATACCGACATGAAAACCAAAACATATACTCCTTGCCCTGCGGGCAGAGATCTTGTAAATCTCGTAGATCCTTTCCGCCTGCGGCGGGGATGCATCCGCGAAGCGCCTTAATTTACAAGATTTACGAGATTTCGCAAGCACGCAGTGCGAGCAGGAGAACAAAGAAAGACATACCGACATGAATAATCAAACATATTAGATTAGCCTTGCCCTGCGGGCAGA
>FLNX01000175.1_pt1 | contig 21796 bp, 11 predicted proteins | sample 1140341 | NCBI WGS metagenome assembly FLNX01 (sample SAMEA3878208, study PRJEB12797) | bioreactor metagenome | biome: Moose rumen | place: Sweden | collected 2011-10
GCTCCTTTTGTGCTATCGGTGGCACAAAAGGAGCCGTTCCTGCTTTGTGAGCCTCAATTACTTGAAAGGCAAATACCAGTTCTTCTCGTCTAAGAGCGAGACGACGGGGTGCTTGTAGGCCAACTTCTGAGCCAGCCACTGACTGCCGAAGTTGGGGCCGTAGAGGCCGGAGGCATTCTTGTGGCGGGCGATGCGGGTGAGGTCGCCGAAACGACTGCCCTCGTAGGCCAACTCCAGTGCCATCTCGTCGCAGATGATGTCCTCCATCGCATTGATGGTGTCGGCCTTCGTATATGAAGAATTGAGCATGGAGAATTGAGCATTCAACTCTTCCAGTTTACGACCGACAATGGTGTGGAACTGATAGGGCGAGAAGGTGCCCTGGGTGTAGTAGGTACCACGACTATGGATGCCCCAGTTGTCCTCGAAGACCTGCATATTGGCGGGGCTGAGGAAGGGAATCTCGTTAGTCAGCAGATCGATGGTCTCGGGCGTGATGTAGCGGCCAGATTCAATATCGGTACTGTCACCCCAGACTTCATAAGTGCGCAGTTCCTCATTGATACCGTCCTTGAGGATGGCAAAGGCGGCATCGGGATATCCCATACGGTTGAGGGCCTCAGCCAGACGGAGGTAGATGGTAGCCGTACGGTAGATGGGGATATTGGCACTCGTGAACTTGGTCATCACGGCAAACGACGAGTCGTTCTTGCTGACGGGATACATCGTGTAGAAGCGGCGCAGGTCGCCCAGTTGAGCCGTGCGCACCACGGTAGCACCGCCCGTAGAGCCAGAGGGCGTATAGTAGTAATCCTGCGCATTGCAGAGGTTAGTGTAGGCCGCGGAGGCATCAATCTGCCGCTCCAGCAGATAACGGGCGGAAGAGGTCGACGAGCCATTGGTGGTGCTATAGAAGTCGTAGCCGAAATAGCGGGGCAGTTCAGTAACTTCGCCACGGAGCGTGTTGGCAGCCAACGGGATGTAGGTCACGATGTCGTTGGTATAGCCAATCTCGAAGATGCTGCTCCAACGGAAGCCGCTAACCATCATCGAGTAGGAGGAGGGGATCCTGTCCTCCAACTGCCGCATAATGAAGTTGTCGGTGGGATCGGTGTAGGCCTGCTCGAGAACCTCTTTATTCGTCTCAAGGAACTTGAAGTAATAGCGGGCTGCCTGCTCGTACTGATGGGTCTCGAGGAAGAGGTCGCCGAGAATGACATCGACGGGTATCATGGCACGGCTCGACTCGATCATCTTCTCCTCGGGGTTCTCCGAACTACTGCTGTTGAGCACACCGGCAGAGACGGAGCCATAGTCGGGCACAGGCGTGCCACTGAATTTAATCAGTTCAGGTGCCAGTGCGTCGCAGATGCCCTGCAAGTCCTTCGTCGGAATATTGCCGTTGGCATCGCCGATGCTGACGAGGGGATCGGTATAGAAGGGTACCTCGCCGTAGTTCTTCGCCAACTGCAGATAGGCCCATGCCCTGACGGCCTGTGCCTCCACGTACTCGGGGATGGCCACCTGACGGCTTCCCGTACGCAGACTGGTATCGCGGTGGGCGATATAGTAGTTGCAGTTGTTGATGATACGGTAGTAGACGTAGGCGGAGTCGAACTTGTTGGAGGCATCAGCCGAGAAGTTGGCCAGCGTCCGCAGGTCAGTCTCCGTATACTGGTTCGTCGCCACGAGGTCGCCGCGCATCTCGCCCGTCATCACATACTGGTCTGCCACCTGCTGCAAGCCCTTGAGGATGCCGAGGGTGTAGAACATAGAGTCGGTCTTCTGGTCGAGTGCCGGGTCAAAGATCTGACGGTTACTGTCGGTCTCCAGAATATCGCTACAGGAAGTGAACATGAAGGAAGACGAGAAGACGAGCATACAGGAATACAGGACAATTGCCCTTGCACTCCAGTAATGTCTTGTCTTCTTGACTTCCTGTCTTCTTGTCTTCATTGCTATAGTAATCATAATTCTCAATTTTCAATTCTCAATTATTATAAGTTGATTCTCAGTCCGAGCGTGAAGGTGCGTCCCAGTGCGACGTTACCCGTATCGATGCCCTGATAGAGCACGGCATTGGCCACGCTGCTCTCGGGATCATTGCCCAGGTAGTGGGTCAGGGTGAGCAGGTTGTTGGCCTCAGCCCAGATGCTCAGCCCCTGGAGCCACGAGAGGTTGACGGGCACCTTGTAGGTCAGATTGACGGTCTTCAGGCGGAGATAACTGCCATCCTCGATCCAGCGGTCGCTGAAACGGGCGTTGCCCATCGGATCGCCGAAGGAGGCGCGTGGCAGATCGGCCTGCTGCCCCTCACTGCGCCAGCGGTTGGTCATAGCCGTGGTCTGGTTATAGAAATTGAAGCCACCCTCGAGGATGCTGCGCTGGTAGTTAAACACATCGTTGCCCAGCGAGTAGTTGAGTCCCACGTGCAGGGTCAGGTTCTTCCAGTTGAGCGTGGCGAAGATGTTGCCGTAGAAGTCGGGATTGGGATCGCCGATGATGGTCTTGTCGGCAACACTGATCTCACCGTCGCCGTTGAGGTCGACAAAGTGCATATCACCTGCACGGAAGTCCTGATGGGCACCCGTGGCATCAGTCAGATAGAGATAGGAGCCCTTGCCCGCCGCCGCGGCCTCGCCGTCGGTGGCGAAGACACCACTGGTCTTGTAGCCGTAGAAGAGTCCCGCTGGCTGCCCCACGATCGTAGCGATATTATCCGTCCCGTAGATCGACGAGGTGAAGCCCTGTGCTGAAGGCTGACCGTCGATGTAAATGCGGCTGTCGTTGGGCAGCGACTTCACCTTATTCTTATAGTGGCCCACGCTGGCACCTACCTCAAGACCGAGTTGATGGGCCACGATGGGCTTGGCGGTCAGCGTCAGTTCGAAGCCTGAGTTGTCGAGCGAGCCGCCGTTACTCCAGTAGTTGTTGATACCGGCCACGGGGTTGTCGAAACTCTTCAGGGTGAGCAGGTTCTTGGTGCGGTTCATATAGAAGTCGAGGTCTACACCCAGTCGGTTGTTCAGCATATAGGCCTTCAGGCCGATATTGGCCTTGGCGGTCTGCTCCCAACTGATGCTCTCGTTACCGATATTGTCGAGTACGGCTGCCGTGGAACGGTAGAGGTACTTGGTGACACCGAAGGAGGTGCGGGCCGCATAGTTGCTGATGTCGTCGTTTCCGCTGATGTCATAGCCGGCCTTCAGCAGCAGGTAGTTGAACACGCTGCTCTTCGGGAACCAGGCCTCGTTGCTCAGTGCCCATCCCAACTGCAGGCTCGGGAACAGGCCCCAGCGCACGCCGCCCAACTTGACACCGTCGGACTCCTTACCGAAGCGGCTGCTGCTCTCGAAGGCAAACGACAGTTGGGCGAAGTAACGGTTACGGTAGTTGTAGTCGACATTGGCATACCACGTCAGACTGCGCCAGGCATCGTCGGCTCCCGTTGCATCGACGAAGTCCATGTTCGTCGAGATGTTGGGGGTCTTGTCATTACCTGCCGACGCATACTGTCCCTGCGGCTCGTTGTCATCGAAGGCGAAGGAGGTAAAGCGCAGACCGCCATAGACATCGACGAAGTGCTCACGCAGTTGCTTTGTCCACTGCAGACGGGTATCGCTCACGGCACTGGTCTCCTTGGAGAACATCGACATCGCCATGTTCTGCACACGACCGATGCCTTCGATCAGGAAGGTGGGCACGCCGCCCATCGGACGGTAGTAGCGCTGTGACACGCGGTCGAGGGTGTAACTGAACGTCTCCGTCAGCGTCAGCGAACGGCTGAACTCCAGGCGGGGGGCGATCACGGCATTGAAGTGGGTTGTCTCCACACGGTTCTTGTTGATGGCGCTACCGTTGGCCAGCAGAGCCGTGGGGTTACCCAGTGTCAGGTCCTGATCCAGCACCGTCAGATAGTCGTCGGCATCAGCCAGTGTGGAGGAGAGTTGATGTGTCACATTATTATAGGTGTAGGGATTGAGGAACGGCGACTTGATGAGTGCCAGGAAGGTGGGTGAAGAAACGGTTCCCGTCGTCAGACTCTCAGGTGCACCATTGTCGAACACGTCGCGGTTGAGTTTGGTGTACGACATATCGAAGCGTGTGGTCAGGCGCTTGATGACGCTGATGTCGGTATTGAAGCGCACGTTCAGACGGTTGAAGCCATTGTCGCGGGCCGTGCTCTTACCGTCGGTGTAGCCCAGTGAGAGGTTGTACATACCCACATCGTCACCACCCTGCACATTGATGTTGTAGTTCTGGTTCAGGGCGGTATGATAGACCTCGTTCTTCCAGTCGGTGTCGTTGTGATATTTGCTATAGTAGTACTTCGAGGGGTCATCGATCAGGAACTTGAAGGTCTGGGGATCGGTGAATTCCGAGATCTTCGGATAGGTACCGAGCATCTCCGAGGCGTAGAGCCTGTACTGGGCGGCATTCATCACGTCGGGCGTACGGGGCACCAGCGTGACTCCCACGCCGATGTTGGCATCGATGCGGGTAGCCATTGAGTGGCCGCGCTTGGTCTCGATGAGCACCACGCCGTTGCCTCCCTTGGCACCATAGAGGGCCGTAGCATTCTTGAGCACGGTGACCTTCTCGATGTCCTCGGGATTGATGTTGAGCAACAGGTTGGTGTAATCGCCATAGTGGAGGGCGGTACGCGTCTGCTGCAGATCCTGCACCACACCGTCGATCACGATGAGGGGCTGCGCATTGGCCGTCAGCGAGTTGAGTCCTCTGACGAACATCGCAGCACCGTAGCCGGGGCCACCACTGCGCGTGATGCTACGCACATCGGCACTCAACTGGTTCTCGATGTCGGTCTCCACGGTCTGTGAGGTGGTGTTCCGCACCTGAGCCTCAGCCTGTGCACTGACGATTGTGCCCTTGCCGTACATAGGACGGAACTTGTCGCCCAGCATCTCCACATGGAGCGTCGTGCCCTGCGGCCCCAGTCCCACGTGCTGTGCCAGGAACTCCGGGCCGTGCACATAGAGGGCGGTGGCGAAGGTGGGCACCTTGATGGTGAACTCACCGTTCTCGTCGGTCATCGCCGTATAGTTGGCATCGCCTAATGCCTGTATCATCATACCTGCCAGCGGCTTCTTGGTGACGGCATCCACGCAGGAGCCCTTCACCTCCATCGTCGGGTAAGTCGGAGCCTTTACCACTTTTCGCGGTGCTGTGCTTGTCGGTTCTTCATCGGCTACCTCATCCTGGGCGAAAGCCTGTGGGGCAAACATAAAGGAATACGTGAAGACGAGAATACAGGAATACAGGACAATAGCCCTTTCACTCCAGTAATGTCTTGTCTTCTTGCCTTCTTGTCTCCTTGTCTTCATATCTTTAGTAATCATAATTCCTAATTTCTAATTCCTAATTTAATAAAGTCCCGTATCATACTTGTAGTCGGGATGCTCCTTCAGATAGGTGTCGAGTTCCTTCGGACGGAGAATGACACAGTCGATACGCAGACGGCGGTCGTACAGCAGACGCTCACGGCTGCTGACGGTACTGTTGATACGGATATAGGGATAGTAGGCACCCGTACCCGCGTAGGCCACCGGGAAGGTGAAGTCGCCCAGATAGACGGTGTCCACCCTCGAAGAGTCGGTCGTGAAGTTGCTCTCCACCAGCCACGAACGGTCGCGGTCCTCGTTCTTGCCCGAAGCCAGCGCATAGCCCATCGAGGCATTGAAGCGGTAGGGCTTCGTCTCGAAGTTGTCGCTCACGATATTGGCGGGCACCATCACCACATAGATGCTATAGGTTGTAGACCGCACGTTGGGCAGATAGAACACCACGCCGGGGTTGGAACTCAGGCTGACGGGCTGCACCTCAATGTAGTTGTTCTGCGACACATGGCCCTTCACGTTGGGGTTCTGCGTGCCGGGAACCACGTAGACGCGCTCTGGCATATCAGCCGTATTGACCGTGCTCGAGAGCAACAGGGAGTTCTCGGCCTCCACCACGATCTCCGGGTTCCACGAAGTCCAGGAGCGCATAGCCAGGCTGTCGGCCACCCAGAGAGCACCGTTACTGGCGTCCTGCCGACGGGCATTCTCAAACAGCCGACGGCTGTCCTCGGCGTAGATCTTCGTCCACATCGTGCCGTAGAGCGAGTCGGCCATCAGCGCCTGTCCCGTCTGGAGGGTCTTCAGTTTCTTGTTGTCGTAGAGGTTGTTGTTGTAGAAGAGATCCTGCAACAGCACTTGATGTACGATGGAATCCTTCAGATACTGTATGTCGTTGAGTTTCACCGTGGTCAGTTTCCTCTCAGAGGCATCCGTCGAAGTATTCTCCATAAACTCGAAGGAGGGCACGTAGTTGAAGTACTTGCCGATCTGCTCCTTAGCCTTCACCCAGGCCTCATTGGTGGGCACAATCATCGTGTAGTTGCTGTCCTCACGGTTGATGTAGGCGAAGTAGCGGGTGAAGAGGGCGTTGTGCTCGTCGAAGATGGAGTCGAGGTAGGTGATTTCTCCATTCACCGTCGGGCCCTTCACGCTCTTGTTCTCATTGAGTTTCTTCACATCGTAACTGTGGAAGAAGCGGGAGATGGAGTCCAGCGGCTCCTCAGTGGTCTCCAACGACTCATAGATATTGGCCATAAAGGGAATCTTGCCGTTCAGCACGTGGATCACGCCATTGCTGCTGGCGCGGTTCGGCTCGCTGACGCCGATGCCCTGGATATCGTACGACCCAGAACCCGAGAAAGTCATGCACTTCTCGTTCAGCGTATAGATGCGCTCCTGCACCAAACCCGATATCGGGTAGTTGTTGCGGGCGATGTGGTTCTCGATGAACTCCTTACGCAGCCGACTTTCGCTCAGGCTGTTGACGGCTTCATAGTCGAAGGTGCCATTGGCGGGTGCCCAAACCGTATAGATCTGTGTCGCGCCGAGCACCTCGTCATAGCCCGCCTTCTTCAGCAGCGTGGCAAACTGCGAGAGGTTCGCGTTACCGTCGATGTTCTCCCAGAGCGTGGCGTGCTGCGAGTCGAGCAAAGCCTTGTCGGCATCGTAGTGATCCGTCCAGTCGCTACAGGAAACGAAGAGGCAAGAGGTGAGAGGTAAGAGGTAAGAGATTACTTTCACACCAACCTTCCTTAACATATTTGAATATATCTTGGTAATCATAAAGTTCAATGTTAAATGTTCAATGTTCAATACATATCTTCTGCATAACGGTCATTGTTATAGACATTCTCCGGGCAGAACTCAATGTAGTCGAGGTGGAACTCTCCCTGCGGGTTTTCAATGACACTCTTGCAGCGGAGCCAGTAGTCACCCTGTTTGAATTCCTGCCGGGTGATGATTCGCCGCAGGTCTTGTGGGTGACTGCGAGCCGGGTTGCTCCTGAACGTGTAGAACAACGGGCCACGCATATAGCCCAAGTTACGCATATTGGCATCACTCTCCACGCCCTTGTCATCAAGGCGTGTCCAGTCGCACCAGCCCGTATAGATATCTGGTGTCAGATTGCTGTTGTTGACAGGGATGATTCGCATATCGACGGGGATGTCGATGGCCTTCATCGATGACAGTTCGGAACTGCTACCCAGATAGAACTGCAACATACCTCGCTGCACCTCCGTTGTGTATCCGATACGCAACTCGTATGTACCATCGGGCACTGGTGGCAGCCTGAAGGCAAAGTCGTAGTTGCCCATACAGTTGAACTCATCCCACTGGTAGTTGCTCCACCCATCATCGGTGTGTGCGAAATAGTAGAATCGGGTGTCGTCGCCATTGAAGATAGCCATATTCTTAAAGTAGCGTGGCGGTATGCGTATGTAGTCGCAGCCGGAGTGACGACCGTCGGAACCACTCTTTCCGCCGTTGAGGGCTTTCACCTGATCGGTCGTGATGCCTCTAAAAGAGTTAGACATCATTTCTCCGAAGAGGACTGTATCATCCATACGGATGCGTTCGTTAAGCACGCCTTGCGGAACGTCCTTATGATAGGTGAGCATGTCTTTCATCGGATGAATATATCCATTGATGGCTGCCACCTGTCCTTTGAAGCCCACCAGTTCAATACCTTCATCCTTGACGGTATGCATACCTGCCGAACCGAGTTCTGCCACCATATCAGTGAGAGTGCTGTTGGCTACCCAGCGATTGATCCTGAACTTGCTGCTATTACGCGTAATTTTCAGCAGGGTATAGGGTAGCATCGTCTCGTAGTACTCCACGGCAGTAACCTTGCTCACCTCATTGCACCTGCGTACCAGATCGTTGTACGCCACCCGATATTCAAGTATGTGGTAGCGCAAGAACATGCTCAGCGTGTTCCATGGGTTCTTATAGTCACTGCCAGTGCTGATAGTAATCTTGTTATTGCGTGCATAGTCATACCATCCCGTTCCGGGGGTAGCACAGTCGCCGTAGACCTTGTCGGCATAGGCCTTGAGATCGGCAACGCTTGTGATGCCGTGTTCTGCGAGCACGTCGTCAGTCTCGGCGAAGATGGTATAGCCCATTTCACATTTCTCCGGAACGTAGAAGCCCATCTTGTTGTCCACCCTGTCAAAGTCGGTGTGGCTGATGTTCGAGAGGGTGTCGGCCAGTCCCGTTATCTTCAATGCCTGTGTAAAGATGGTGTAGCCGGAAGGCTGGTTTTCCATCTCACCTGCTATGAGCATATTGGAGCGTGTTATCACATGGTCGATTTCGTGGAGGATACCATTCTCCAGTTCATTGTCCATACTGATAACTTTGGCATCACGACTCACGAGCAGAGCACCCGACACTGAGTCAATCGAGGTATTGATGTCTCGTCCCAAGATCGTCTTGATGGTCATTCCGTTGCCCATCTTCACACCCAGCACTTTGGTGTTCAGCAGGTGATACAGCGCAATGTCCCTACACAGGGAGTCAGCCTTGGGATTGTCCCAGCCCAAGCCTTCTATTCCCGGTGCCGTAAGTCCGTTGTGCGGTACATTCACATTGACTGTGTCATTATAAAGGCTGTCCAAATAATCTGCCAGCGCCTTGTTATCTGGTGCGAAACAAGTATAGGTTCCGTAGGCAGACAGGATCTTGTCGTAGCCTATCCTTGTAAGGATATAGTTGAAATCACTGAACTGCTCACTTCTGTTGGAAAGATAATCCTCAATCGTCTCGCCCGTAAATGTATAAAGGTTCGACTCGTCAATATCCTCCTTACAGGATGTGAGGGCACTGAGTGCACAGAGAAGGCTGAGCGCACAGAGGCTACGTATTGATTTGTTTATCTTACTCATCATAATTCTCTATTTTCAATTCTATTCTCAATTCTTACTTGTAGACTTCTCCTGTATGTAGACAGGGTTCTGCTTGAGTAGTCTGTTCACCTTGGTCTCACTCTCCAGTATCGGCCAGTAGAGATAAGGTTCACCCTTCATCTTGTAGGATACGGCATCGCCTCCTCCGCCGCTTGCATACTTCCTTACGATCATACTCAGCATTGGCGCATACAATTCTGGCCACGATCCCTGATCAGCCAGAATGCGGTTGATGTTGACACCCTCCATGTGGCGGTAACTGTAGCGCATCAGGTCGAACCAGCGCTTGCCCTCGAAACAGAGTTCGCGCTCACGCTCAGTAAGTACCAGCAATTCCAGATCCTCCTTCGATTTGAAATTCTCGTACTTCAGCGTATCGTTGGCGTTCCGCTTCATCGAACGCTTGTTCACGGCCTGCACCAGGTCGAAGGCTCTCTTCAGTGTGACGGCATCGCTGTCGTTGGCAGCGGTCTCCACGAGGGCCTCGGCCTTCATCAGCATCACGTCGGTCAGACGGTACACGATCCAGTTCTGCTGGAACTCCCTGAAGGCACGACGGTTGGTCTTGTTGACTCCCACGGTATTGGTGACATCGACCAGCGTACCTGTGTTGTCCACCATCTTCCTCACGCTGACCTCCTCTGCCTCCTCATTGTTAGCATCGTAGACATTGTTCCAGAAGCGGTAGTCGTTCTTCGAGTAAAAGATCTTCTTGCCCTGATCCGTATTAGCGTTCAGGTCTATTGAATTGAACAACTGCGAAGCCATCAGGATACTGGTCTGACGGTAATTGTTCTCATCGCCCGACTGATAGTAGTAGTTCTCCAGTGCCTGGTTGGAGTTGTCCCTACCATTATACTGCCACTCCAGGATGCTTTCGGGGGCATTGCCCGTCCTGAAGATGGTATTCATCGCCCGGTTGCCTTCTTCGAGGTGATACTTATCCCCGAGGTCGTCGGTGATCTTAATCTCCTTATAGAGTTCATAATAGGCATGCTTGGCATTGATCACGGAGTCGCTATAGACGATGGCCTGCTGGTAGTCGCTCTGACTGTGGGTCATTGAGGCGCGCCACAGATAGATGTCGGCCATCAGGGCATACACGGCATCACGGGTCATATAGCCCCAGTTACGCCAGTCGTTACGTCCGTAGGCACCGGTCTTCATAATGTTTGCACTGGCTTCCTGCAGGTCGTCGAGACAGTGCTGGAGTACCACGTCGGGTGCGCTCTGCTCCTGTTCCTCCACCTGACCGTCGTCCTCATACGACTTCGTGGAATAGGGCACGTCGCGGAAGGCACGTACCAGATAGAAGTAGCAGAGGGAGCGGAGAGCCAGCATCTGTGCCCGCACCACCTGATAGTCGCCCATCGTAAACTCCGGGTCTTCGGCCATCACGTCCTCTGCATGGTTCAGCACGATATTGCAGTTGTTGATGACCCTGTAAAATGCCGACCAGTCGCTGTAGCGGTTGGTGGGCAGCAGGTTCACCGCACTGATATTGTCCAGTGTGTTGTCATTATAGTCTGACAGTTTCACCAACTCGTCAGAGCGGAATCCGCCCCACATAATGGTGCGCTCCTGTACGCCGTAGTCAAGCATGCTGAGGTAACAGCCATCCACCATCTGGTCGACATCGGCCTTCTTCTTCCAGAAATCCGAACCTACGATGCGGTCTGTAGGATAGATGGTCAGGAAGTCTGTACATGACACAAAGAGGCAAGAGGTGAGAGGTAAGAGGTAAGAGATTACTTTCACACCTGCCTTCTTTGCCATATTTGAATATATCTTGGTAATCATAATTTCTAATTCCTAATTACTTATTCCTAATTTAAAATCAGAATCCCACTTGGATGTTCATCGTTACCGACTTGCTTCGAGGTGTCTGCGAGCCGTCGTAGGCGATACCCCATGAGCCTGGTGAGTGTTCAGGATCGGTGCCGCTGTACTTGCTCCAGCAGAACAGGTTCTGGCCGGAGAGGCTCACCTGCAAGCGACGCAGGCCAAGGGCCTTCAGCATATTCCTCTTGAAGTTGTAGGACAGTTGGATGTAACTCATCCTGACGAACGAGGCATCCTCCACATAGCGGTCGCTGCCGAGGGCGTTATAGCCCGTATCGAACATGGCACGCGGAATCTCCGTCACGTCGCCGTTCTTGCGCCAGCGCCAGTTCACGGCCGAACTCTGGTTGTAGGCATTGAACATCTTCTCCAGTTCCAACTTGGCCGAATTCACGACCTTGATGCCCTGACGGTAACTGAAACTGGTCTTCAGTGCCCAGTCGCCATACTGCAGGCTCAGGCCGAAACCACCGTTCAGGTGAGGATTCGAGTTACCCAGGTAGACGACATCGAGCGAATTGATCTGGCCGTCGTTGTTCACGTCCTCATAGATGGCATCACCACCCTGGAACTCATAGGTCGAGACACCGTCGTTGAAGTTGTACACCTGACGGATGGGGAGACCTTTCGAGTCCATCATCACCTTGCCGTCATTGTCGATGGCAATAGGCGCCGTCTTGCCTGAGGCCAGGAAGTCGTTGTTGATGAAGTCGCGGAGTTCTTCGCCCGTCCAGCCCTTGCTCTCCTTCATATTGGTCAGATATTCGTAGGAGTACTGGTACACGCCCTTGTAGCGGAATCCGTAGATAGAACCCAGTGGATTACCCTTCTGGATGCGGTTCAGATACTGGCCGCGCTTGCTGGAGTCCCACTCTGAGTTGATGCTCTCCAGCACGCTCTCGCCCATCTCCACGATCTCGTTGAAGTTCTGAGAGATATTGAAGTTGGCGCTCACCGAGAACTTGCCGATCTGTATGATCTTGTTGGCTGAGAGGTTCAACTCCCATCCACGGTTGGTCATCTCACCGACGTTGGCCCATGCCAGGTTGCCGAAACCGCTGCTCGACGGGATGCGCACATTCGACATCAGCAGGTCCTTCGTGCGCTTGAAGTAATAGTTGAAGTCACCGGTGATACGGTCGTCGAAGAAGCCGAAGTCGCCACCGACATTATACTGCGTGGTGATCTCCCACTTCAACTGATCCAGGCGCAGGCCCTCCAGATAGGTGACACTGTGCTTGTCGCCGACGGTACCGTAGACACCCGACGTGTTATACTTCGAGTATTGCAGATACTGTCCGTCGGGCTGTCGGCCCACGATACCCCAAGAGGGACGGAAGGACAGCATTGACAGGAAACTCTTCGACCATTTCATAAACGGCTCGTCGCTGATGTTCCAACGGGCGGAGATGCCAGGGAACCAGCCCCACTTCTTCTCGTCACCGAACTTCGTCGTACCGTCGGCACGCATCGAGAAGTCGAAGGCGTAGCGCGACTTGTAGGAGAAGTGGCCGCTGTAGGTCATTGAGACGGAACGCCACTGGCCGTTGCCGGTACCCATACTCTCGATGGCGGTGTCCACCGTGGGCGAGGTCGTGCCGTTGGGCGCATTGCGGTTCACCACCGTCTGGCTGTTGTCGTTGCCCGATGTCATCTCCCAGCGCAGCAGCATCGTGCTCATCAGGTCCTCATTCTTGAAATGCGGAGTGAAGGTGAGCGTGTGGCGAGTGGTGAAGGCCAGCGAGTTGTAGTCGTAGACCTGCGAGCGGTTGTAGTCGCCGTCATTCCATCCACGGGTCGACAGGGAGCCGGGCCAGTACTTGGGCTCGCTCTTCGAGAAGATGTCCATATAGACCAGTCCCGAGTAGTTCAACTGCGTGGCGTGGTCGTCCTTGCTCAGCAGGTAGTAATCGAGGCGGAACTCAGGCGAGATACGATAGGTCTTCTCGTCGCGCCAGGCCAGGTTGGCAATGGCGACGGGGTTGCCTAAGTCGCGGATGTCGCTCAACTGCCGTGAAGAGGTCTGGGGCACTGACGATCCTGCCTCGTTGCTGGCGCCGCTGGGCAGCATAATGTAGTATTCATCAGTGTTGTTGCCGAGGGCGTCCTGACGGTAGACCGACATATTGGGCGCGGTCTTCTGGGCACGCCCCAGGATATTGTCATCGTAGTTACGGTGATTGGCGGTGTAGGTCAGCGGCAGCGTGGTACGGAACACGATGCGGTCGCTGACGAAGTAGTCGAGGGCCAGTTTCGTGGTGAAGCGGTCGAGCGTCTGCTTGATGATCGTACCGTTCTGACGGTCGTAACCGGCAGAGACACGGAAGTTGGCCTTCTCACCACCACCGGTGATCGTCAGGTAGTGATACTGGTTCCATCCGGTCTGCAGCACCTCGTTCACCCAGTCGGTATTGTTGTTCCAGTTCTGGAACTCAGCCCACGAGCGGTTGTAGTTGATCTCGTTGATGTTCGTCGTCGCCGTAGCGCTCTGGGCGGGGTTGTAGTACATCTCCTTGAGCATCATCGTGTAGTCATCACCGCTGAGCAGGTTGTAGCCCTTCGGCTGCCAACTGGCCTGGATGCGCAGTGAGTAGTCCACACGGGTGGCACCACGGGCACCACGCTTGGTACGGATCTGAATCACACCGTTAGCACCACGCGACCCCCAGATGGCCGTGGCGGCAGCATCCTTCAGCACCTGGATATCCTCGATGTCGGAGGGGTTCACCGAGAGCAGCGAGGCGTAGGTCTCCTCGTTGGCGTTCTGGAAGTCGAAGTTGGCGTCGGGGTTGTCGAAGATATTACCGTCCACCACGATCAGCGGCTCAGCGGAGCCGTTGATGGAGGTCACACCACGCAGGCGCATCGATGTGCCGGCTCCCAGATTACCAGAGTTGGCCACGATGTCGAGTCCGGCAATGTGGCCCTGCAGGGCCTCATCGGCTGAGGTGAAGGCCAGTCCTTCCACCTCACTCATATTAAAGGTCTGGGCTGCCACCGACACCTCACGCTCAGGAATGGCCAGGCCACCCTGGTTGAACTTCTTCTTGGCGGTGATGGTCACCTCCTTGATCTGCGTGGCATCCTGCAACTTGATATTGAACCTGGTGCGCGAGCCGATGGGCAGCAACACGGTCTTATAGCCTACGTAAGAGATCTTCAGTTTGTTATTGGTACTCTTGACGGTCATCGAGAAGTTACCGTTCATATCGGTCTGCGAGAACGACATATTTCGGTTGTTGGCATCCACCTCCACGACGTTACACATCATAATCGGTCCCATATTGTCGCTGACGGTACCAGAGATGCGCGCCTCCTGGGCTGTTGCAATGCATAATGCAAAATGCAAAATGCACAATATCATGCAAAATCGCTTGTTAGTAATCATAATTTCCAATTCCTAATTTCTAATTCCTAATTACTATTTTCTCCATCGTACCTTTTATATAAATAGGCATCGTACTGCTTGCGATAGGCCTTCAGCCGCGCAGCACTGCCGGTACCGTTCCACAGATAGTCGTAGCGGCCGTTGTGGTCTGCTCCTACGGCGTGGGAGTTCAGCGGCTTGCTGATCTGATGCACCACGGCAAACGATGAAGTAGAGATAGAGCGGGTGCGGCTGTTGATCACATAGTCGCGGGCCATCCGGTTGGTGACCTTGGCGGCATTGCTGGCCTCGATCACGATCTCCTGGCCGCGCCTGTCGCGGACTACCATCCGTCCGTCGCCGCCCTCAATGGTCAGTTTCTCGCGGATACCCAGCGTGTCGGAGCAGGCGGTGGCATAGATGCCCTCGTCGATCACGTTGTCGGCATAGATGGAGTTGTCCTGGAAGTGATAGCGGATGAAGGCATTGATCTCCTCCACCATCGCCAGAGCCTTGTCGCGGGCTGCCTGTACTTCGGGGGAGACATCGCCGCGCGACTTCTGCTGATCCAGCAACTCGGCATACTGGTTGTAGATCTTCTTGATGTCGCTCCAGCGGGGCAGGCCGTTAGCGTAGGCCTCCTGCATAGCCTCGTTGTCGGGCGCATAGACCGTATAGTTGTATGAATTGAAATAGTTGACGTTTTCCGTCAGGCCGCCGTTGCTGACGAAGGGATGGTAGGCCTCCATACGGCGCTTGCGGGTCACGGCGTTGATCTCCACCAGTTTGTCGCTGGCGAACTCCATAATGCTGTCCATATCGAAGTCGGTGCAGAGTTGCATAAACTCCGAGAAGCGGTCGTCTTCGAGCACTTGCAGCACACTGCGCTGCGGGGCCTGGATGACGCGGTCGATGGCGTAAGCCGTACCGTTGGCCTGGTTGTAGACCTTCGTGATTTGCGATGCGGGGAATGGGCCGTCAATCTGGGCACCGCTCCTGACAGCATCGCCTTCGAACATAATCTCACCGCCGTGCTTGGTCTTGTAGTACTTGTTGGCACCTAACTTCTCACCGTCGCGCAGCACGATGGTGTGATAGTTCAGGATATCCACGAACTGGGTGCGGAACTGGTCAGCCGAGACGCGGCCGATAGAGTCGGAAGGCGACGTGCCCACTGTACCCGTGACGGGATCGTACTTCCAGGCTGAGCAATACACGTAGGGGCTCTTGTCCTGATAGTAGAACTTCAGGGCGCGCGGCTGGGGATCGTTCAGCGTGGCGGGATCCACATAGAAACGGCCAAAGGCATCGTCGGTAGGGATAAAGAAGGCGTAGTTGGCACTCATTGCGAGCAGATAGGCGTAGTAGTTCAGATTGAGGGCCAGCAGACTACGGTTCTTACCGTCGTTGACGGCCTCGTTCATAATACGCATATCCGAACTTAGCGTGACGGGAGCCGACACGGCAATCAGTGAGGGCGGTGCAAACACGGTGTTCATCATATAGGCCACACCGTTGTTGGCAATCTTCACATCGTAGGAACCGTCGCTGGTGCGGTTGATCACGTCGAGCGAGAGGCCCATCGGGTCGTTGGCCTCGTCCATCACGCGACCGAACTTGCTGGGCACCGTTCCCACGAACGAACTCTTCATCAGGTTGCCGATGAGTTGCTGCACATTCTGCAGGGGGATGGAGTCGATGTTCTCCTCCAAGTTGGCCTCGGTGTTCGGCTTCTTACCGAAGGCGTTGATCAGGAACTCACCGCCGCCACCGGGCAGGAAGAACTGCTTCACGGCCTCGTCGGTCGGCACGAACATCGCGGCAATATCCTTGCTGGCGTTATCGCTCGTAGAACCATTATTGTAGTTGTTCCATCCCGGATCGAAGGGCAGCACATACTGGGCCGTCACGTTGTTCGGGTCCGTCAGCAGCGATCCGCCCTGCGAGCGCTGGCTCATATAGCGCTTCTGGAAGATGGAGTCGGGATTGGGCACGCCTGTCAGGTTGATGCCGGCCTTGCGCTGCTCCTCATACCAGTCCTGATAGGTTTTGGTAGTGGCCGCATCGTAGTAGGGGGCACTGAAGCGGTCGAGCATACGGCTGAACAGGTTGCTCTCGCCGTTGGTGCGAATCAGTTCGGCCAGGTTGCCCGGGGGCAGCAGCACATCCTGCATCTGGTGGATGTAGCCGTTCTTACAGGTCACGTCGGCGCTGATGATCTTGTTGCGGAAGATGTAGGCCGACTTCTCTGTCTCGTCGTACGGCTTACCCGTCACCACCTCGAAGTCGCTGTCGGCTCCACGCGTGGTGATGTTGTTGTTCGTCATCTGCTCTTCCGTAAAATGGACCATCATCGGACGGGTGGCATCCATCACGATGTAGAGATCCTTGTCGTAGTGATCAGCCCAGTGGGGGTTGTTCACGGGCATGTCTACCCTACCCCGCAGATGGGTGATCGTGTCGATCACATTGGCACCCGTGGTATGCTTCATCGACTGGCCCTGTATCACGGCAGTGGCACCGTCGGAGACATTCGACAGCATCTCCACGAGGAGGGCGTTGTCGAGCATCGAGGCATAGAGCAACTGGCGCTTCATCGCGTCGGTCAGGTCTTCATACCGCCGCACGCCCCAGGCGTTATTCTGGTAGAAGCGGTCGAAGGCCTCGTCGTTGGCCGGGAACACGGTCTTGGAACCCGTCTTGGCCAAAGTCTCTGCATAGCCCAGGTCATCAATCAGGCGCAGATAGTTGGTGAACGTGCCTTTCAGCACGCTGCCCTGCGCGTTCGTCAAACTCTCAGGATTCTTCATGGCATCATAGATACTACTGCCGAGCCACGACGGATAGTTATCCGGGTCGTCCAGCGTATAGTCGTCTGTACATGCCATAAAACCTTGAATTGAAACGGCCAGACAGGCTCCCAAGCAAGCCTTTCTGACCATTACAGTCATACAACTACTCATACATTTCAAACTAGGTTATTAACTATTGGTTATTACTAATTGTCGGCAAAGGTACGCATTATTTTTAAATTACCCAAAAAAAACATAAATTATTTCACTGAAACTTTTTCCAAGGAAAATTTGATGGTTTGCAGAATTATTCGTATCTTTGCGGGCAAAATGTGATCAAACCCAATAATTAAGCAAAACAATGAGCAACATCAAACTTGACATCACAAAGGCTGCTTGCTTCCTGGGAGCAGGCGCCGTAGAGGCTTTCGAGCCGAAAGTAAAGGCCGCTCAGCAGGCCCTTGAGGACGGTACATGTCCTGGTAACGATTTCCTTGGCTGGCTCCATCTGCCCAGCAGCATCACCCCCGCCTTCCTCGACGAACTGCAGGCTACGGCCAACACGCTCCGCGAGAACTGCGAGGCCATCGTCGTGGCTGGTATCGGCGGTTCCTACCTCGGTGCCCGTGCCGTCATCGAGGCCCTGAGCAATTCGTTTGCCTGGCTGGTGGCTGATAAGGCTAACCCCACCATCCTCTTCGCAGGTAATAACATCGGTGAGGACTACCTCTTCGAGTTGACGACCTATCTGAAGGACAAGAAGTTCGGTGTGATCAATATTTCCAAGAGTGGTACGACGACAGAGACCGCCCTGACCTTCCGTCTGCTGAAGAAGCAGTGCGAGGAGCAGCGCGGCAAGGACGAGGCCAAGAAGGTGATCGTGGCCATTACCGATGCCAAGCGCGGTGCTGCCCGCACCTGTGCTGACAAGGAGGGCTATAAGAGTTTCATCATCCCCGACAACGTGGGTGGTCGTTTCTCCGTGCTGACCCCAGTAGGTCTGCTGCCCATCGCCTGTGCCGGTTTCGACATCCGCGAACTGGTGGCTGGTGCCCAGGATATGGAGAAGGCTTGTGGCAAGGACGTGCCCTTCGCCGAGAACCCCGCTGCCCAGTATGCTGCCGTGCGCAACGGTCTCTACCAGAACGGCAAGAAGATTGAGATCATGGTGAACTTCCAGCCGAAACTCCACTTTATGAGTGAGTGGTGGAAGCAACTCTACGGCGAGAGCGAGGGTAAGGACAAGAAGGGTATCTTCCCCGCCTCGGTAGACTTCACCACCGACCTGCACTCGATGGGCCAGTGGATCCAGGACGGTGAGCGCACCATCTTCGAGACGGTGATCTCTGTTGAGGAGCCAGAGAAGAAACTGCTCTTCCCCAGCGACGAGGAGAACCTCGACGGCCTGAACTTCCTGGCTGGCAAGCGCGTGGACGAGGTGAACAAGATGGCTGAACTCGGTACCCGTCTGGCCCACGTCGACGGTGGCGTGCCCAACATCCGCATCACCATGCCTCGCCTGAACGAGCGTTACCTCGGCCAACTGATCTACTTCTTCGAGATCGGCTGCGGCATCAGCGGCAACGTGCTCGGTGTGAATCCATTCAACCAGCCCGGTGTGGAGGCCTATAAAAAGAATATGTTCGCCCTGCTCGACAAGCCCGGCTACGAGGCTGACTCAAAGGCCATCAAGGAAAGATTGGCCAAGGAGGCTTAATGTATCGGCTTGCGATCAAACAATATTTGGAAAGACACGGTTTTGAGGCTTTGCGCCCCAAAGCCGTGCTCTTTGATATGGACGGCGTGCTCTACGACTCCATGCCCAACCACGCCATCGCCTGGCAGCAGTCGATGGCGGAGTTCGGCATCCAGATGACAGCCGACGATGCCTACGCCACGGAGGGCGCCAGAGGGGTGGACACCATCCGGATGATGGTCAGGCAGCAACAGGGTCGCGAGATCAGCGAAGCCGAAGCCCAGCGGATGTACGACGTGAAGACCCACATCTTCCACTCACTTGCGGAAGCCCCCGTGATGCCCGGCGTGCTGGAACTGATGGCGCAGATCAAGGCGAGCGGCCTGCAGTGCGGCGTGGTCACCGGCAGTGGTCAGCGTCCGCTCATCCAGCGCATCCTCAGCGATTTCGGCGCCTTCGTCGACGAAGGCCACATCACCACGGCCTATGATGTCAAGCAGGGCAAGCCCAAGCCTGATCCCTATCTGATGGGACTCCGGAAGGCGGGCGACTTGCATCCGTGGGAGGCCATCGTGGTGGAGAATGCCCCGTTGGGCATTCGTGCCGGCGTGGCTGCCAAGGTGTTCACCGTCGGCGTGAACACAGGTCCCCTACCCGCTCAGAAGTTGCTCGATGCCAATGCTGACCTGCTGTTTGCCACGATGACCGACTTCAGTCTCGCGTGGCCAAACCTCACCCAGTCATTGCTCTTCTGAGGGCTGAACCTCCCCGTTTTTCTCTTTACGGATAATGTATTTCTGATAGTAAGTGATCAGCAGTGTCGTGAGCGGCAGGGCGATGATCATACCGAGCATACCCAACAACGAGCCCCAGATGGAGAGCGACAGCAGGATGATGGCTGAGTTCAGACCCGTCACGTGACCCATAATCTTCGGCGTCAGGAACGTGTCCTGAATAATCTGTACGACGGCGAACACGGCCAGTGCCATCAGCAGGATCACCCAAAAGTTCTGCCCCGTATCAGCCGCCTTCACGATGGCCAGGAGAATCGTCGGCACGAAACCCACCAGTTGCAGATAGGGCACCATATTGAGCAGGCCGATGAACATACCCAGGCCCACGGCCATCGGGAAACCGATGATCAGGAAGCCGACGCTGAAGAGCACGCCCACGCAGAGGGCCACCAGACCCTGCCCACGGAAGTACTTGTTCATACCGTCCTCCACATCGCTGACCAACTGGACAGCGAAGCCGCGATACCGCTCGGGCAGCATATTGGGCCAGCCCTTCGTAATGTCCTCGTAGTCTAATAATATAAATAAGGTATAGAGAATCACCATCGTCACGGTGAACACACTCGACACGACGCTGATGGACTGCGTGATGACATCCCACACCTTCGGCAGCGTGGCCTTCACCCCGTCCATAAAGCCCTGATGGGTGACGATGGCCTGTATCCGGTCCACGCTCAGATGGTCGTGCACATACTCCTGCACCAGCCGGGGGATATTGCTCACCGTCTGATTGGTCGTGATGTACTGCACCAGCAGGTCCTTCACCCGCAGGCTCTCCTCCACGATGGGCGGGATCATCAGCATAAAGACGCCCGTCAGCACGACGCCCACCACAATGAAGGCACTCAGGATGCCCAGGATGCGGTACTTCATCCGGCACTTATACTGGAAGAACTTCACCAGCGGAAACAGCAGATAGGCAATGAGCCAAGCCAGGAAGAAGGGCACGAGCACCCCGCTCAACCGATTGAGCAGCATCACCACTCCCACGAGCACCGCTATATACAGGATGCCCCTCACCACATTGTCGAACGTAAACCGCGTCTGCTCCATCCCTCAATCTCTCAATTTTCTTCCTCCTCTCCGCCATTCGTATCCAACTGCGTATCGAGTTTGATGCCCACGTCGCCGAAGTTGCTGACAGTCACCACCAGGGGGATATACTCGTCCGTCTGCGGATGGCACACGCTGGCGGCCAGCACCACATTGTTGCCGTCCACCTTGTCATACACCAGTCCCTCCAGGATGCCCGTCTTCCGATAGTCATCATCCAACTGGCTCTCGAAGGCCGCCTTCGTGAAGATGCGGCTGAAAGCCACGCTGCCGTCAGCACGGAGGATGCGCAGTGTGATGCGGTTGTCCACGAACTTCTGGCCCGTCTCGTCCTTCACCATCCGCAGGCTGTCATCCGGCGTGCGGACGATCTCCACCTGATAGTTCTTGCCCAGCCACTGGATATCCGTGTTCTGCCGGTAGTCCTGCATTCGGATGGGTCCCTGAGGCTTCGGCGCCTCGGTCTTCGTCGCGATGATGTCATCGTGTTTCTTCTTCTCACTGCAAGCAGCCGTCGCCACCACGAGCACGGCCACCAGCACTATCTGAATTCCTTTTCTCATAATCAGTTCCATAATTGCGGTGCAAAGATACAAATAAGTAGTCAAACTTCCAAATTATTTAAGATTTTACAACCCTTTGTGATTTTTCCTCGAAAAACTGGACCGAGAATGTGATGACAGCGTTCCAACTTGCATTAGACTATCCACAAATTGCATTATAATTAAAGGTACGCGCCCGCGCGAGTGTGAACAATATGCCAGACACTTTGAAAAGATGCTCCGCAGCATCTGAAAACAGGCTCCATTTCATCGGAAAAGATGCTCCATTGTACCCTCAAAGTAGGCTCCGTAATCGCGCTATGGAGCCTGTTTTCGGATCGTTTGGCATATCTTTTCCGATGCCACGGAGCATCTTTTTCGATGAAATGCTTGGTGGTTTCATTCTTTTTCCTTATCTTTGCACCAATATGATCGCAGG
>FLNX01001734.1_pt1 | contig 21795 bp, 16 predicted proteins | sample 1140341 | NCBI WGS metagenome assembly FLNX01 (sample SAMEA3878208, study PRJEB12797) | bioreactor metagenome | biome: Moose rumen | place: Sweden | collected 2011-10
TAGGATAACCGATAGATAACCGTATGATAGCCGTATGATAGTGCTACTCGTACCGACCCCGCACCGTAGCATGTAGCAACGAAAATCCCGAGCATGACCACCTAAAATGCCGTCTTTCAGCGCAAAAACGGCATTTTAATTTGTATATCTACTAAAAAAGTCGTAAATTTGCACGCAAATTTATCGCAAGCAAAAAAAATGAAACTACAATGAATAACGAGACCCCAACCATCTGTTCACAACTGCAACACGAGCGGGAAATAAAATAGCACAGAAAGAAAAAGTAAAGATATATGGCAGATATAGAGAAAATCAATCCGACCGAAATAGTTTCTGCGGAACTACTCGGTGACTTGCGGAAGATAATCGATACCGCGCGTTCCCACGTAGCAGCTACAGCCAATTATGAGTTGACGGCGATGTATTGGCATATCGGTGACCGCATCAATCGCGATGTGCTGAATAACGAGCGTGCTGAATATGGCAAGCAAATTGTCGCAACAGTGGCGCGACATTTGCAAGAGGAGTACGGAACGAAAGGATTTGAAGAGAGAACCATCCGTCGAATGATGCAATTTGCCCTGCAATTTCCCGATTTTCAAATTGTGTCAACACTGTTGTCAAAATTGTCATGGTCTCATTTTGTGATAGTTATGCCGATAAAAGATGAACTCCAACGAGAGTTCTATCTTACTATGGCAGCTAATGAGATGTGGAGTGTAAGAACGCTCCAAGCCAAGATAGACGGCATGTTGTATGAACGTACTGCGATTGCTACAAAACCGGAGGAACTGATTAAGCAGGAACTGGCCGATTTGCGTGATAACGAGACTCTGTCTCCGGATTTGGTGTTCAAGAGCCCTTATTTCTTGGAGTTTACAGGTCTCAAAGGCATGTATTCAGAGAAATCGTTGGAAGATAGTCTGGTTGCACATTTAGAGCAGTTTATCATGGAATTGGGCAACGGCTTTACGTTTGTGGAACGCCAGAAACGAATGATCATTGACGGCGAGGACTTTTATTTGGATCTGCTGTTCTATCACCGCAAGTTGCATCGTTTGATAGCTATAGACCTCAAACTCGGTCGTTTCAAAGCGCAGTACAAGGGTCAAATGGAGTTGTATCTGCGTTGGTTGGAGCAGAATGAGATGCAACCGGGTGAAGAGTCACCGCTTGGATTACTATTGTGTACGGAAGGAAGCGAGGAACAGATAAACTTGCTTCAATTGGATAAGTCGGGCATCCGGGTAGCGCAATATCTGACCGAACTGCCATCCAAAGAGGTTCTTCTGCGCCAGTTGCAGAAATCCTTAGCAGCCGCCAAAGAATTATCCACCGACCGATGACCGAGAGACAACCGAGAGACAAGCGATGAATTGAACCCGAAAAGACAAATTTTGAAAGTTTGCAATGGAATGCTCCTAATCGCGTAATATCAAATACAAAGCAATAATGATGTTAGAAAAACAAATAGAGGACCAACTGATTGCAGCACTGCAACGAGTCAATTACGTATATCGCGACGATATTCGCGATAGGGATGGTCTTGAGGCGAATTTCAGAGAGAAATTCCAGACCCTCAACAGAGTAAATCTGACGGATGCGGAGTTCACGCGTCTGTTGGACGAGATTGTCACTCCGGATGTGTTTGCTGCTTCCAAACGCTTGCGCGAGCGGAACACTTTCTTCCGTGAGGACGGTACGCCGTTGCAATATACATTGGTCAACATAAAAGACTGGTGCAAAAACGATTATGAGGTAATCCATCAGTTCCGTACCACCACTCGGAATAGTTATCGATGCTATGACGTGGTATTGTTAATTAATGGTCTACCTGTTGTACAGATAGAGCTGAAAACACTGGAAGTAAGTCCTCGCCGGGCGATGCAGCAAATCGTGGAATATAAGAACGAATCGGGCAATGGTTACACAAATTCGCTGCTTTGTTTCATGCAGATGTTCATTGTCAGCAATCGCACCAGAACCTATTATTTCGCCAACAATAACAACAATCATTTCAATTTCAACGCGGACGAAAATTATTTGCCTGTTTATCAGTGGGCGGATGAGAAAAACAATAAGATTTCGGGTCTTGACGATTTCATAGAGGCCTTTTTGACTAAGTGCAAGTTGGGCGAAATGATTAGTCGTTACATGGTAATGGTGAATAGTGAGCAGAAAATCCTCATGATGCGCCCTTATCAGATCTATGCGGTAAAAGCCATCATGAAATGCATCGAGGAAAACCGTGGTAACGGCTATATTTGGCACACGACAGGTAGCGGTAAAACGCTCACCTCATTCAAGGCTGCAACGCTGTTGAAAGACAATCCGGAGATTGACAAGTGCCTGTTTGTGGTGGATAGAAAGGACCTTGACCGTCAGACGCGAGAGGAGTTTAACCGTTTCCAGGACGGATGTGTGGAAGAAAATACCAATACGGAAACACTCGTGCGTAGATTGTTGTCGGAGGACTATGCCTATAAGATTATCGTGACGACTATTCAGAAACTGGGTATTGCTTTGGACCCACAGAACCGCCGCAATTATCAGGAAAGGCTGCTGCCTGTCCGCGATATGCGTATGGTGTTCATCTTTGACGAGTGCCATCGTTCGCAGTTTGGAGATAACCACAAGGCCATTAAAGAGTTCTTCCCCAACTCGCAACTGTTTGGTTTTACGGGTACGCCTATCTTCGAGCAGAATGCCACCTATACCCAGATTACCGGAGAAGAAGCATCTTACAAGACTACGGAAGATGTGTTCGAGAAAGAACTGCATGCTTATACGATAACGAATGCCATTGAGGACAGGAATGTCTTGCGATTCCATGTGGACTATTTCAAACCGGAAGAGAGCGATGTGACGCCTGTTGGGAGCGTTAAGAAACAAGCAATTGTCAAAACCATTCTGCAAAAGCATCAGTCTGCGACCAACGGACGCCGATTCAACGCGCTTTTTGCTACGGGTTCTATCAACGAGGCTATCGAGTACTGGCATCTGTTCCGTCAGATACAGAATGAACAGCAACAGAAAGATTCGTCATACGAACCGTTGAATATCGCTTGCGTGTTCTCTCCTCCTGCGGAGGGCAATAGTGACATCATGCAGATTCAGGAGGATTTAATACAAGAGCGTTTGGATAACCAGACTGAGCCTGATCAGAAAAAACAGGCACTCAAAGCGATTATCAAAGAGTATAACGCGCAATATGGTACCAATCATTCGGTGGAGGAGTTTGATGTATATTATCAGGATGTGCAGAAACGCATCAAAGACCAGCGTTTTGCCAACACGGATTATCCTCATCGCAACAAGATAGATATTACTATTGTGGTGGATATGCTGCTTACCGGCTTTGATTCCAAGTACCTCAATACGTTGTATGTCGATAAAAAACTGAAATATCATAGTCTTATACAGGCATTCTCGCGTACCAATCGAATCCTTAATGACACCAAGCCGTACGGTAATATATTGGATTTCCGGGGACAGCAGGAAGAAGTAGATGAAGCGATAGCGTTGTTCTCTGGCGAGAAGAACGGAGAGGTTGCACGTCAAGTCTGGCTTGTTGAACCGGCGGAAGTGATAGCACAGAAGTATTGTCAAGCAGTTACCAATCTGCGGAATTTTATGAACCTGCAGAACTTGGAATTCCGCGCAGATGAGGTGGCTAATCTAAAAGGTGATGATGCAAAAGCTGGTTTTGTAACGTACTTCAAAGAAGTGCAACGGTACAAAACACAATTGGATCAATACACTGATCTTGTTAAAACAGACGAAGAAACAGGTGAGTCATATATAGCCGAGCCTTCCATGGTGGAGGATTTCGGACAGGAGGAAATGCGTGCTTTCCGAGGTGCTTATCTGGATGTGGCCAAGCAACTGAAAACCAAACGTGAGCAAAGCGATTCGGAAGTAACCGGAGAAATTCAAGAACTGGACTTCGAGTTCGTACTTTTCGCATCAGCTGTGATCGATTACGATTACATAATGGAACTGATTACCCGTTATGTAGGAACACCAACCAAGGTGAACATGACCAAAGACCAACTGAAGGATTTGGTATGTTCTACATCCACCCTGTTAGACGAACGTGAGGATATCATAGCGTATATTGATAGTTTGGATGCCAATAATGTGAATGGAAAGACAGAAAAGGAAATCCGAGATGGTTATGAGCTTTTCAAGACAGAGAAGTTTGCAAAAGAGCTGCTAACCATTGCAGACACGCATCATCTGGATATCGCTTCCTTGAAATCGTTTGTGGATGATATTGTAGAGCGCAAGATTTTTGATGCGGAGAAACTGAATGACCTGCTGGCTCCTCTCCAACTTAGATGGCGCGAAAGAGCAGATAAGGAAGTAGAGGTAATGAAAGACTTGATTCCGATATTGAAACGAATGACATCGGGGCAAAAAATATCCGGCTTGTCTGCTTATGAAAAAAATGAACCAATAGACAATGAATAACAATCCTACATATCAGCAACCTTTGTGCTCCCCTTGTGCTACTTGTGACGAGTCAAACACGACAACGACACGTAAACGAGACGAAAACGAGACGAGAACGACTGCTAGCGATACCGTCAGATGTGTGCCACAACTCCGCTTCCCTGAGTTCCAAAACGCAGGAGAGTGGAAAACTGTTGAATTAGGGGCAATCGTTGAATATGAGAATGGTGTCGCGCATGAACAAGATATTGATGTTAATGGGAAATATGTTCTAGTAAATTCAAAATACATTTCATCTAATGGTCAAATTGAAAAAAGAACAGATACTCCTCGTTGTTTGGCGCAAAAGGGTGATATTCTAATGGTGTTAAGTGATTTACCCAATGGCAGAGCTCTTGCTAAATGTTTTTATGTTCAAGAAAATGGTAAATATACAGTAAATCAGCGTATTTGTAAACTTCGTCCTCGTGGTGTACATAGTAAATTCCTATACTATTTGTTAGATAGAAATGGATATCTTTTATCTTTTGACGATGGAGTAAAACAAACAAATTTAAAGAAAGATGAAGTTTTGCGATGTCCTCTTATAGTTCCAAAAACTATTGAAGAGCAAGAGTATATTGCTGACAGTCTGGATGCGATAAATTCTATTATATTATCCGCTGAAAGAACAATAGGACAACTAAAATCCCACAAAAATGCACTTTTGCAAAAACTCTTTCCGCAGAGAGGTAAAACTATTCCTGAATTTCGATTTCCAGAATTCCTAGTTGCTGGAGAATGGGAAGAAAAGACATTTGGAGATTGTTTGGATTATGAACAACCACAAAATTATATAGTTTCATCAGAGAATTATAAACGCTCAGGAGTGCCAGTTTTAACAGCTGGAAAAACCTTTGTGTTAGGATATACAGATGAGAATTATGGTATTTATACAGATTTGCCAGTAATTATCTTTGATGATTTTACAACAGCGTGTCAATATGTCGATTTTGCATTTAAGGTAAAATCATCTGCAATTAAAATGTTACATACTAAAAAAGGGTATGACTTAAAATTTATGTATGAAACTATTCAACGGTATATATTTGAACCTAAAGTGCACCAAAGGCATTGGATTGGCATATTTAGCAAATTTAAAATTCTAGTCCCACCGTCAATTAGAGAACAACAAAAGATAGCTGATAGTTTGCTATCTATAGATAACGATATTTTTGCAACTACGCAGAAATTAGAACTATTGCAACAGCAGAAAAAAGCATTATTACAACAATTATTTGTAAAATAAAACTACATATGAACTTAACTCAAATTGCACAATCAATTAAAGATGCTCGAGAAAACATTTTCTTGATATATGCCTTTAATGGTACGGGAAAAACAAGGCTTTGTCGAACATACAAAGATATTACAAAGGATGCGAATGGGAATCACACTGGTGTATATTATAATGCATTTAGTGAGGATCTTTTCCATTGGCACAATGATGAAGAAAATGATAATGAACAGATAAGGCTTGAAGTTATACATAGTAGCCTATCTCCTCTACATCAATACTTTGGTGATGAAACTCCGATAAAAGAAAGGTTGAGAATGTATCAACCAACTTATGATTTTCGCTTTAAGTACGTAAATGATAATCCGCAAGACGGTATAGAATATATATGGTTCTTTAAGGAAGAGGATAGAGATACATGGATAAAATATCCCGTGGAGAAGAACGAATCTTTATTTGGTGCTTTTTCTTGGCATTATTTAATATTGAAGATTTTCAAGATGCGCATAAAGAGTACATTTTTATAGACGACCCAGTATCAAGTTTGGATGATACAAATATATATTTGACTGCGATGACTCTTTTTGAACTAATGGAGAAGAGTGTCGCAAATGATAAGAAGTTAATTATATCCACACATCATATTGGACTTTTCTCTATTTTAATGGATTGGCTCAAAAAGGGTGAGAATGCCACAAAATTTAAGGAGAGAGTTATAAAGCGTAGGGAATTAGAGCAAGAAGGAGAGAGAGTTGTTCGTGAAGAGGTCGTAGAAAACAACAAATATCTGATTAAAATTTTAGAGAAGCAAGATAATAATTATTTGTTGAGAGGCCAAAATTCAGGAGCATGGCTGTATCATTTATTACTCATACAAAAACTACAACAAGCAGTCGATAATGATGAGTTATATTTATATCATTTTGGGATGCTACGGCAGATATTAGAAGTTATTGCATCTTTTATCGGCGCAGGAAGGATGGGACAGGTGTTGCATGATATAGGGGAGCCTGATGATACTGCGGATAAAATCAATGCTAATTCCCATCGTAGGGTATATGATGCAGAGAATGCCAAATTGATTGATGATAATAAAATTGTCTTTCTTCGTGTACTTCGTAATATTATTACCCATTATAATTTCCAAATATAATCTATGTCACAGAATACTCAAAATGAACTGGGCAAGACCCTATGGAATATCGCGAATCAATTGCGAGGGGCTATGATGGCGGATGATTTCCGCGATTATATGTTGTCATTCCTTTTCTGGAAATATCTGTCAGACAATTATGTACGTGCGGCAAAAAATGAACTTGGTTCTGATTATCCGGAAACTCCTAAGGATATTATGGAGAAATTGGGCGTCACTACTCCTCTGCAAATATGGTATAATGAGAATGAGAAGGACATCTTTCTCTTTGAGAAACAGATGCGCCGTAAGGTCCATTATGTTATTGATCCTCAATATCTATGGGATAATATTGTTGCATTGGCGAGAACTCAGAGTGACCAACTGTTAAAAACAATAGAAAAAGGATTTAAGTATATTGAGAATGACTCTTTTGAGAGTTCTTTCAAGGGATTGTTCTCTGAAATCAATCTTAATTCTGATAAATTAGGGAAAGACTATACCGAAAGAAATAAACTACTCTCAATTGTTATTAGTACCATCGCAGATGGGCTGAAAGACTATTCTCCAGAAAAGGATTCTTTGGGTGATGCGTATGAGTATCTGATTGGTGAGTTTGCTGCTGGCTCGGGACAGAAAGCAGGTGAATTCTATACACCACAGATGATTTCAACTATCTTGTCGCGAATCGTTATTTTGGATTGTCAGGATCCTAAAACTGGTAACAAGAGCAAAATAAACAAGGTTTTGGATTTTGCTTGTGGTTCCGGATCTTTGCTATTAAATGTCCGCAATCAGATGGGAGCAAACAAGATAGGAAAAATCTACGGCCAAGAGAAGAACATAACGACTTACAACCTCGCCCGCATGAACATGTTGCTGCATGGGGTGAAAGATACGGAGTTTGAGATTCATCATGGCGATTCTCTGGTAAATGACTGGAGTATTCTCAGAGAAGACAATCCTTCCAAGAAAATGACGTTTGATGCGGTTGTTGCCAATCCGCCGTTCTCGCTTCGTTGGGATCCTTCGGAAGAGACAGCCAAAGATTTCCGGTTTAGTCGTTATGGACTTGCGCCCAAATCTGCTGCAGATTTCGCATTCTTATTGCATGGTTTCCATTATTTAAGCGACGAAGGAACAATGGCAATCATATTACCACATGGTGTGCTGTTCCGTGGTGGTAAAGAATACGACATCCGCAAGAAACTGCTGGAAGACGATAACATTGATGCTGTAATCGGTTTGCCCGCTAATCTGTTTTATTCAACCGGCATACCAGTTTGTATTCTGGTTTTGAAGAAGTGCCGAAAAAGCGATAAGATACTGTTTATCAACGCATCTTCGGAAGAGCACTATCAAAAAGATAAACGACAAAACACCCTCCGTGACGAGGATGTAAACAAGATTGTTGAAACATATCAGTATCGTTTGGTTGAACCACGTTATTCTCGTTTGGTATCCATGTCCGAGATTAGGGATAATGACTTTAATCTGAACATCACACGTTATGTCAATCTGGCACAGGAAGAGAAACCGATTGATATTAACAGCGTCCATGACCAACTGGTGGAAATCGAAAAATCCATTCAGTCTGCAAAGGCAGAGCACAACAAATATCTCGCCGAATTAGGCCTACCTTTATTGCCGTGATGGTAGACATAAGTAAACCTCTCAATTGGTGTAGGTGCGGTATACAAATAAATGAAAAATAAGCATATTTAGAAGTATTATGACAAAGGAAAAGAACGGACAACTCCGAGGAACAGCAAGCCAAGAATCTAATAATAATGACTTTGTGTCACGATATGGAAAATTATTCCTTGGGGTGCTAGTGGCATTTTGTGTCGTATTCGGGCTATATCTTGTCTGTGCAAATATAGCATTTCGTAAGTCCCAAGAAAAAATAAAACAAAGTTATGTGGAACATATACAAAAAGCAGATAGTCTTTATCTGAATATGATTTCATATAATAATGATTATATTTCCCATATTAGTGATGCGAATGCGACCATTTTGACAGATTCTTTGATTCGATTGACATTAGGACAGAAACAAAGATTGTCTGCCGAACAATATAATCGTTTGCATGAACTGCTTATTACTCAATTTGAGGAGACTAAACAATTACATGAAAGATATGATGGCAAAATTCAACGTGACTCTTTACAACTAATGACTGAGAGACAACTCTTAGAAGGACAAGTAAAGACGATGTTGGATTTGCACCTTAACAAAATTGAGCATGAATATAGCAATATCACCTTATGGGCGGCTGTGCTGACTATATTGTTCCTGGTATTTAGTTTCTATTCCATTTTTAAGATGGACAGTTTAGTGCATCAAGGGTATGAGGGAGTACAAGAGATTAAAAATCTAAATAATAAAGGAGAGAAAGCATTGAGAGATTTACGCAAAAAAGGCGAATCGCTGATGGCTGATAATGATAAGAAATTAGAGGAATTAAGAGAAAAAACTAAATCGGATTTTTCAACATTCGTTAATGAGCAGCAGAATATTATTAAGGACACCGTAGATGCAACTCATCAGATGATAACTGATATTAAAAATGAGGCAGAGCAATCTATTAGAGATATAGCTGCAACCAAAGAAGATATGGGTAATATTCGTGATGAGTCAGTAAGACTTTTAAATGAGAAACTATCCAAAATAGAAAAACAATATGATGATGCAGTTGGCAGCAAAGTAAAGGAGTTAAATACATATATTGATGAACTTCAAAATATGATATCAGATTTGAAGCAGAAAATAAGTAAGAAGTATAAAGACGATAACGCAAGAAAGGAGGGGAATGATGAACTCTAATCTTGTCCAACTTTCATCAAACGAATTGTCACAAGCAAATGTTGCCCAGCGGCAGATTTCTCAAAAAGAATTTGAGATAAAGCTCGTAGATATTAATAGTACGTATCTATCAAGCCAAGATGCTAGTACATATTATTATAATCAGCAAAGGAAACAATCACTACAGGCTGAAATTTCAAATTTAAAATCGACACGTGATATTCATATCAATACTGCTCTTATGCATGCATTAACGCTTGCAGAAAGAGAATTACACGAGCAATCTTCTTCTTCCTCACGTGCCTCTGTACTCCTTTCCAACATCCGCTCGTTTTTGAAAATACAGGATATCAGGCTTTTCGTTTCGTTGCCTGTTATGTTGAAAATATCGCTTTTGAATTCTCGTCTACAGAGAAGTAGTGGACATTTTTCATTAAAACGAGAGTTGATGAATATTAAAATGCAGTTGCAGATACCATAATTAATCTGGCAGAGTTGATCAGTGCAAATACTAAAGATGACTATTTCAAGAGGATCGGGCTGTAATTTCTATCATTAGCGGCTTACAGCATTATATTTATCCATTTTATGAACTTATATAAGAAAGTCTATGATAAGGAGTATTCGTTATTTTCCCCATGAGTTATTTGCAGTATGGGAATTAAATCATATGCTTGAAGAGGCTGTGTCAATTGTAGACCAAAGAGTGCCTATGCCTCATTTGCAAGAACCTGATTATACAGCTGCAATCGTGACGGATTTTGTTAATATGGCACAACATAGCAGAGCTTTCGCAGAAGCCAAGTTAGGAGGCGCTTATATTCATCAAAGACCGAAAGTAACTTTTGATTATAATAGAGTCCCTAAAACTTGCGAATTAGGAGATTTACTGGTACTATGTAGAAGAATTGTTGAGGGCGAAAGCCGTTTTAATGCCGCATTGATGCAACTGAAAATGGCTCATGGTAAGAATTATCCTACAATAACTAATAACGGAGATCAAGTTCAACTATATTTATACACCCAATGGCCAAAGTTTAAGTGTGCCAACGGTATTGAATATGATATTCAACCCAAGATAGTAACTTTAGGGGCGCAATATATGTTTGTGAATCCATGGGAATATCCATTATTTACGCATCACATCCCTCAGCGGAAAATGCCCAATGAAGATTATTTGTCTTTTGGCCGCTTTCTTTATGATTTTGTGAACTGGCAGAATGGACGCCCCATTGTAGATGTTAGCCTTAAAGATACAGATAGTTGGTCCCAATTGATATGGGATATCATCGAGCATAATAAAAATGCATATTTTCGGAGACGTAATATTGGAGTAAACCAAGGTAACCGCGATGTGTTTGATTTCCTTGTTGATATTCGTTCAAATCATGAAGATTTAGGGTCAGACTTTCCTAATGATCCTCAACTCGAAACGGAAGGAATGGCATGTCCCATTTTGTTCATAGACTATGCAGAGCCGCAAGAGAGAGAATGATGATGCCTATATGCTTTATGGCGCACAAGATTGAGAATGCAAATGAATAGGAGAGTAAGAATGGATTAGTTATGCGCTTGTTCATCGAAGAAGGCGGATTTGATATTTCGTGAACGCTGAAGAATAAATCTTAAATGGCAAGAAAAGGAGTAATATACCTATACACATTTCCCAACGGCAAAGTGTATGTGGGCCAAACTAGGCGTGATCCCCAAGTACGACACAGAGAGCATCTTGATCCCAAAATCGGCCCGACAAATAGTGCTTTTTGGAAAGCATATCAAGAAAAAGGCGAACCGAAATATGAAATTTTAGAGACGCATCAATTTGAAGATGTAGAGGAACTAATAGATGTCCTTAATGAACGAGAAACATATTATATCAATTTTTACCAATCTACAAGCCCCGAGCATGGATATAACGTAAAACCATCTGGAACCGTTGGACTGCATGGAGAACCAAAGATATGCAGGCTATGTGAAGCATACTATCATATGTATATGCAGGACATTTGGCCGCGTTTTATAGAGGTCGAGAAGAAAGTGGAGAGTGGTGAAGAACTCAATGATGAAGAAGACGAACTCTATCAAGAGTATTTTGTAGAGAAGAATGTTTTTTATCATGAAAACGGAGAACATAAAATCGATGAATTGATTTATGAGCATTGGTTTGAATTTGCAGAATTTTGCTTGCAGGATGATATACAAACTTATGCACACGAGTATGTTCATGAAAATGCAGCACAATTATTAGATGAATATATAGACAAAGAAAAATATACCAACTCAACGCAGAGGGAGAAATCATTGCCAAATTTGATTCCCAACAAGATGCTGCGCAAGCTATGGGAGTCAAGAATGCCGCTAACATCAATAATGCAGTTCTCGGCAAACAAAAAACAGCCTATGGCTATCGTTGGGTAAAAGCCATAGATTACAAAACACAAATAAGATAAAAAAAGTTGCTTTTGGGTGATAGATTCGGGCTATTTTTTGACTTATATATGGAGGGGTATATATAAACACGAATCGATTAACACAAAACACAATGGATAAAATATTATCAAATATATGAGTACAAAACAATCCATACGGTTCTACAAAGACCGCGAAGTGCGGGCTATATGGAATGACGAACAGAACAAATGGTTCTTTTCCATCGTGGATATCGTGGCTGCTATTACCGAAAGCCCGCGTCCTCGTGTCTATTGGGGTACGGTCAAAAACCGCCAGAAAACCCAATATGGTGAGTTGTATTCAAAATGTATACAACTGAAATTAACCGCACTAGACGGCAAACGGTACGCCACGGATTGTTTTGCGCAAGAAGATATCATCGAAGTAGTCAAAACGCTGCCGGCTAAAAACACAGCTGCTTTCTTGGATTGGTTTACCTATTCAGATAATACCATAGATGGGCAAAGTCGCAAGAAAGCTTATACGTTTTGGGAAAGCAACATGATTTCCGATGCAGAAGTGGGAACGGTAAAAGCCTTGCAAAAGATTCATGCATATTTATTCGGCGGTCTTTATGATTTTGCGGGAAAGATACGCCAAGTGAATATTGCGAAAGGCGGTTTTCAGTTCGCCATGGCACAATACTTACCGCAGACACTGGAGCAGATTGAACGTATGCCGGAGAATACCTTTGACGAGATTGTAGATAAGTATGTGGAGATGAATATTGCTCATCCTTTCCGCGAGGGTAACGGACGCAGCACGCGTATATGGTTGGACCTGATTTTCAAGAAACGCTTGCAGCGTTGTGTCGATTGGAGCCGTATTCCCAAGAATGAATATCTGGACGCTATGATTCGCAGCGCAGTTGATGCCAATGACATCCGCCGCCTGCTCCGTAACGCACTGACCGACCAAACGGGCGACCGCGAGTTGTTCATGAAAGGAATAGACTATTCCTATTACTACGAACAAGAAGATTAACCATGTTCTGTCCGCATAATAACATAGATTGCCCTTATCCGAAAGACTATCACAATAAATATCTCCATAGGAGATCAAATAACCAAATCAAGAAATAATCGTTCCCTCTTGGGCTAAGAACTTGATTTCTTGATTTGAGAGGAAGAAGCGCGACCATTACATTTGTTATGCAATAACTTAATCATGGAGTGCCGCTTCTGACGAGCGCCTGCGTCGCACATCATAAAGAACACGGAACCAAACTCCCCGCCTGCTTGAGAGAAATTGAATGGCAAGTATAAATTAAACGCTTGTTCCATATACCGGATGCTATCAGGATTTCACTTTGTTATGTGCGCGAGTCGTCAGGCTTGCGTTTCTATTTTTTTCGTATTTCGCTAATCGTCACTCGGCATTAGCATTGTTTATTGCGCTGAAACATTTCTTATGTCGTCAATCGGAGCGTTGTTAGCAACCCCAAACACACACCCAAATCTTAATATCCGGCAATTAGGAAAACAGAAAACTCCATCACACAGAACAAATCACCCACAATCTTTTAAATGCCGCAAACAAAATTTGCATAATTAAATAAAAAACAATAACTTTGTGCCAAGATTTGAGAATTTTGTAAATAGGATTTGAGAATTTTGTAACTTAAAATTGAGAAATATAGAGTTTTAAAGAAAACGAATTTATATTCAAAGCCCGGCTTATTTACATAAAATGATGAATATAGAAAAAGTTTAAGCATTTTTGTAATCATCGTCCTTTATATATAAATTACTGATCAATACCAATGCAAGCCTGTAAAAACGGGCTTGTTTCTTTTATGGAAACTTTATATTTGCTACTCCTAAAGCATTGAAATACAGTATACATGTCAAAGAAAAGTTTATATGTAGGCGTTTTGTTTTGCATAATTCGTAAAAAAAGCAGTATCTTAGCAGAAAATTTCAAGCAAGCAGATGAAAAGCAAGTTCTTAATATGGACAATAGGGGCAATGGCTCTTTGCCTCATGGTGAGCTGCAGTGTGCGGAGGGATAGGGAACGGATTGATACTGCAGAAGAGTTATTATATAGCAGCAGGGATACCGCAGAGTTGCTGATACAACAAGTCGAGCGTCTTGAACGGTTGGACGATGAGCATTTGGCTAAGTATTGGTTCGTTATTTGCGACCTACATGCCAATTCCATGCAATCGCTGTCCGAGGATTCCATGATTTGTTGGGCGTCTGAGTATTATCGCACGCAATGGGAAGAAGAGCACGGAGATGCACACCATATGATATTGTCCGGATTGGATGAGGCGATGTATTTCTGGTGGAACGGTGACAAAGCGCGGACACAGGAAGTGCTGCAACGGCAAAAGAAATATGCCGACGAGGTAGCGGAACAATCAGGAGAACATCTATGGCAAGTGATCGTACTGCGCGTGTCGGCGGAAATAGCCATGCGCGATTATGATTACGAACATGTGCGCGAATACACGGAGACGCTCATCGGTCTGGATAACGGTAAGGCGATTCATCTGGACGAAGTGGAGCGCGTGTATAATGCGTTGGCGATTGTCTATTTCTCGCTCGGCGAATATGACAAGATGGAGAAGTGCTTTGAGAAAGCGATTGCACAAGCTGCGGACTCAGCGTTTATTGTCAATGTGGTTCGCCGTAATTATGCTGACCTGTTAGGCGAAATAGGACAAACTGACCGTGCTATCCGAATGCAGGAAGTACTGACGAAGCAGTACCGTGCGGCTGGCAATTGGTTGCAGGTGGAGAGTCTTTATTCGTTGTCGCACCTATGGCTGAACAAGGGTAACAAACAGCGTGCAGAGCAGTATATGCGCGAGGCTGAAGAGTTGTTTGCGAAATACAAAGAGTCTTCGGAGTTTGACCCGGCTACAGAAGCGGCATTCTTAGCGCACCGACAAGTGCTGGAGTATGCGCAAAAGGGAGCGTATCATTTTTTCCCGCTGGTACAATACCATAACCACTGGTCGGAGACGGACTATGTGCGTTACCGCGTAGCGGAAGCCAAAGAGCGTTCTATCCGTGACTTGCGTGAACGTAATCTGTACCTGACCATCAGCCGCCAACGGCAGATGATTGTGATAATTATGCTGTTCTTTGTAACTTTGGGCGGAATCCTACTGTTCGTCTATCTGTATCGCCGTCGTCAACGGCTGCTGTTGGAGAAAGAAGAAGAGATAGAGACCTTGCGAAACATGTTGGCTTCTGGTGCTTCCGAGCACTCCGAGAAACGGCCTGCGGATGGGAATGTCCGCAAACTGATGTTGCAGCAATTGGGTGTCATCAAAACGATTGCCGGAACACCCACTGAGGCCAACCAACAACTGCTTGCACGCCTCATGGCGCTGAACGAAACAACCGCCAATGCCCTCATAGACTGGTCAAGCATTTATCAAACGATCGATTTGGTTTATGATGGCTTCTACACACGTCTTGTTGAGAAATACGGGGACAAGGGACTAATAGACAAGGGACAAAGTGACAAGGGACAAAGTGACCAAGGACTAAATACCAAAGAGGGAGGACCGGTATTAAACGAAAAGGAGATTCAACTCTGCTGTTTACTCAAAGCGGATTTCTCCACCAAGGAGATTAACATGCTAACTCGTCAAAGTCTCCAAACCATCTACCAGCGCAAGACCCAAGTCCGTCAGAAACTTGGATTAGAAGAAGGTGAGGATATTGCGTCGGCTGTTATTTAGCCCGTGCGTTGCGTTTTTTACTGCCTTGTATTTGCGGTTCTGCAAGTCGGGAAACCTATCATGAAAAGTAGCGCATGTGAATGTGATGAGGAATTGACAACAACAACCAAACAGGACAGGTCTCTTTGACCTGTCCTGTTATTTGTTATTGTTATTGTTATTTTCTATTTGTTATACACAGACTGATATTACACCAAAGCGAATGCTACATCCATCATCTGTGTGAATGTGTTTTGGCGTTGTTCAGCCGACATGGAAGCACCGGTAAGGATATGGTCGCTCACGGTGCAGATAACCAATGCCTTTTTGCCTGCTCTTGCTGCATTCATATAGAGTGCGGGCGCTTCCATCTCGTCAGCCAGCACACCCATCTTCGTCCAGTTGGCTTTGCGCTCATCTTCAGAATAGAACTGGTCGCATGAGTAAACATTGCCAACATGATAGGTGTAGCCAAATTGTTCGCAGGCATCAACAGCACGACGGCACAAGTCGAAGTCAGCGATAGGAGCGAAGTGTCCTTGCAGATTGTATTGTGTTTCGTAGTTACTTTCGGTGCAACTACCCATAGCGATAACGATATCACCCAAGTTGACAAAGGGTTGTCTGGCTCCGCAGGAACCGACACGAATGATAGTTTTCACATCGTAGAAATTGAACAGTTCATAGGTGTAGATACCGATGGATGGAATGCCCATACCATGTCCCATGACACTGATACGTTTTCCTTTATAAGTACCTGTATAGCCGAGCATACCTCGTACTTGGTTAAACAAAACCGGATTTTCCAGATAGCGTTCAGCCATGAGTTTGGCACGCAACGGATCGCCCGCCATAATGACGGTTTCGGCGATCTCGCCGTATTCAGCCCCGATGTGGGGAGTAGGAGTGTTTTTCATAATAATGTTATATTTTTATTGAGTTGTTACTATTGGCACATAACTGCGTTGCAAAGATACAGCAATATTTTCAGATACACAAATATTATTTTTCTGTTTCAGGAAAATGTAGTATCTTTGCCTCCGTTTTTATTCACGCCATTATGGATTGGTTGATTCAACTTTCCACGCAGAGTTCGGTAGCCCACACCATTCTCATCTACAGCCTTATCATCGTCATTGGTATGGCCTTAGGCAAGGTGCGTGTGCATGGTATCTCGTTGGGTGCTACATTTGTATTGTTCATCGGACTTTTGATGGGTTCCTTTCCCATTGGCATTGATTCAACATTGCTTGATTTTGTAAAGAATTTCGGGCTCATCCTTTTTATATTTTCGATAGGTTTGCAGGTTGGTCCCGGTTTTTTCTCTTCTTTCAAGAAAGGCGGTTTGCGGCTAAACGGACTGGCAACAGCTATAGTGTTCATCGGCATTGGTGTTACTATTGGTTTGTATTATATCTTCCGTGACAAGATAAGTCTGCCTATGATGGTGGGAGTAATGTCGGGCGCCATCACCTGTACTCCCGGTTTGGGAGCGGCAGAGGAAGCATTGTCGCAAGTATCTCAGATACAAGGTACAACACCGGAGTCGATATCGCTTGGATATGCCGTAGCCTACCCCATTGCCATACTCGGTACGATTCTGGTGATGATGTTGATTCGTGTATTCTTCAATGTAAACATTACGGAAGAAGAGCATCACTTGCAAAGAAAAGAGGACACGACCGAGAAACCCGATATACTCACATTCCGTATCACCAATCCTGCTATCGATGGGTTGACGTTGGCGCAGATGAAATCGGCTTTTGGTCATCAGGCCATTGCCACGCGTGTATTCGACGGCACACGAGTTTTTATTCCGCATTATGATACTATATTACACAGCGGTGATATCATTCTTATTGTTACACGTGATGCCAACGCGGCAGATTTGGAACATCTGTTGGGCGAACGCATTGAATATGAATGGAAAGATGATGAGAGAGAATTGGTATCCCGCCGTATTGTTGTTACGCAAAGCAATATCAATGGCAAGACGTTGGGCAGTTTGCATTTGCGCAGTGCTTACAATGTGAATGTTACTCGTATCAACCGTGCGGGTATTGACCTGCTTGCCCGTCCCGACTTGATTTTGCAAGTAGGTGACAGGGTGATGGTGGTAGGTCCGAAAGAAGGCATAGAAAGAGCGGAGAAGATGTTAGGCAATACGCTGAAACGTTTGAACGAGCCGCATATCGTTACCATCTTTCTGGGCATCATGCTTGGCATTGTAGCCGGCAGCATACCCATTTATTTTCCCCATCTACCCATGCCTGCCAAGTTGGGTATAGTGGGCGGTCCTTTGATTGTCGCCATTCTCATCGGACGTTTCGGTTATAAGTTGCGCCTGATAACCTATACCACTCAATCCGCCAATCTGATGCTTAGGGAGTTGGGGTTGTGTTTGTTTCTTGCCAGTGTTGGTTTGCAGTCCGGCAGCGGTTTTGCCGAGAATGTATTTTCGGAAGAGGGTTTGCTTTGGGCCTTATGCGGTTTTATCATCACGGTGTTACCGGCATTGCTGGTGGGTATCTATGCCCGATTGCGTAAGATGAATTTCTTCACTATTTGCGGTTTGATAGCGGGTGCTCACACCAGTGCCCCACCCCTTGCCTACGCCAATTCTCTCAGCGACACTGACGAGCCGGCTGTTATATACTCCACTGTTTATCCGTTAGTTACCTTTCTTCGTATCATCGCCGCACAGTTTCTGATACTGTTTTTTGCCTAAGGTGGTTATGAGGAGTTTGCACAATTGCAGAAATCTTCGTACCTTTGCAGTCGGTATTGGCAAAAAAATATTAACGTATTTTTTTGATTGTGTTGTATGGACTATTTCAAGTCGTTGTTTCTTGAACCCGGCATCACGCAGTCGCTTATGGTATTAGTGCTGACTGTGTCGGTGGGCTTGTTTCTTGCAGAGAAACTCAAAATCAAGTCATTTTCTTTGGGTGTAACGTGGATATTGTTCTGCGGTATTTTGTTTTCACACTTCGGTTTGCGTCTGGTTCCAGAAGTGGAACATTTCGCCAAAGATTTCGGCTTAATATTGTTTGTATATTCGATTGGTTTGCAGGTTGGTCCGTCGTTTTTCTCCTCTTTTGGCAAGGGTGGTTTGAAGATGAACGGCATAGCAGCCGGCATTGTGTTGTTAGCCGGTCTGACCACCTTCATGATTGCCAAATTCAGCGGTGAAGACATGGCAACGATGGTGGGTGTGATGTCGGGAGCTGTAACCAACACTCCTTCTTTAGGTGCAGCCCAGCAGGCATTCGCCGACAGTTTTGGTGCAGAGAATGACACGATAGCCACCGGTTATGCCGTAGCCTACCCTTTAGGCGTGTTAGGTATCATCTTCTCAATGTTGCTCCTGAAATGGATATTCCGCATCAATTTAAAGAATGAAGAGGCCGACCTGCTCCGTCATCGCGAGCAGAAGCAGAAAGAGCCGTTGCTGGTTGATATAGAGGTGACTAATCCTCAGATTGTGTCCATGACTATAAAGCAGCTGCATCATGCGATGAACATTCAGATGGTGGTTAGCCGTATCATTCATGAGGATGGCAGTCAGGTTGTTCCGCAAGCCGATACGGAGTTCAATCAAGGCGACACTTTGCGTGTTTTGCTTGACCGCGACCACTTGGATATGCTCCAGCTACTGGGTCCTTCCAAGGAACACAAGAAAGAAGACAAACCTCTTTCCGCCACCAATCTGATTTCCCGCCGGATAGTAGTAACCAAGCCAGAATGGAATGGTAAGCAAATCAGGAATCTGGATGTGAGTGAACGTTATCATGTTACCATCACGCGTGTAAATCGCGCCGGTATCGACCTGATAGCCACTTCGGACTTGCATTTGCAGTTGGGAGACAGACTGATGGTGGTAGGCGACAAAGACGATGTGCAGAAGGTGGCAGACATTTTCGGCAATGAGTTGAAGCGATTGGATATACCGAATCTGCTTCCAATATTCTTCGGTATTGTGCTGGGTGTGGTATTGGGTACACTTCCCATAGCTTTGCCCGGTCTTTCCTCGCCTTTCAAGTTAGGTTTGGCAGGAGGTTCGCTGATAGTAGCCATTCTGATAGGCAGGTTTGGTCCGTATTATCATCTTGTTACGTTTGCCACGACGAGTGCAAACATGATGATACGCGAGATTGGCATCTCACTGTTTCTTGCTGCTGTAGGTTTGGGTGCCGGTGAGCACTTTGTTTCCACCATAGCTGAAGGCGGATGGGTATGGATTATCTATGGTGTGATAATCACTCTATTGCCGCTATTGCTGATGGGATTTATAGCCCGCAAATGGGTCAAGATTGACTATTTCTCATTAATGGGTCTGATTGCCGGTTCGACTACGGATCCCCCTGCATTGGCCTTTGCCGTCAGTTCTTCCGACAGTAACGACAATGCCTCGGTTGCTTACGCTACGGTATATCCTCTCACAATGTTTCTTCGCGTGATGCTTGCGCAGCTGATGATTTTGCTGCTCTGCTAAAACATAAAATGCCACTCATAAGGCCGTTGGCGAAAATAAATGATAGGCAACAGCCGTGCTGAATGACAGATGAGGAAAAATTGAACATTTTTACGTAAACTTTTTTGCAGGCATCGAGTAAAATTTTACTTTTTTATGCTTGTAATATGCATATAATAAAGATGTTATACCCAAAAGTATGCACGATGTCCGCTACATGTCCGCTACATGTCCGCTAAAAAGGTGCATTTTTTTCGAAAAATCGGAGTGAGTTTTTTGAGGAAAAATTGAACATTTTCTTAATCGTTTTTTTATCGTTTTTTTTTAATAAAGTTAAGAGTGCGGGGTTCTGCCCCCTACTCATTTTAGTGTATCCAATAATAGAGAAATTATTTTGCCCCCAATGGTGCAACAGAAAAAAATTTGCGATATTGATAAGTTATTTGTATCTTTGGCGGTTGAAAATGGCAAATAGTTTTCTTACGATAGCATTACCCTCTGAAGGGCTTTATAAAGAGAAGGGGAGCAAGTTTCTTTCTTTTGCCGAGCCTGTGGATACAGTAGAGAACGCGATGGAGCGCATTGCGTATTACAAAAAACAATTCTATGATGCGCGTCATGTGTGCTATGCTTATATGATTGGGGAAGATAGAGATTGCTATCGCGTGAATGATGACGGGGAACCGTCCGGCACAGCCGGCAGACCCATCTTGGGACAAATCAACTCCCGCCAATTGACCAACATTCTGGTGGTAGTAGTGCGTTATTTCGGCGGGGTACTGCTTGGCACAGGCGGTTTGACGGTAGCCTATAAGGAAGCAACGGCAGATGCCCTCGAAAAGGCGGCCATTATTGAGAAAGCGGTTATGCTGAAGCGTGAATTGCATTTTTCATACGAGAAGATGAATGATGTGATGCGTATATTGAAAGAAACAAATGCCAAAATCACTAATCAAGAATTTGATGTTCAGACCAATGAGTATATGATTGAATGTTTAATAGAGAAACAATATGAAAGCAGAATATAGCGATATTGCCGCCTATGAGCCGGAAGATTTCAAAGGTGTAGTCAGCCGCCTTGTGGAAGATTCTTCTTTTCAGGAAATGATAGATATTGTTGCTACACAACTCTTCAATGGGAAGATGAGTGGTGAGCAACTCAAGGAGACTTTTGCCCATTTGAACAATGTGAATGAGATGGATGCTGTCATCACTTTTCCCGGACTGAAGCGACTGGCAGAACTCACGAGTGCGGGTATGGAGTTAAGCGGCAAAGAGCAGCTCACCACGAATGCTCTGTACATTACGAATCACCGTGATATTATTTTAGATGCAGCATTCCTCTCGGTAATGGTAAAAGAAGAAATAGGTTCTCGTTTTTATATGGGTATAGGCACCAATCTGTATGTTGCCCCATGGATAGAAGACCTTGTCCGTTTGCATCTTTGCTTCAATATCATTCGGGGTGGCAGTCCGCGCGAGCTTCTCTCCCACTCCACCCATTTATCCGACTATATCCACTAT
>FLNX01000176.1_pt1 | contig 21785 bp, 25 predicted proteins | sample 1140341 | NCBI WGS metagenome assembly FLNX01 (sample SAMEA3878208, study PRJEB12797) | bioreactor metagenome | biome: Moose rumen | place: Sweden | collected 2011-10
CAAGGGGTCTGACCCTTTGTGTGGTTTGTCTGTGTAAGTTTTTCTGTTGATTTCTTTGCAGAATGATTGTTTTTTTATACCTTTGCAACGTTAAACCAAACAACTTTAATATTATGGCACGAAAACCAAGAGTAAAAAGCGGAACAGGCATCTATCATGTGATGCTAAGAGGAGTCAACAAGCAAGATATCTTTGAGGATGAAGATGACTTCAAATTCTTCAGAAGAATCCTTTACAATATGGTGTTCTTCAAGGATGACCAATGGGAGTTGCAGACTCCCAGATGCATCTTCTATGCTTACTGCCTTATGACAAATCATGTCCATCTGCTTATCAGAGAGGCTGGAGAGGAACTTCCTTCTGTTATTAAACGCATCACTGTATCTTATGCTATGTACTACAATAATAAGTATCAGCATTCAGGCCATCTTTTCCAAAACAGGTTCAGGAGTGAGCCAGTAAACGATTCTGGTTATTTTTTCACACTACTGCGCTATATCCATCAGAATCCTGTAGCTGCAAGTATAGTTACTACTGTTGATGCTTACAGATGGAGCAGTTGGCATGAATATGAGAATGACCAAGAAGGCCCAGTTATCTGTACGATTAATCATGTGTTGCGTCAGATGCCCTTGAGTGACTTACGCAAACTTGTTTTTGAGTTATTGCCAAAGGCATCTCAGATTTTGGATTTCGATAATGAGAACAGAAGGAAAACAGATGATGAGGTAAAAGCTTTTTTATTAGGTTCCTTTGGCCTTAGTCTTCCAACAGATCTGCAAATATACAGTCACGACAGGCGGCAAGACATTTTGCGGATGGCAAAACAATATGGTGCAAGCCTCCGTCAACTTGAGCGCCTGACAGGTATTAGTATCAACATTATCAGAACAGCCTAATCACACATAGGGTCTGACCCTTTGTGTGGTTCCTGAAACAAAATTTGGCTAATTCCTTGTTTATTTCAAGATTATTGATTACCTTTGCAGATGACTACGAAAAAAGTCGTAACGAAAAAAGTCGTAATATGGAGAATCCCTTTAAATTCGGAACTATCGTAGAGGAAGAATACTTCACTGACAGAGTTGATGAAGTGAGGTATATCAGTCAATTTGTAAACAGTGCCAACCACCTGATTCTGATTAGCCCTCGCCGATTTGGAAAGAGTAGCGTTGTGGCTAAGGCTGTTAAGCAAAGTGGTCGTAAAAGCATTACGATAAATCTGCAGCAGGTAACTTCTGTTTCTGATTTGTCGGCTAAGTTGCTGCGTGAGTTCTTCAAGGTTCATCCGATGGAGCGCATCCGACATCTGATAGCAAACTTCCGTATCATTCCCACTATCAGCACCAATCCTATTACGGGCTCAATGGATGTATCGTTCCAGCCAGGAGTGAATGCATCTATACTCCTTGAAGATGTGATGGATCTCATAGAGAAGGCTCATACCGAGCAAGACAGGATTATCGTAGTGCTTGACGAATTTCAGGAAATACTCGACTTGGATTCGAAACTGGATAAGCAGTTGAGATCAATTATGCAAGAGCAGAAGCATATTAATTACATCCTATTGGGAAGCCAGGAGAGTATGATGACCGAAATCTTTGAAAGGAAGAAGTCTCCTTTCTATCATTTCGGGGAAATGATGCGACTTGGCAAATTGCCAAGAGAGGATTTCCATCGCTTCCTGTCAGAGCGGCTGAAAAGTTGCTTTGCGACAAGCAGCAACGAACTGGCTGATAGTATTTTGGATTATACAAACAATCACCCTTACTATTCTCAGCAATTGGCTGCTAACGTCTGGAATATCGGCATATTGCAAACAGAAACTGACGACGTGCTGCATACAGCCATCGACCATATTATAACTACTCATGGCCACGACTACGAGCGTCTGTGGATGGGTATCAACAGAACAAGCAAATGGATACTTCAGCGTTTGGCATCAAAAAGTATACTACAGACAGGCGAGTATCCGACAAGTACGATATACAGTGCCCTAAAGCGTTTGCAGAAAGATGGATATGTCATCTATTCCGACCATTACGAGATAGAGGACCCTTTCTTTAAGGAGTGGATTCTTCATGGATTGTAAAAAACTTGACATGGTCGTGGGGACAGGCGTCTGGGTATTGGCCCAAGCGCCTGTCTCCTTGACAACTGTGAGTTGTGCCTTTTGTGTAAATCCGGCTATGTCTTAGCATTCGCAGGCATGCTTCCTAAAACACCAAAACAAGTTGTTTTGGTATGGCGGGGTTTTTTTGTAGCCGTAGGTACAGGTATTACAAGACGGGAATCCAGATTTCAGTCAGCAGTTCCTCTGCATGTGTTTTAGACGGATCATTCAGATACTTCTCAAACATGCTTCTTTCAGTGCGAGGGTCTTTGTTATGACGGCTTTTCGGCAGATAGTCGTAGTAGATGCGCAAGTAGGTCTTGCCCAGGTTCTCGTAGGGGCCGACGTGGGTGAAGACGAGGTAACGACCGCCGGGAATCGTGATGCGCCGCAGATGGTGATGGTCAAGCCGCATACGCCGGATATCGGCTTGGGCAGACGGACAGTCGGCCGCTGCTGCCAGACAGACATCTGCCCGGCAGTTCTCTGCCCTGATTTCCGTAGGGTCATCGTGGAACACATTGATGTATTCCACACCTTGGTCGAGATAGGGCAGATGATTGTCTGTACAGCATTTCATGATGCACTCCCATGCTTCGGGATAGGGCAGTGTCTCATAACGTCCCGTCAGCCGACAGGCGATGGCGATGACAGGCTGGCGCTCTTCGATGCGAGGCCGCAGGGTGAAGTCATTGATAATAGGTTTCATTAGGCTTGTATGTTTTTAGGTTCGACTTTCCTCACTGGCATCTGGATGATGGTGAGCCACTTCTCTGGATCTTTCTGGTTCCACGGGCCCTCCACATACTGGCGACGATGCAGGCCGCTGATCTGATAGCCGTGCTGGTCGATGTAGTTGAACAGGTCTGTGAACTGTTCAAACAGCCGACTGTAGGGGCCGTAGCACTTCATGCAGACGGCCTGTGGAATCTCTGGCAGACGACGGAACTTCACGATAGGCGTATCCGCCATCTCCTGCTCCACCTGCTCGCAATACTCGGTGTCGATATTCTCCGACTTGAACTCCTGATCGTGCTCCATCACGAAACTGTAGATTGGCAGCACGCGCTTGGCACCGATGCGCTGTATCTCGGGCCCTACGATGTTGGCGCAGAGGGGTGTCAGGTCCTCGCGGCGGTTCAGTATCTGACGGTGAGATGCCACAATGATGGCTGGCAGCCGCTGGACGGAGATACGGGCCATCGACTCCATCTTGTTCTGGTTGTCGGCCATGCGACGCAGCAGCACGAGACGGTCTTGCAGTGTCTTCACCAGTTCCTCTGCCTGCTGGATCTTTGCTTCCAGTTGTTTCACGCTCGGCATGTGCGTTCCCTCGTCGAGCACTTCGCGCACCTCTTCCAGCGAGAATCCCATCTCCTTGAGTCGCAGGATGCCGTTCAGTTGCTGCATCTGCGACACGTCGTAGTATCGGTAGCGTGTCCACTCGTCCACCTCATTCGGCACCAGCAGTTTCATCCGCTCGTAGTGGCGCAGCGTCTTCACGGTCACCTGACAGAATCGGGAGAACTCTCCGATGGTCAGTCTCAGTTTATTCTTGTTTACAGTCATATTCATATCCTTTTATCTGATTCTGTTTGCAAAGATAATGGTTACCCTTAGGTACGACCCAAGAAAAGTGGTTGTTTTTTATAATTTATTCACACCTTAAGCGGTTATTCCGTAGAATTTGATTAACTTTGTAGCCAAAAGTAAAATAAGTATAGTACAGATAGCGTCATTTGAATCTGGGTATTGTGAATTAAGATCTTATGGACGAGACGAGAAAAGGGTTCATCCAACTCCATGCGAGTGTGCTTCTGGCAGGTTTCACGAGCTTGTTCGGGCGGCTCATTACGCTCAACGAGGTTGATATCGTGTGGTATCGCATGCTGTTCACCACAGCCATCCTGCTGGTCTTTACTGGGTTGCCGCGCATCCGCTGGCGCAAGTTCCTGCAGTTGTGTGGCTGCGGTGCCTTGCTGGGATTCCACTGGGTGCTCTTCTATGGCAGTATCAAGGCCTCTAACGTGTCCATTGGAGTGGTCTGCTTCTCCCTGATAGGATTCTTCACGGCCATATTCGAGCCACTGCTGTTCCGCAGGAAGTTGTCGTGGAAGGAACTGCTGCTGTCGCTGATTACGGTGGCTGGTGTGCTCTGCATCTTCTCGTTCGATGCCAATTACCGCAAGGGCATCATGATTGGTGTGGTTTCATCGGCCGTCTGCGCGCTCTATGCCATCTGCAACAAGAAGGCCAGTGTGGGCATCCGTAGTCGCACGGTGCTGATGTATCAGATGGCGGGCGGACTCATTGCCGTCAATATGATAGTTCCACTCTATCTACAGGTGTTTCCCAGCAGTCAGCCTGTGGTGGTAGTGCCCGAGGGCAGCAATCTGTGGTTCATGCTCTGCCACGCCCTGTTCTGCACCGTCGGCATGTATCTCTTGCAGATTCAGGCTCTGAAGCGCCTTTCCGCCTTCACGGTCAATCTGACGTATAATCTGGAGCCGTGCTACACCATCATCCTCGCCTTCGTCATCTTCGGTGAGGTACGCGAGGTGAATTTCTCCTTCTATCTCGGCTTGTCATTCATCCTGCTCAGCGTGCTGCTGCAGTCGATGCGGGCCTTAAACGTAAGTCGACATTTAAAGAATTGATGTTTACCTATAATAATATGATGAATAGGAAAAGTGTTCTGGGAGGGCTCCTCCTGATGGGTGTGACTGCCTTCGGACAGACGAACGATTTGCCGCGAACGTCGCCTGAGGCTGTCGGCATCAAGTCTGCCCAGGTGACGGCCTTCTTCGATTCTCTTCTGGCCTATCCCCAGACAGAGATCCACAGTGCCATTGTGATGCGTCACGGCAAGGTGGTGGGTGAGATGTATCCGGCTCCATTCCGTGCTGAGTATAAGCATACGCAGTTTTCTTGTTCCAAGACGTTTGTGGCTGCTGCCGTCGGCATAGCCATCGGCGAGAAGAAGATGCAGTTGAAAGACCACCTGGTCAGTTTCTTTCCTGGCCAGTTGCCACCAGTCGTCAGTTGGCGTCTGGCAGGCATTACGGTGGAGGACTTGCTGACGATGCGCTCCGGTTTCGTGGTAGACACGCAGATGCGCAACGTCAACCTGCACTGGGTTCAGGCCTATCTGAACCATCCAATGAATGCTGACCCGGGCACGCTGTTCCAGTATGATTCCATTGACACCTACCTGCTGTCGGCCATCGTCCAGAAGGTGACGGGAATGACCGTACTGGACTATCTGAAACAGAAGGTCTTCAACCGACTGAACATCAAGGATGTCAATTGGGAACTCTGTCCTGATGGCATCGTCACAGGCGGGTGGGGGCTTTACATTCAGCCTGAGTCGCTGGCCAAGTTCGGACAACTGCTGCTGCAGCGGGGTCAGTGGCACAGCGAGCAACTGATACCTGCCGCGTGGGTCGACGCTATGATGACCAAGCAGGTAGAACTCCAGAAGAATGGCGGTTATGGCTACCAGATGTGGACGTGCGACTATCCGACGGCCATGCGTGCCGATGGTGCCTACGGCCAGTTTATCGTCATTGTCCCCAGGCAGGATGTCGTGGTTGTCATCAATCAATGTACGCTGAACGACGGCGCCAGGGAACGTGCCTATATCTGGAATACGCTCTTCAAGGGTATGCAGGACAAGCCGATGCCGCCCTCGGCAGACTACCAGCAACTGCTGCAACGCACTTACGCGTTGCCGCTGTTAGAGGGTGAGTTGACGAACAAACTCCTGGCCGACTATCTGGGCCGGCCGATACGGCTACAGAAAAACGGGCTGGGGTGGTCGTCACTCTGTTTCAGGGCCGACGACACGCTCGAAATCACCGACACGACTGGCGTCAGCGGTCTGGTGGTGATGGGACATCAGGTCTGGAACACATCTTCCGTCCCGTTCCGTCCACTCAACGCCCGCTATCAGGTGAAGAATCAGTTCAGCACCATCCGCCCGCCGCATCGTGTCGGCGCCTGTTATGCCTGGCAGGATGATGAACTGCAGGCGAAGTTCCACTTTGTCGACTGGATGGGTTCTGTCCTCTTGAAATTTCGCTTCTCAGGTGATACCGTTCGCGTTGTCGCCAAGGAGAACTATCGCCCAAAAGCAATCACGATAACAGGCCTGTTAGATAGCAATACGCAGAATGAGTCAAGATAGAGCGGGCATAGGGCCGACAACGGCGAAGGAGCGATACCAGATACTCGACGTCTTGCGAGGTCTGGCACTGATGGGAATCGCACTGGCGAACTTCCCAGAATTCAGTTTGTGGACATTCCTGAGTGGCGATGAACAGGCGGCTATGCCGACGGCAGGTGTCGATGGAATCGTGAGATTCCTGCAGTATCTGCTGGTGGATGGCAAGTTCTATACCATCTTCTCGCTGCTCTTCGGCATCGGTTTCTCGCTGATTTTAGCACGGCACGGACGAAGGCTGTTTCTCCGCAGGATGCTCATACTGGTGTGTATCGGCTTCACCCATCTGATGTTTATCTGGAGTGGCGACATCCTGTTGCTCTATGCCGTTGGCGGGCTGTTGCTGACGCTTTTTGTAGGGATGAAAGACAAGGGACTACTGCTGACGGCAATTTTATTAATCGTATTACCTGTCGGCCTCGATGCGCTGACAGAGTTCTGCGGCGTGGACTTTGCAGGCCCCTTCTACACCCAATGGTGGACGGTGGCAGGAGCGAATGGCATCTACGAGGACAATTTCGCTTCGTGGCTGCGCGACGCCCAGTGTTATCGTGAGATGTTTGCATTCCTGCAGCAGGGCGCCTGCGAGCGGCTGTGGGAGTTTGTGGAGGGTCATCGGCTGCCAAAAGTCTTGGGGCTGTTTATCTTTGGCTATCTGATAGGCAAGCATCGGCTCTATGCCCGACTGACGGAATTGCCGATGAAACGGTTCTTTTTCTGGTCGCTGGCCGTCAGCCTGCCCACCTCGCTGCTCTATGCCTGGAGTGCCGTCGGGCATCATCCCTGGGGGCTGACCGTCCACTCGCTGCTCTACGCCGTGAGCGTCATTCCGATGGCCGTCGTCTATGTCTCGGGTGTCTGTCTCGTCTATCTGCGCCGTCCTGATACAGCCGTTTACCGCTGGATAGCAGCACCGGGCCGTATGGCGCTTACGAACTATATCTCCCAGTCGCTGGTCGGCATTGTGCTTTTCTATGGTCTCGGTTTCGGTCTTGGCACCTCGTTTGGTCTTGTCTATGTCGAGTTGACGGCCCTTGCTGTTTTCTTCCTGCAGATACTGCTGAGCCACCTTTGGCTGCGCTATTTCCGTTTCGGCCCGTTGGAGTGGCTCTGGCGTATGCTTACTTATGGTCGTTATTTTCATATTAATTACTAAAACTCTTGGTAATCTGATTATTTCTGCTTATCTTTGCACCGTATAATAACTATAGCGCTATGAATATTGGAGACAAGGCGCCCGAGGTACTGGGCAAGGACGAACAGGGACGGGAGATCCGTCTGAGTGATTATCGTGGCAGGAAGTTGGTGCTCTACTTCTATCCGAAGGATAACACCAGTGGCTGTACGGCTGAGGCCTGCAGTCTGCGTGACAATTACGAGGCTTTGCAGACGGCAGGCTATGAAGTGGTGGGCGTGAGCAAGGACTCTGCCGCTTCTCACGTGAAGTTCAAGGAGAAGCACGAACTGCCTTTCCCGCTGATAGCCGACGTGAACCACGAACTGCTGGAGACGATGGGCGCCTGGGGCGAGAAGTCGATGTATGGCAAGAAGACGATGGGCACCATCCGTACCACCTTTATCATCAATGAGGAAGGTATCATCGAGCAGATCTTCTCTGGCAAGCAAATCAAGACCAAGGAACACGCCACGCAAATATTAGGGTAACTCGTGGTTATGATATTTCAAAAACTGAGTCGCCTGCTTGCTGGCAACGCCTCGCTGTTTATTATTGCAGTGGCTGTGCTGACATTCTTTGTGCCCGACCTGTTCTCATGGGTCAGGGGAACCACTCAGACGGTCATCCTGGGTATTATCATGCTGACGATGGGACTGACGCTGACGACAGAAGATTTCCGTATTCTGGCCCGTCGGCCTTTCGATATCCTCATCGGTGCCTGCGCCCAGTTCCTGATTATGCCCTGCGTGGCTTACCTGTTGGTGCACGTGTTCCGGCTGGAGCCAGCCTTGGCGCTGGGCATCCTGCTGGTGGGCTGCTGCCCTGGTGGCGTGTCAAGTAACATTATGTCGTACCTCTGTCACGGCGACGTGGCCTTTTCTGTCGGTATGACCTGCGCTTCAACCTTGTTGGCACCTGTGATGACGCCGCTGCTGATGGAGTTGACGGCGGGAGAGATCATTGAGATTGATGCTGTTGGTATGTTCCTCAACATCCTGATCGTGACGATTATTCCCGTTGGAATCGGCTGTTTTCTCAACTACACCTATTCCCATAAGGAGAGTTTCCCGACGATTCAGTCGTTGATGCCAGGACTGAGCGTCACGTGCCTGGCTTGTATCGTGGGTGGCGTCATCTCTACCGTCCACGACGACCTCGTGGCTCGTGGCCTGTGGCTCTTCGTGTGGACCTTTGCCGTCGTGTTCTGTCACAACTCGTTAGGCTATCTACTCGGTTGGATGGCAGGACGGCTCGCTGGCTTCTCGACAGCCAAGAAGCGCACCATCTCCATCGAGGTGGGTATGCAGAATGCGGGTCTGGCCACCGTTCTTGCTGGCACCTTCTTCGCTGCCCAGCCTTTGGCCGTGCTGCCCTGCGCCATCAGTTGCGCCTGGCACAGCATCAGTGGCACCATTCTGGCCGGCATCTTCCTGAGTAGGGACAAACGCTTATAGGATTAGAACGATAAATGTTATGACAAGAGTGAAACAGATGACGGCTTTGTGTTCCGTGCTACATTTGTTAGTAGATGGACTCTGCGTGTGCTGTCTTTATCTGATGGCATCATCGCTCTCTGCATCACATCTTGTAGGCATCTTTCTTACCTATAATATATTGGCCTTCCTGACACAGCCGTTGACGGGACTGTGGACGGACAGAATGGAACGCAGGCACTGGATGCTGCTGGCCTCTGTCTTGTTGCTGACGATTGCTGTTCTGGCGACGTCGATTGTCATCAGTTTGGGGTTGGCAGAGATGGGAATGCTGTCAGTGGCCGTTCTGCTGGGAATGGGCAATTCGCTGTTCCACGTGTGGGGCGGCAAACAAGTGGCTGTCACGACAGGAAACGATATGCGTGCCCTTGGCACTTTTGTCTCGACAGGTGCCTTCGGCTTGGCCCTTGGTATTGTTTTCTTCTCCTGGCCTTTGCTCTATGTGGCTTTGCTCGCAATATGTCTTCTGTCGACGGCTTACGTACATTTGGACCTTAAGCCAAGTACAGCGGAAGTTGTCAATGAGGCAGCAGAACACCGATTTAGCAGGCTGTTTGTCTGGCTGACCCTGCTGGCTCTGATGCTTGTGGTCATGCTGCGTTCACATATAGGAGAGACGCTCACGGGCGGGCTGTCAAGGACCAGCGGCTTAGTGCTTCTGATAGGGTTACTGTCGATGTCGGGGAAGATGGCTGGCGGATGGATAGCACGTCAGGTGGGCATCGTCTGGATGCTGGCACTGGTCGTACTCATAGTGGCAGTCAGCCTGGTGTTCAAGGGGCAGGGGATGGCGACACTTCTTGTGGGGTTGTTTGCTGTCAACACGACGATGCCCGTCACCCTCTATCTGGCCAATGTGGTGCTGCCCAAGCGAGAAGGACTGGCCTTCGGGCTGTTGGCCGCAGCACTTGTTCCTGGTTATTTATTAGCAACGATTTAGCCTATGACGACACTCCCGACGCTGTTGCTTGCCCTCGTTCTAACGATTCTGATAGAACTCGTAGTCCTGTTGCTCTTACGTGAAAGGCGTGGGCTGGTGCTGGGGGTATCTGTCATCATCAACATACTCACAAACGTTCCCCTGAATCTTTTTGTCATCTACGTCGACAGCAGTGTCGTGACGATAGTCTTAGGCGAACTGCTTGTTATTGCCATCGAGGCATTATGGTACTTCCTCTTCATCCACAGTCTGTCCCGGGCTTTTATCTATAGCTCGCTGTGCAATGCCATCAGCTTTTTGACAGGTTTGCTGATACAATTCCTTATCGTATTCATTCTTAAATTATAAACCCAATAAAACAATTGTATTATGTTATTATTAGACATTATTGCTTTACCACGACGAGTTCCTGATACTGCTCGTCTTCCAAAACCGATTGTCCGCGACACGCTTTCTGTCCCTTCAGACACGACAGACACCGTCGCCACTTCTGCTAACATGCTTGGTGGCAACCAACAGGTGGCCGACGTTGCCCCGCTTCCTCCTGAAGCCTTGACTGGCGATGATTTCTCGACTCTTCTGTGGTCTGTTTTTGTTGTGTTGGTGGCCCTGAGTCTGTGCTTCTATTTCGTTAGGAAATATCGGAAACAATACCAAAGTGGCGGAGGACATTGAGAATGCCGTTTTCATCAACAGAGGTGGTAACGTAGTCGGTCTGCTGCTTCAGTTCGTCGATGGCGTTGCCCATAGCGATGCCGATGCCCGCCTGGAGGATCATCGAGGTGTCGTTGCCGCCGTCGCCGAAGGCTATGGTCTGGCTGGGATTGAAGCCCTCGTGGCGGGCGATGGCAAGGATGCCCTTGCCCTTATCGGCCCCATTGGTGGTGATGTAGCCGTCGATGACGAAAAACAGGGCGTATCTCTGGTTCATAAGTGCATTATTTGCTGCAAAGGTACGAATTATTTTTGAGTTAGCCGTGCATCGTCGGCGATAATTTTTGCTACAAAAGATTTGGTGGTTTCAGAAAGGATTGCTATCTTTGCACCCAATGATGCAGAATCCACGAATACTTTACCACATCGTGGCGTTCCTGGTGGTGGCCATCTGGGGCTCTACATTCGTGTATACCAAGTTGTTGCTGTTGGCTGGGTTTACACCAGCCCAGATCTTTATGCTGCGCTTCATCATTGCCTACGCTATGTTGTTGGTGTTCTGCTTATGGCGCGGCATCCGCTGGGTGGCCGACAGTTGGAAGGACGAGTTGCTGATGGCGGGCCTGGGCGTATCTGGCGGCTCACTCTATTTCCTGGCGGAGAACGGCTCAATGAACTATACCACCACGACCAACACCTCACTGATCGTCTGCCTCTGTCCGCTGTTCGCCTCTGCCCTCATCGGCTTCTTCTACAAGTCACAGCGTCTGAACCGTACACAGACGATAGGTACGCTGATGGCAGCGGCTGGTGTGGTGGTCGTTGTGCTCAACGGCCATTTCGTGCTCCATCTCTCGCCTATTGGTGACACCCTGGCTTTCGTGGCTTGCCTCTGCTGGGCAGTCTACAGCCTGCTGATGATTCCTGCCAATGCGAAGTATGATACGGTATTCATCACGCGAAAGGTGTTCTTCTATGGCCTGCTCTCAATGATACCTTATTTTATGATATATCCGGGCCTGAACGTGGGACTGCTATTTGAGCATTCGGCACTGCTGTGGAACCTGCTGTTCCTGGGTTGTGTGGCTTCCACCCTCTGCTTCCTGGCCTGGAACTGGACGATGAAGAAGTTGGGAGCCGTCACGGTGACGAACTATGTCTACTTCAACCCCGTCACCACGATCCTCTTCGCCTGGCTGATCCTCTCGGAGCCCATCACCGTCTATTTCCTCATCGGCACCGCCCTCATCCTCGGCGGAATGTACTTGAGCGACAAAGGGCCGTCTACACATTGATAATCCAAAATATTAAGATTATGGCAAAGAATAGTAACATTTTTGAGAATTCGTTTTTCCGCTACCTCGCCATCGCTGGCGGATGTGTGGCATTAGTTCTGATCTTTTTCGCCACCTGCTGCACCGTGGTTGACTCTGGTGAGGTGGGTATCCGGTTCCACAAATGGTCGCTCTCTGAGCAGGACTATGGCGGTGTGGAAGGTACCTGCAAGGGTTGGGTGTTCTACAATCCCGTTACGACGAGTGTGTTTACCTATCCCACGTTCACTCAGCGCAAGCAGTACGAGACGTTTTCTGTGAATGCCAAGGATGCCTCGCTCTTCGAGATGGACCCCACCATCGCCTATCGCATCAACCCCGATAAGGCTTGCGACATCTTCACGAAATACCGTGTCGGCGTGAAGGAGTTGGAGGAAGGCTATATCCGCACCTGCATCTATGAGGCCTATCGCACCTGTGCCAACCAGTACACCTCCGACTCCCTGATGTCCAACCGCGCCAACTTTGAGCGCGATGTGCGTACCCGTCTGGAGAAGTCGCTGATGTCTGAGGGCTTCCTCGTGGAGGAGTTTACCAGCAAGATTACACCGCCGAAGTCGCTGCTTTCGATGATTGACGCTAAGAATACAGCCATCCAGAGCGCTTTGAAGGCAGAGAACGAGGTGAAGGAGGCCGAGGCCAATGCCAAGATAGCCGTTGCCAAGGCCGAGGGTAACGCCCGTGCTATGAAGATCAAGGCCGATGCGGAGGCTTATTACAACCGTACTATCGCCGCCTCTCTGTCGCCGATGATTGTACAGGAGGATATGATCGAGAAGTGGGACGGTAAGATGCCCCAGATTGTCGGTAGCAACGGTATGATGCTCGATATTTCAAAGATCGTAGGCAAATAAACGCCGATAAGGCATAGCATTACATATTTATAAATAGGTTTCGAAAAAAAAGTTTGCACCTTTGTGTCACAAATCAGGGTTTCCTTCGTATATAGGGTGAATAGTGACGCAAAAGAATGACGGCAGAAGAGTATAAATCACAGGCAGAATCGCTCAGGCGACAACTGATCGTAACGGCTCAACAGATGTTGGGCGACGTTGACGAGGCAGAGGACATCGTACAGGATGCGATGCTCAAACTCTGGCTGATGCGTGAACGCTTGAACCCCCCAATTGGGGGGATAGCCTCCGTCGTCACCCGCAATCTCTGCATCGACTATCTCCGCAAGAAGAAGCCAATGCTCGATATCGCCCAATTGCCTGAGGCTGAAGACCTCAGCGACGATGGTGAGCAGATAGAGCGAATGCTTCAGATCATTGATACGCTGCCCTCCACCCAGCGTACCATCCTCCGTATGCGCCATCTGGAAGGGATGGAGATGAAGGAGATCGCAATGATACTCGGCTCTACGGAGGTGGCCGTGCGCAAGACCCTCAGCCGGGCCCGTATGGTAGTCCGCAGGAAGTTGATAGCCTGGATGGCAGCGGCCTGCATCGTGGTTGGTATCTCGATGGCTGCCATCTACTGGTTGAGGCTGCAGCAAGACGAGTGCGTGGCCTATGTCTACGGCAGGAAATACACGGACGAGGCAACGGTCATCAAGGAGATGCAGCGCACGATGGGCGACGTTGTGGAGGATGATCCGCAGGACGACATTGAACGGCAATTAAATGAACTATTTAGCGATTAAGAGATATGAAAAGACAACTGATGATCATAATCGTGTGGCTTTCAGTCTTTGCGATGGCAAAGGCTCAGGGCGGGCTGAACATAGCACCGCTCTTCGAAGGCAAGGTCATTCCGCAGGAACGGATGGTGGAGACACGGGTGAAGGGCAAGATGCTCAGCAAGTACCAACTCAGTTTCTTCCGTAGTGTGCGCTTTGAAGCGAAGGACAAGGCTGAGATCAGCCAGATACACGACCTAATAGCGCAGGACGCGAAGGCCAATCCCAACTTTGCCTATGGCGACAACTATTCTTCGCAGAAGAGCCACGCGAAGGAGACGCTGATGCTGCAACTGTCCAAGAGCGGCTCGCTGAATCGCTTCCTCTGCTACAAGCGGAAGGACAACGACATCACGGTAGTCTATATGGAGGGCACCATCAACTCCGTCTATGCACTAAAGGATATACTCAAATAAACCATTTACGATATGAAAAAGATAATGATTCTGATGCTGCTGGCTGTATCAGCCACAGCCAATGCCAGTGAGGACAACGACACGCTGACCATCCGCAAGCCTGCAAAGGTACATATCATCGCGGGCGACTCCATCCAGAAAATCAAGGTCTACGGACGTGAAGGCGATGATAACTATCGTTATGAGAACACGATCCAACTCGTCGATTCCAACTACGTCAGTTCTGTTAATATCAACAAGGAGCGCTGGGACCTTAGCGTCGGCGTAGGCAGGAAGAATGGGTTCCGCAATGAGATCAGCATGCACGTTGGTGTCGGCCTCTGCAATCCCATAGGCACTTATTTCAAAGCCTCACGCTCCGTGGGCAGTTCCTGGGAAATCTTCTGGACCATTGCCCAGTGGGATCGCTATACGCCCTCTGACAAGAACTGGTATTCCGTCGGCATCGGTGTCGACTGGCGCAACTATCGCACTGAAGGCCGCTACTACTTCACGCGGCTTAGCGATGGCACCATCACTGAGGACCGATATCCTGACGGATACGACCCGCGCTTCTCCCGCATCAAGGTATTCAGCCTAAACGTGCCGTTGCTGTGGGGACATAAGTTCAACAATAACTTCCAGTTTGCCGTTGGGCCGGTCATCAACTTCAATACCTATGCCAGCATCAAGAACAGATACTACGATGCTGAAGGGGAGGGACATAAGGATGTCTTCAAGCATATCCATCAGAAACCCGTCACCGTCGACCTGATGGCCATCGTGAAACTGCTGAACTTCCAGATATACGGCAAGTACTCGCCAATGGAGACCCTCAGTTCCACCTATGCCGCTGACGTCAACTTCCAATCCGTCTCGTTCGGTATTTATCTATAAGATTGCTTTTTCGTCTTCCCCACCTGTCGCGCACCTTATTGAGTACGCCAAGAAGGAAGAGAGCGAGCAGTTATGCCCCTACACCATACAGGAGATTGACGATATAAAAGGCTGAGCACCTGCAGTGCGGCACCATCGTCATCCCCGGCTCGTCGAATGCCGCCCACATCGCCGAGGACTACGACATCTTCGACTTCTCCCTGACCCCCGATGAGATGCAGCGCATCAATGCTTTGGAGTGCGGCCACCGCTTCGCGTCGTATTGATGCCTTTTTACAGTCACCTTTTCACATTTTTCCGCGAAACCGCAACAAGTTTCGCGGATTTTTTGTATTTTTGCACCAAAATTATAAAACGACGCGATTATGGGAAAGTATTTAGACCCGAGAGCCGACCTGACTTTCAAGAAGATATTCGGTGAGCACAAGCATCTCGTCATCAGTCTGCTAAATGCCATGCTGCCTCTGAAAGAAGACGAGCAGGTGGAGAGCATCGAGTATTGGCCTGCCGAGAAAGTTCCCGACCGGATGCAGGCCGAAAAGGACAGCATCGTGGACGTGTGCTGTAAGGACAACAAGAAGCGCGAGTTCATCGTCGAGATGCAGATGACGTGGACGGACTCGTTCAAGAAGCGCGTGCTGCTCAATGCCTCCAAGGCCTACGTAGCGCAGTCGAAGAAAGGTGATGACTATGAACTATTGCAGCCCGTCTATGCCCTGAACTTTGTCAACGAGAATTTCATGGACGACGTGGACGACTACTATCACTACTTCCACCTCGTCCACGACAAGTACACCGACCAGGTGATAGACGGTCTGCACCTCATCTTTGTGGAACTGAAGAAGTTCAAGCCCCAGTCTTTCAGCGAAAAGAAGATGCAGGTGCTGTGGCTCCGCTTCCTCACCGAAATCAACGACGAAACACGCGAAGTCCCTGCTGAGTTGCTGGAGAACGCGGAGGTGAGCGAAGCCCTCGAAATAGTGGAGCGTGCCGCCTTCGACGATGGCGAAATGCGGGCCTACGACAAGTTCTGGGATGCTATTTCTTCTCGCAAGTCAGAAATAAATGCGGTTAAGCGGGAAGCAGAGAAGGCCGTTGCTGATGCCAAAGAAGAAGCAAAGGAGAAAATGCTCGATACCGCCCGCACAATGAAAGCCGACGGTATGCCTGTTGATCTGATTGCGAAGTATACAGGTCTCACCATCGAACAAATCGAAGCCTTATGAGTCACGAAGTCAGTCCCGAGAGAGCCAGGGAAATCATTATCGAGAAGCTCAACAACTTTGTTCTCAACTACGCCGACGTGAAGAAGTTCGATGAGATTATGCAGAACAGGCCGATGGTTGAAAAGGAGCGTCAGAAATACGACAACACGTGCTGGTCGCTCACCGACAGCCTCTTTATGGAGCGCATCTTCTTTAAGAATGTTTTTGGTGAAGATATTGGCAAGGCCATCGACAAGTCTTTCACTGATATGTACAAAGAAGGCAAACTACAAGGAGGCAGGGAAACAGCCCGGCGGATGGTGAACGACGGCATGTCCCAAGAGTTAGTTGCAAAGTACACAGGTTTGACCGCTGAGGAAATTTTGTCCCTATAATATAATAAAGGTTGAGATACTTAGAGCGGAAAGCAGAGGCCGGGTGTCGGCACTGCTTCCCGCTTTTTCTTTTTATCCCACCATTCCATGTAACATTTCACGGTTTTGTCATATTATATAAAGAGTACTCACTTCTTTGTATTCTGCATAATCCTGTACCTTGTAGAGCGGATGGCCTCTTGGGTGATGCCCATGATGCGGCGCACGTCCTTATCTTCCATGCCCATTTCGTAGAGGATGAAGAAGAAGGTATTATGGGCGGTATTGGGCTGGTATCGTTTCTGGAGACGCCGATAGTGTTTGTTCCTTCTCCCCCTGCACTCACTCGAATTTGAGTTTTGCGAAACCGCTTTCAAATGTTATGATACTATAAATTATTGCCTGAAGCACTCTTGTTTCGAGTAATTATTGCTAACTTTGCACAAAATTTGGCATAAAATCGAAATGAGACAGACGATATACCTTATTACAATATTCGCCGTGCTGGCCTTGGCGGCCTGCACGAAGGCTGACCGTAGCAAGGAGGCAGACAGGGTGACGGAAGAAGTGAAAGAACTGTTGTTCAAGAACCCGGAGCAGGCGTTGGCGCGGGTGGACAGTGCTGAACAGGCGGGCGTATTCTCAGCATCAGATGCCAATCTCGTTAGGGTCAACATCTATTGGAATATCGGGCAGAAGCGGATGGCGGCGTTCTGCGGTGAACAGGCCTTGGCCGATTCCGACCTGAAGCGCAAAAGCAAGACCTATTACTCGGCCCTCATGCTGATGGTCAAATGGTACGAGGAAAACGGCGAGTACGGGAAAGCCAACGAAATGGCTGACGAGATTTTGGCTGACATGGAGAATGACACAAGCCAAGTGGCGCTGACGATGCGGAGCAGTGCGCTGACACGAAAGGCAGAGTGCGCGATACATACTGGACACACCGATGAGGCCGAGCGCCTGTACTTGGAGTGCATCGACATTCTGATGGAGGGCATGACGCATCCGAAGAGTTACTGGGAGATAGACCCTCTATTTTATGCTATACTAGAAACCTCGGACTTCTACCTTGAACATGGAAAGCCAGAAAAGGCATTGGATTTGATAGCGAAAGGCGATACGGCATTGGCTCGTCTTGAACGCAGCCCCGAGGTGCCGGACAAAGTGCTTCAGTTTCGCCGGAACAACGTGACCATCAGTCAGGCGATGGTCTATGCCGCTAATGGCCAGCGCGACAAGGCCGAAGCCCTGTACCTCAGACACCGCCAGACTGAGGGATTGTCGCATACCGACATTTTCGTTGAAGGCCGCTATCTGGCAATGACCGACTGCTACGACGAAGCCATCCGCCTCTACCGTCAGGCAGACTCCATCTATCGTGCTGCGGGCGGCCCTCTTTCCAGTGCCTATATCAATGCCCGCATGTCGCTCGAATACGATGCGCTGCAAAAGGCTGGTCGCACGGCAGAAGCCTTGGCCTTGGGAAATCGCATACGTCTGTTGGGCGATTCCGTGCGTATGCAGGAACGGCGGGCCGACATGGAACAGCAGCAGGAAATCAAGCGTCAGGAGACAGAAATCATCGACAAGCAACACGCGCTCACCGTTCATCGCATTATTCTTGTAGCCGCCATCCTCATCTGCCTGCTTATCGCTTACTTGCTCTGGCGAACCTATAAGTATAATAAGGTGTTGACGGCCAAGAACCGCAAACTCTACGAGGAGATAGAGCAGCGCCGCCAGGAGGAGCAACAGGAGATGGCGCAGTTGCAGGCCGCTCCCGAAGAGCAACTCACCGCCGACCAGCAACTCTTCCGCCGCCTCTGCACACTCATGGACGAACAGCAGCCCTATACCGACGAGACGCTGAACCGCGACTCGCTGGCACGGTTGCTCGGCACCAACGCGAAGTATTTGGAGCAGGCCATCCGCCAATGCTCGAAGGGCGAGACCCCAGGCGACTTCATCACCCGCTACCGCTTGGAGCACGTCGCCCGTCTGCTGAAGACCACCGACGACCCCATCGCCATCATCGGCGAACTCTCCGGCATCCCCAGCCGCGCCACACTCGCCCGACTTTTCCGCAACGCCTACGGCATGTCGCCTTCCGAGTACCGAAAAATATAGTACTATTTCTCCCGATGAAACGGGAAGAAATGCACTTTTTCCAAATTTGAGACGTATTTTTCCGCCAGTGAGACATCGGTCTTGCTGGCGGTTTGTAATTTTGCGATTGAAATTGCAACAATATGGATACATCGTTTGTAATAGCAGTTGGCTTGGGCGTCGCCGTCGTGGTGGTGCTGCTGGTCTTGGTGGCCGTCATCGTCTTTCAGCGGTGGCGCATCAGCGACAACAATGCCCACTTGAAATCGTTTCTCGATGAGAACATGGAAATGCGCGACAAGTTGCGCCGGTATGAGAGATAATAGTTTTTTTAGTTTATAAACCCTTTAATACATTATTTATTATGAGAAAGATTTTTGTAATGGCAGCGTTTGTCTGCATCGCTGCAACGGGCGTGAACGCCCAGACGGAAGAGACGGAAAGCAAGAACGAGAAGATGCTTCGCCTGACGAAAGCGGCGGACGAGAACCCGGCGGACTGGAAAGCCCAATGGGAGGCGGGTAACTTCCTGATGGACAAGGAGAACGGGATGTACAACCATGTGCAGGCTGAGAAATACTACGAGCGTCTCTTTCACCTTGCCATGGACTATAACAAGGAGATACCCGACTCGGTGATTAATATGACGGGGTTCATGCTGATGGGGTTGTCGATGGCTCCCGAGAAGAATGACTTGGATCGCGCCTTGTTCTACATAGACGCGATGAGGCATGCTGACAAGATGGGCGTGGACCTGCCTGAAGGTTCCACATACGCGTACGACATGTATGGTGCGTTCTTCAGCAAGGCGGAAGACGATAAGGAAAGGTCGCTGTATTACATGACGGAACTTCGCAAGAAGTTGACTAAAGACAAGATTCCGGGAATAGAGTACACGGACGCAATGACGGCCATGCTGTACGACGAACTGATGTTGAAATACAGGGAGATGTTCAGCGACAAACTCCTGGAACTGACCTTCGACGGCAAGAAGTATATCGCGCTTTCCATGAACGAGTGGAACATCGAGAAGCCTCTCGCGGGGTGGACGAAGGACACAGACCAGGAGTCGCTATACTACTGCTGTGACGACGGCAAGGTCTATGACGACCTGGGCCGCCGCCAGATGGACTTTTCTTTCTATTTTAACCAAAACGGCATCAAGATGCAGGACGGCATCAAGCCGCAGGATACCAACAATGTGCGGCTGATTACCGTCACGCCCGAGTGCCGCCAGCAACTGGTCGAGGCCTACTGCAAATACATGAAGAAGGCAAAGAAGAACAAGTAAATGAACGGTGATGACCGCCAAGAGCCGAAGTAATCATTATGAACGTGAAATTCAAGATGCCCAAGTTCGGGCGCAAACTGACGGGTGGGAGCATGATGAAGGAACTGCTGCTGACTATCCTCGGCACCTCCATCTCCATCGTACTCACCTTCGGCACGGCGCAGTATCTCGAGGATCAGCAGAAAGAACAGGCTCAACGGCAGACGGCCATGATGTTGATTCACGATATCGATGCAAGCGTTGCCATTGTGGAATATATGGCAGAGGGTGAAGAAAAACAAAAGGATGCCATCCAATATGTAATAGACCATTTCGACCAGATTGACTCATTGTCTGAGGATACGCTTTACACGGCGATGACTATGTTAGGCACTCTTTTTCCTGAAGAGACATATTTCGATGACTCCAAGGAGAAGATTTTCAGCAGCAGTCAGGATACCTGGAAGAATCTGGACGATGTGCGGTTTGTTGACAATATGGAACAATTTTATTTGTCAAGGCAATATTTGTTGAATATGTGTAATAATTCATTTCGATGGAAATACCCTATATCTCAAAAGGATTATTTCAAAATCGTGGTGCAACTCCACGGCCAAACGTCACAGAACATTTACTCTACTGTCCTTAAAGAAATACTCGGAGATCCGAAGGTTAAATATTACATTGATTATTCTTCGTATAGAATGAGAGCCCTTCGCCAATATGCGCAATCATGGAAACGCCTCAGCGACAGGAACAAGTTCATCATGAATATTGATGACGAAGAGTTGGCTGAATATGTCAAAAAGAGCCAAAGAAGTGGCCGGACAGTCAGAAAAAGCGACATCATCGGTCAATGGGAATACGAAATGTCAGGCAAAGATATCCAATACTACGATTTCATGAAGTCTGATTCTTTTAGCATTAAGTCGAGAAGATATTATGCCAATCCGTTCTACAGCGGCGATATCATCATCACATACACATACGGAGGGAAATGGGATCTCACGGGAGACTCGCTTACGCTGGAGTATTCACCAGAATCAGTAAAAGCCGAAGTTGACCGGTCGGGCGTTACTTATAGAACGGAGATGCGCGACTCCGTTGAGACAGTCATTGAAAGAAATTTCCAGGTAAACCAATTAGTGGAAGCGGGAAGGAAACAATTAGAGTCTAAGAAAGATACTCTCGGAGTAAGCATCAACAAGGCTGGCAACAAAATAGAAATAGTTGTAGGACGAAGTGAGGACTCTGAGAATGAGAGCGTAAACTATTCTTATTTGAAACGTTTAAACAGACAACGACAATGAGAAAGATTCTGATGGCGGTAGCGGCCTTATGCTGCATGACAATGAGCATGATGGCGGAACCCGTTTCGCCGAGTGTGGCACGACAGGCCGCTGCAAGATTCCTGCAGGGTAAGGGCGCCGCGCTGAAGAGTGAGGCCATGCGGGCACCACGACGCGCAATGGGTCGTGCCACTTGCGACGACGTGCAGACGGAGGCCAGCCCGTACTACGTGTTCAACGCCTCGGCCTCGAAGGGCTTTGTCATCGTGAGCGGCGACGACTGCGTGGGCGAGAATCTCGTGCTGGGCTATACCGCACAAGGCAGTTTCGAGGCCGATAACATCCCCGACAACATGCAATGGTGGCTTGACGAGATGGAATGTCAGATTTCCGAACTCAGCCAGCGCGGTGCAAAAGCCAGGACGGCACTAACACAGGGACGGTTCTTTTGTCAGAACGGAAGAGCTGGTGTATAACAAAAGAACCGTCCCTTGGTTAGCATAATATGTGATACTACCAAAACTTTCTTTAAGAATTTTTATAAAAAGTGGCTTAAGCCGTCATTTATGTATCTATATCTCTGGTTATTAGATTGTTATACTATGACGGCTTGCCATTTAAGCCGTCACTAT
>FLNX01003847.1_pt1 | contig 21695 bp, 22 predicted proteins | sample 1140341 | NCBI WGS metagenome assembly FLNX01 (sample SAMEA3878208, study PRJEB12797) | bioreactor metagenome | biome: Moose rumen | place: Sweden | collected 2011-10
CCCCCACTCACAATTCAAATAAACCGTACTAACAATTCCTTAAAAGTTACGGATTTCGTCTCGCAGGCCTGCGAGGATGAGATTCTTCGCTTCGGTCAGAATGACGGCGGGCCCGCCGGGTGCGGTGGTGATGGTGGCCAGCACCCGGGCCGCAGCGGGATGGCAGGGGTCTGGCAGGGGTATGGGGGATTCTTCCCCCGTGAGTCGAAGACAGGGGCTACAAGTAAAGCCAGGCTTTCCGGCCTGGCTTTACTTGTAGCCCCACGAGGAATCGAACCTCGATTTAAAGTTTAGGAAACTTCCGTTCTATCCGTTGAACTATGAGGCCATCATAAAAAAGAGCGGCTTACTCAGCGCTCTTTACAATGATCTGACGGCCGCGATAATAGCCGCACTCAGGGCATACACGGTGATACATCACGGTTGCACCGCAGTTGGGGCAGGTGGCCAGTGTGGGAACGGGCGCGAAATCGTGCGTACGCCGTTTGTCTCTTCTCTGCTTGGAGAGTTTGTGTTTCGGATGTGCCATTGTTTATCTTTTTATATTGTTAATTATCTTTTAAAAGTCCTTTCAGGGCTGCGAACGGGCTGCTCGGGGCAGCCTCCTCGTCCTTTTGCCCAACACTCAGAAACCGGACGGTGTCGGGGTTGCATCCGCCTTCCGGATGCACCCGCTGGAGGGGCAGCGACAGGCACACATAGTCGTAAACCGCCTGTCTGATGTCCAGCTCCTTGTCCGCCACGCCCACTGCGAGAATGTCCTTTCCATCCTCGGAAAGGCCCTCTTCCTCCAGGGCGTCGAACCGGACACTGAAACGGGGACTGGCCTCCACGGGCAAGGTGAGCGGTTCCAGGCAGCGGTCACAAGGGACCGTAACCGTTCCCTGCAAAAGGATGTCTGCCGAAACCTTTTGCGCACCGGCCTTCGTTACCTTCACCTCAACCGCCACGTCCGCGTCCAGGATTTCTGTATTGTCAAACGTTTGAAAGAACTCTAAACCAGCATGGAAACGGAAGCACCGCTCCCCTGCCGCCCAACCGTCCAGGGATATGACCCAATTGTCCATTGCCACAAAAACCGATTAAGGGGTGCAAAGATACGAATATTTTTTGGAATATCAATCCTCTGTGGCCGAATTTCTCTTCCGGTCCAGCGGATCCAGCTGAATCTTGCGCATGCGCATGTGGTTGGGCGTGATTTCCACCAGTTCATCTTCCTGGATATATTCCAGGGCCTCCTCCAGCGAAAACTTGATGGCCGGAGGCAGCACCACCTTCTCGTCCGAGCCGCTGGCCCGCACGTTGGTAAGCTTCTTGGTCTTGCAGATATTGATGTTCAGGTCCCGGTCGCGGGTATGCTCCCCAACCACCTGGCCACCGTAGATTTCCTCCCCGGGCTCCACGAAGAATCGGCCCCGGTCCAGAAGCTTGTTCATGGAATAGGCGATGGCTTCACCGGTTTCCAGGCTTACGAGCGAGCCGTTGGTACGCATTTCAATATCGCCTTTGTACGGCTGGTAGTCCTTGAAACGATGGGCCACGACAGCTTCTCCCTGTGTGGCGGTGAGAAGGTTGCTGCGAAGTCCCATGAGGCCCCGGGTGGGAATCTCGAATTCCAGCAGGGTGCGGTCTCCGCGCGGCTCCATGCGCACCAGGGCGCCCTTCCGGCGGGTACTGAGCTCGATGGCGGCGCCTACGAACTGCTCCGGCACCTCGATGGAAAGTTCCTCGATGGGTTCGCAGCGCTTTCCGCCGATGGTCTTGTCCAAAACCTTCGGCTGCCCCACCTGCAGTTCGAAGCCTTCCCGGCGCATGGTCTCGATGAGCACGCTCAGATGCAGCACGCCTCGGCCGTAAACCACGAAGGAATCGGCATTTACGCCGGGCTTTACGCGAAGGGCCAGGTTCTTTTCCAGCTCTTTGTCCAGGCGCTCCTTGATGTGGCGGGAAGTGACGAACTTGCCGTCCTTGCCGAAGAAGGGGGAATTGTTGATCATGAAGAGCATGCTCATGGTGGGCTCGTCCACGGCGATGGGCGGCAGGGGCTCGGGATTTTCCCAATCGGCAATTGTGTCGCCAATCTCGAAGCCTTCGATGCCAACTACAGCGCAGATATCCCCGCACTGGACCTCCTCCACATTGGCCTTGCCCAAACCTTCGAACACCATCAGCTGCTTGATCTTGCTTTTCTCTATAATGTCGTAACGCTTGCACAGCGATACCGGCAGGCCGGTTTTGAGCGTGCCCCGGGTGATGCGGCCCACTGCAATCCGGCCCACGTAAGGGCTGTACTCCAACGAAGAAACCAGCATCTGCGGGGTTCCCTCCTTGATTTCGGGGGCGGGGATTTCCTCCAGGATGGTATCCAGCAGGGCCGTGATATCGGTGGTGGGCTGCTTCCAGTCACGGGACATCCAGCCCTGCTTGGCGCTGCCGTAGATGGTCTTGAAGTCCAGCTGGTCTTCGCCTGCGCCCAAGTTGAACATGAGCTCGAACACCTCTTCCTGCACCTCCTCCGGACGGCAGTTGGGCTTATCGACCTTGTTGATGACCACGATGGGCTTCTTTCCCATGTCGATGGCCTTGTTCAGGACGAAACGGGTCTGCGGCATGCAGCCCTCGAAGGCATCCACCAGCAGCAGCACCCCGTCGGCCATGTTCAGGACACGCTCCACCTCTCCGCCGAAGTCACTGTGCCCGGGAGTGTCTATAATATTGATTTTTACGCCTTTATAAGTGACCGAGACATTCTTGGCCAGGATGGTGATGCCCCTTTCCCGCTCCAGGTCATTATTGTCCAGGATCAGGTTGCCAAGATCTTCCGGCCTGCGGACCAGGTTGGCCTGATAAATCATACGGTCTACCAGCGTGGTCTTGCCGTGGTCTACGTGGGCGATGATGGCGATATTTCTGATGTCTTGCATAACAAATAATAAAACTTACAAAAGTAATACTTTTTGGCGGAAAGTCCATGCGCTTTTTTAAGAATCCAGGTTTTGCCGTATCGGCGAAAAAAATTTTCATCGCGCTCCTGGCCCTTTCCAAGGCCGATTCCGGGGCGATTCCCGCCGCCCGAAAAGTTTTTTGTCTTGTTTTCGGCATCCTTCGCCGAGGAAAATCGGCCACACAGACACCTGGAAGGCTTGTTTTGAAAATAAACGTTTCTCATTTTGGGTACACGGATAAGTATTGTCAGCTTTGCAGCAAAACAAAAGTCAAACATGAAAACGAGTAAACTGATTCCGCTCCTTCTGATTCCGCTCCCGGGCCTGACGGCCTGCCTGAGCGACGACCTCCCGGACGGGCCGCTGCGCCTGCCGCAGGGGGAGGTGTACCACGAGATGATCCAGCTTGGAGAGAAGCTGGAAGACCCTTACACCACGGACAATATGCGGGCCGCCCTTACCAAGGCTTATCCCACCAAGGCCGACCGCATAGACATCCAGACCACAGACCTTTACGTCCGTTTCCTGCCTAAAACAGACAAAGAGATCCAGACGCTGGAAAAGGCGGGCCTCTATCTGCTGGACCATCCCATGGACTACCAGATTCTCCGCGAAGGAGACTATTATCAAGACCCGGAGGTGGGCGAGGAGAAAATCACCTGGCAGTACTCGCTGGTTCCCCGGGACTTCGATTTCCCGAAGGGGATTGAATGGGAGCAGCTGGACGAGTGCTATCTGTCTGAGCACGACCCGGTTACGCGTGCAGCTAATACCGACATAGACTGGACGCGGGTAGAAGAGGAGGCCTTCCGCCTCACGGGAAACGAAGCCCTGTGGATCCCGCCCACCAAGGCCGAATCCCAGTTCCCTTCCGGCCGCATTACCATCGAAGACCCGGAATGCAACGGCGGCAAGCCCTTCGGCCTGGCCAACGTGATGGTGGCTTGCAACATCTTCGTGAAGATTGCCACCTGCTACACAGACCGGGACGGCTTTTACCAGATGGACACCCAGTTCAGCGGAGATCCCCGCTACCGTCTGGTATTCAAGAACTCGGAAGGCTTCAGCATCGGCTTCAACTGGATTTTGGTGCCGGCCTCGGTCTGCACCCTGGGAAAGGGCGGCCCGGAAGGCGTAGACTTCAACATCACCGAGGAAAGCGACCCCAACCTGTTCCGCCGCAGCGTAATTAACAACGCCGCCTTCGAATACTACTCCCGCTGCAACGAGTCCGACCTGGACATCACCCCTCCCCCGGCCGACCTCCGGATCTGGGTGTTCCCGGACATAGCCTCCTCCAGCTCGGCCATGCTCCACCACGGGGCCTACCCGGAATTCAATGTGGTGCAGAAGCTCCTGGAAGAGTACCTGGGACAGTATCTGTCGTTAGCCTCCTACCTGGTGAGACTGTTCGGCCCGGACATCACCATCGGCACCTCCAAGCGATGGACTTATGCCGACCTTTACGACGCCACCATCCACGAACTGGCCCACGCCAGCCACTACGCCCAGGCGGGCAACGACTTCTGGGGCCCCTACATCAAATACATCCTGGAAGCCTTTGTCACGGAAGGGAGTGAGGCCTACGGGACCGGAGGAAGAGAGGGTTCGGGCTACTGCGAAGTGGGCGAAATGTGGGCCTACTTCATGGAGGCCTCCCTGTACAAGGAGCGCTACAAAGTACCCATGCCCACCTTCGGGACCTCCTACTGGTTCCATCCGGAAATCTTCTCCTACTTGTACGAAAGAGGCATGTCACGGGGAGAAATCTACCGGGCGCTGAAGCCGGAAGTAGCCTCCACAGACGACCTGAAGGAAGAGCTCATTACCATGTATCCGGACCGGGAAACCCTTATCACTGAAACCTTTACCACTTATGGGAAATAAACGCATCCTCCTTCTTGCCCTGCTTCTCGCGGGACTCTGGCTCCCCTGCCATGCCCAGCGCTGGTCCCTTGCTACCAATATGCTGGACTACGCCAACTTCGGCACGCTGAACCTGGAAGGCGGCCTGGCCACCGGACAGCACTGGTCCATGACGGCCGTGGCCAAATTCAACCCCTTCCATTACCAGAAACAGGGAGAACCCCTGTCGGCCCGGCAACAGACCTACGGACTGGGCATCCGCTTCTGGCCCTGGCACGTGTATTCCGGCTGGTGGGCAGGTACCCGGCTGCAGTACCAGGAATACAACCGCGGCGGCATCCGTTCCCCCGAGACCGACGAGGGCGACCGCTACGGACTGGGCCTCTCGGGTGGCTACTCCTACATGCTCAACAAGCACATGAACCTGGATGTGGGACTGGGCATCTGGGGCGGTTACGACCGCTATGTAACCTACTCCTGCCCGGTATGCGGCGTTACGCTGGACTCCGGGGAACGCAGTTTTTTCCTGCCGTCGGACCTCTTGCTCTCTTTGGTGTATGTGTTCTGACCAAGCGGTTGTACGGAAAGTTTTTCCAGGCCTTCTCCTGGTTCTATTCTGGGTATCCTGTACCGTAAAGGAGGCCAGGGAAGACTGTCCTTGCGCCCTGTACATCCATCTGGAGCACCTTCCCCTTTCCCCCGTCCAACTCATCGTGACGGGGGAAGGGTTCCGGCAGGAAGTGAAGGTGAACAGCGACACGGTGCTGGTGATGCGGCCCCCAAAAAGCGGCGCCCTGGTGCGGGCGGTGGCGGGGGCTTCCCTCAGTGCCGAAGGGAAAGTGGACATTCCGTACGGCTACGACTGCCCGCCCGTTTACCTCTTTGACGCCGAAGTGGACACGGCGCTGGATTCGGCACGGGTGGATGTGCAGCTGCAGAAGCACTTCTGCAACTTGTCCATCAGTTTTGAGGGTCCCTCCGGCTGGGGAGAACCATACTGGACCGAGGTCCGGGGAGAGGTGGACGGACTCCGCTGGGACGGCACGCCGCTGGAAGGGGCTTTTTCCTGCCGACTGGACGACGGGCTCACGGTCCGTCTGCCCAGGCAATGGCCGGAACAGCTTCTGCTGCTGGACATTACCATGCCGGACCGGGTAGTAAGGACCTTCAATCTGGGCTACTACCTTGAACAGGCCGGCTTCGACTGGACCGCCCCGGACCTGGAGGACCGCTCGCTGGAAATTGCCCTCTCCGTTACAGCCCTCACCCTGAGAATAGACTACTGGACCACGGTTATTCCCTTCGAAATTATCGTATAAAAATTTGCGAATCCGAAAAAAGTCCGTATATTTGCAGTCCCATAAGATGCGCGGATGGCGGAATTGGTAGACGCGCTACTCTCAGGAGGTAGTGTCCGAAAGGACGTGTCAGTTCGACTCTGATTTCGCGCACAATGCAGGAACCCCAACTTGCTGATAATCGGTAAGTTGGGGTTTTTTAATGAAAAACCCCGCCCAAATCTCACGACCTGGAACGGGTTTCCAAAGATTCGTTGCTAATGCCTTCCCTGTGGATACAAAGCTTCCCCCCCCGCGGATACGAAGCTCCCCGTGGAGCATAATCCACTGATATTCAGCATTTTAACCAGTGTCCCCGTGCACGAAAACATGCACGGGAACACATATTAATCGGCCGATAATCAATTATTTAGCCTCCACAATTCTTAGCCCGCTATGCCGATGCAAGGCGCCAGAGGACGTGGCATTACGCGAAAAAGGACGAAAATGCAGAATGGGCCGTACCAACCCCAGTCAGTGACGGCCGCGTTTGCAAATAAACGGCCACTCGCGCGCTCTGTGTGCACACGCGGCAAGGGATACGCCCAAAAACGGCATTTTGCGTGCCGCGTTTGCAAATAAACGGCCACGTATGCGTTCTGAATGCATACGTGGCACACATGAGAAATGCAGCATCATGGCAAGGCCGGCCATCAGCATCATGGCAAGGCCGGCCAGCACGACCACATGGACGCGGAGGCCGTCACCCTCCAAAAACCCTAGAAATGCAGCATCACGGTAAGGCCGGCCATCACGATGGAGACCATGCTCATGAGCTTGATGAGGATGTTGAGGGAAGGGCCGGAGGTGTCCTTGAAGGGATCGCCCACGGTGTCTCCCACCACGGTGGCGTGGTGGCTGGGGGAATTCTTACCCCCAAAGTGCCCCTCTTCCACGAATTTCTTGGCGTTGTCCCACGCACCGCCAGAATTGGCCAGGAAAATGGCCAGTACGAATCCGGCACCCAGGCCGCCAGCCAGCAGGCCAATGACCCCGGCAGGACCCAGGATTATGCCCACCAGCATGGGAACGATGATGGCCAGCAGGGACGGGAATATCATTTCGTGCTGGGCGGCCTTGGTGGAAATGCGTACGCAGGAGGTATAGTCCGGGCGCTGCTTTCCTTCCAGGATGCCGGCAATTTCGCGGAACTGGCGGCGCACCTCAATCACCATCTTCTCTGCGGCGCGGCCCACAGCGTTCATGGTGAGGCCGCAGAAGAGAAACGCCATCATGGAGCCAATGAATATACCCACCAGCACCATCGGGTTCATAAGGGTTATGTCGTAATGGTTCACGATATCCTGGATGGACCCTTGGGCCAGCCGGCCGAATTCGGCGGCCATCTCCCCGCCCTTGGCGGCCAGGTGGCTGAAGCCAATCTTGATTTCCTCTATATAGGAAGCCAGCAGGGCCAGTGCAGTAAGGGCGGCCGAGCCGATGGCAAAGCCCTTTCCGGTAGCGGCCGTAGTATTGCCCAGCGAATCCAGGATGTCGGTTTTCTCCCGCACGGAAGGATCCAGCTCGCTCATCTGGGCGTTTCCGCCGGCATTGTCGGCGATGGGTCCGTAAGCATCCGTGGCCAGGGTGATGCCCAGGGTGGAGAGCATGCCTACGGCGGCGATGGAAATGCCGTAAAGGCCCATGCTCAGGGTATTTACGCCATAGTGGAAGTCCGTGGCAAAACCGTAGGCCAGCAGGATGGCCACCGCGATGGTGAGCACCGGAATGGCCGTGGAAATCATACCCAGGCCTACACCGTTGATGATCACGGTGGCAGGACCCGTCTGCGAGCTCTCCGCCAGCTTCTGTGTGGGTTTATAAGAATGCGAAGTGTAATACTCCGTCACCTTGCCGATGATGACACCCGCCAGCAGGCCGCTGAGTACGCTGAGGGCCATCTGCCACCAGTTGGGGAAACCCAGAAGGTAAAACACCCCGAAAGAAAGGACGGCAATGAGCACCGAGCTCAGGTTGGTCCCCCGGCTTAGCGACTTGAGGAGGTCCTTGAGCGTGGCGCCCTCCTTGGTCCGGACAACGTAAATACCTACGATAGAGAGCACTACGCCAATGGCGGCGATAAGCATCGGCGCCATGATGGCCCGCAGCTGCACCTCCACCCCGTCGTTGAAGAAAGCCGACGCCCCAAGAGCCATGGTGGCCAGGATACTGCCGCAGTAAGACTCATAAAGGTCTGCACCCATACCGGCTACGTCGCCCACGTTGTCGCCCACATTGTCGGCGATGGTGGCTGGATTGCGGGGGTCGTCCTCCGGGATGTCCTGCTCTACCTTGCCCACTATGTCGGCCCCCACGTCGGCCGCCTTGGTATAGATGCCGCCGCCCACACGGGCGAAGAGCGCCTGGGTAGAGGCGCCCATGCCGAAGGTGAGCATGGTGGTGGTAATGACCACAAGCGTCTGGGCGTCGGTGGCTTCATGCACGAAGGCGCGCAGGATCACCCACCAGATGGAAATGTCCAGAAGACCCAGGCCCACCACGGTGAGACCCATGACGGCGCCGCTTCGGAAGGCTATCTTAAGGCCGTCGTTGAGGCTGCGCATGGTGGCATTGGCCGTACGCCCGGAGGCATAGGTGGCCGTTCTCATGCCCACGTAGCCGGCCAGGCCGGAGAAGAAACCGCCCGTAAGGAAGGCGAACGGAACCCAGGGGTTCTGTACGCCGAACCCGTAGGCCAGGATGGCAAACAAAACGGCCAGCACCGCAAAGACAATGATCACAACCTTGTATTGCTGCTTGAGGTAGGCCATCGCCCCCTCACGCACATATTGGGCAATCTCCTTCATGGTGGGAGTACCCTCCCCCTCTTTCATCATCTGACGGAAGAACCACCATGCGAAAAAAAGTGCCACCAGCGAAGCCGCCGGAACAAAATAGAAAAGGTTAGTCATAACAACAGTAGTTAGTTATTGTTCTAGTGTCGCACAAATATAGCAAATATATCCCCAAGTTGTTCCAACCCGGGGATATATTAACACGCGAACTGTCAGAAGTAGGTTACCGTCTTCTGCTCCACTGCGGTAAGCAGCTGGTTGGCCAGGCGGCTCACGCCAAAGCGGAAGAGGCTCTTGTCCAGCCATTCCTTGCCCAGGACGGAACTCACTATGGAATAGTAGCAGACGGCATCCAGTGCCGATGAAACACCGCCGGCGGCCTTGAAGCCCACTTTCCGGCCCGTCTTCCCATAATAGGCCTTGATGCATTCGCACATTACATAGGCGGCCTGCGGAGTGGCGTTCACCTTCACCTTTCCGGTGGAAGTCTTGATGAAGTCGGCCCCGTTTTCCATGGCCAGGAAAGAAGCGTCGGCAATGAGCTCCGGAGTAACCAGCAGGCCGGTCTCCAGAATCACCTTGAGCACCACGGGACGGCCCAGTTCCGCCGCCACTTTGTCTATGCACTCGCGGGAAGCCTTGATTTCCGCCCCGGCAGCAGCGTAGTCTCCGGCCAGGAAACTATTGAGTGCCAATACGATGTCTATTTCGTCGGCACCTCCACGCACAGCCAGTTCAATTTCCTTGAGCTTCACCTCCAGCCAGCTTTGGGAAGTGGGGAAACAGCCGGCAACGGTGGTAACATGCAGGGCAGGGTCCTTGCGGACGGCAGCCACCACATGGCCCAGGTTGGGATATACGCAGCAGGACGCCGGCAGCGGCCAGCCCGGGAAATGCTCCGGAATCCCGTTCACCTTCTCCACCATGGCTTTCACCTTCTCCGCAGTGTCGTCGGCATTGAGGGTGGTCTGGTCCATGATGCCGAAGCAGAATTTATAGACCTCGGCCGTGGCGATGTTCTCCAGATTGGCGGCGAGCAGGTCCAGGTTGTGGGCGATGGCCTCTTTGTCGGGCGTATAGCCCCATTTGCTTGAGTACGACATAACTTTATCCTTTAATTTGAATTGTAAATCCTTCATCCATGAGGGGTTGCACCAGGGCGCGCATCTCCTCCACGGTATATTTCCGGAGCCCCTTCCGCGGGGTTTCCCGGTCGATGGTATACACCATCACTTCGCGCGGTTTCAGGCGGCGCACCAGCGCCATCCAGCCTTCCACCCACTGGGCCGATTCCCATCCGTCGGCCTTCAGGAAAATGGTCTGGAGCACGAAATTGCCCTTGAAGCGTTCCAGGCTTTCCACCACCTTCTCCAGGGAATAATCCCCGGCGGGCTGATTGATTTTCCGGATATCTTCGTCGGTGGGGGCGTCGATCTTGAGGATGGGGTTGTCCACCTTGCGAAGGGCCTGAAAAACCTCTTCCCGGCCCACCCGGGTGGCGTTGGAGAGCACCGACACCTTCGCCTCCGGATAATAGCGGTCCCGCAGCTCCAGCGTCAGGTCTATGATTTCCGGAAATTCCGGATTCAGCGTAGGTTCCCCGTCGCCGGAAAAAGTGATGGAGTCGATGGTCGTCCCCGCCTTCCGACAGGCTTCCAGTTTGGCCGACAGGACCTTCCGCACGTCTTCGGCCGTGGGAAGAAGGGTGTCTTCCAGTCCGTCCTTGTTCCAGCCGCACTCGCAGTAAATGCAGTCGAAGTTGCAGATTTTCCCCCTCTCCGGCAAGAGGTTGATGCCCAGCGAAGACCCCAGCCGGCGGCTGAAAATGGGGCCGAAAACCGTGGTTTCCCTCATCATAGCAGGACCGATTTGCTGGTTTCCGTGAGACGGGGGGATTCTTCGCTCCGCAGAGATTCTTCGCTCCGCTCAGAATGACAGGAGGAGATGAATACCAGACCGGGCTTTTTGCCGGGCTCCAGGGTGCCCAGGAGCGCCTCTTTCCCAAGGAAGGCGGCGCCGTTCCGGCAGGCCCAGGTAAGCAGCTCTCCCAGCGGCACTTCCGGGAAGGCCTGCTGCAGGCAGTAGAGTTCGTCCACCATGCACAGCCGGTCGTTGGAAGAGAGCGAGTCCGTGCCCACGCAGATGGGGATGCCACTGCTCCGCATCAGCGGAACAGGAGGCAAGATGTTATGTATGAACAGATTGGAAAGCGGGCATACGGCCAAGTAGGGATGCCGGAGCACCGCCTTGGCCGCCGCAGCACCTTCCTCATCCAGGCAGCATTCGTGCACCAGCAGCACATTCCCCTCCACCGGAACCGGAACGCCCGCCTTGAGCCGGTCCAGGAAATAGATGAGGGAAGAGGTCCCCGTCACGGGCGGCGTGGGGATGCCGTTGGCAACGCGGTTGTCCCACATGGGGCCGCTGCCGTAGCGCATCATCTGCTCCTCCTCGTCCGACTCCTCGCTGTGGAAAGAGAGGAAACCGCTTTTGAGGCCGGCGGCCGAAGAAGCCGTAACCAGTTCCGGGCTCATGGTATAGCAGGAATGCGGGGTGGGAGCGGCGTCCAGGCCGAAGCCTTCGGCCTCCTTTTGGAGCTTGAGCACGCCTTCCATGACAGCCCCGCATTCGGAGGCTTCCGCCCCGAAGACTTCCAGGAAGGTGCGGGTGTACATGGGATGCCGCCGCTTCACGGCAAAAGAATCGCTACAGTTGGAGATATCGGCCATGGCAACAATCCCCTGCTTCCACATTTCGTCCATGGCGACAGAGAGCTTCTGCACCTTTTCCTCCAGCGTCTGCTTGTCCCGGAGCGCATTGATCTGGTCGATGAACCCGGCCATGCCCGTCCCTTTGCGGAACAACCCCTGCATGTAGGAAAGCTCCACATGGCAGTGGGCGTTCACAAAGCCGGGGCACAGCACCCCGTCCAGGAATACGGGCTCCTTCTCCGGACAGGCCGATACGCCCGTGCGGATTACGGTTCCGTCCTCCTCCAGCTCCACAAAGCCGTTCTTCACGGGTTCGGGACCGGTGAGGGTGTAAAGATATCGGGCGGCAAATCTTTTCATACGTTAAAAGGGACTTTAACGGGAACGACGGGCTTCACTTCTTTGTAGCGGACGAAGGCCTTCTTGGTAGGGTCCTGCTCCAAATTCATCCGGTCTTCTATCCAGGTATTCCGGGGAAGGCTCGTGTTGACGGGCTTGTTGAAGATGGCCAGCAGCAACCTCTGCTGGTCATACTCGTTCACTTCATCCTCCAGGCTCCGGGCGATCCTGTTCATCCGGGCCGACACTTCCTCCATGATCTTGGCCATCCTGTTGGGGTCCCGCAGATAATACCTTACACTGTAGAGGAAATCGTCCGTAGTGTACCCGTGCGCGCGGAAGATGCCTTCGTACACCAGGCTTGTATCTGCCACTTTCCGGTACTCCGTGCTGGTCCTGATAATCTGGTCCCGCATGAACATTTCCGAATAAATTTCCACCATATCTTCCCGCGGGATACGCTCCGCCCGGTGCTGACACGCCGTGAGCAGCAGCACCAGAAGGCAGAGAACGATATTACCCGCAAGCCTTTTCATTACCGCAGGATGGCGCCAAATTGGGTTTGCAGGGCGCTCAGCACCCGTTCCATGGTCTTTTCCACCTCGGCATCCGTGAGGGTGCGATCGGGGTCCTGCAGCACAAAGTTAAGGGCATACTGCTTCTTGCCCGCGAGAATCTTCTCTCCCCGGTAGACGTCAAAGAGCGTGACGCTCTTTATGAGCTTCTTCCCGGCCTGGAGGGCAGCCTGGCGAACACTGGCATAAGACACTTTCTCGTCCAGCAGGACGGCCAGGTCTCTTCGCACCTCCGGGAACTTGGGCAGTTCCTTGAAAGCGAACTTGTCCCGTTTCACCAGGGAGAAGAACACCTCCCAGTTCATCTCGGCCGCAAAGACCGGCTGCTTGATCCCGAAGCGTTTGCACAGGGCCGGATTCACCGTGCCCAGGGTGCAGAGCAGCTTGCCGTCCCGCCCGGGCAGGCTGTAGGTAAGGCCTTCGGCAAAGATATCCGAAGGGGCCGCCCCAGCAACCAGGGTGTTGATATCTACCCTGTAGCGGGCCAGCAGGGCCTCTACATAGCCTTTGAGCAGGAAGAAACTGGACTTCTGCGCCGGGTTCCGCCACACCTTGTCCGGGGTTCCGGTAAGGAAGAGGGCAAAGCAGCGATGCTCCTCATACCCGGCCAGCGTTGTTCCATCCATTTCGCTCAGGCGCTGGTACACGGAGCCATACTCGAAGAACTTGAGGGAAGCAGCCTGCCGGTTGATGTTGTAGGCCACCACTTCCAGGCCGTTGAGGATGAGGGTTTGCCGAAGGACGTTGAGGTCCTGGCTCAGCGGGTTCACGATATGCACGCAGCGCCCGGCCGGGAAACTTTCCAGCTTGCTGTAGTATTCCTCCTTGGTAAGGGAGTTGTTCATGGTTTCCACGAAACCGTTGGCCGCGAGGAAGTTGGAAATGTTGTTGCGGATGGCCTCCGGGTCCGGCGAGGGACTGGCGTTCACGCTCATCCGGAGGGTCTGCGGCAGTTCTATGTTGTTGTAGCCGTAGATACGCAGGATTTCCTCCACCACGTCGCATTCCCGGGTTACGTCCACCATATAGGTGGGAGCCGCCACGAGGGCACCGCCCGGGCGCTTTTCCAGGAAGCGGTAGTTGAGGCCTTCCAGGATCTTCTCTATGGTGTCATGGCCGATTTTCTTGCCGATGAAATGCTCTATGCGGTTGTAGTCCAGCTCGATCTGGGCCCGGCCGATGGGGTGAGGATACACCTCGCGCACCTTGCCCACCACGGTGCCGCCGGCCACCTCCTGGATGAGGAGGGCGGCCCGTTTGGCCGCGTAGAGGGCGCATTCCGGATCGGCCCCCCGTTCGAAGCGGAAGCTGGCGTCGGTGGAAAGCTGCTGGGACTTGGCGGTTTTGCGGATGCTCACAGGGTCGAAGTAGGCGCCCTCGATGAAGACATCCGCCGTACTGTCGCTTACGCCGGAATCTTCTCCGCCGAACACGCCGGCGATGCACATGGGGCCGCTGGCGTTGGCAATGACCATGTCACAGGCATGCAGGGTGCGTTCCACGCCGTCCAGGGTGCGGATCTTCTCCCCTTCGGCCGCCCGGCGGACAATCACCTTCCCCTCCACCTTGGCCGCGTCGAAGGTATGCAGCGGCTGCCCCGTCTCGAAGAGCACGAAGTTGGAGATGTCCACCACGTTGTTGATGGGCTTGAGGCCGATGGAAAGCAGCCTTTCCTGCAGCCATTCCGGACTGGGCGCCACCTTGACGCCCTTAACGGTGATGCCCGTATAGCGCGGGGCGCCTTCGCTGTCCAGGACCTCCACCGGAATGGATTCCCCCGGACCTTCCCGGAAGGCTTCCACGGAAGGGAGGCACAGCTGGCAGGGAATGTCCCGACTCCTCAGATAGGCATACAGGTCCCGGGCCACGCCGATATGGGAAGCCGCGTCTATGCGGTTGGCGGTAATTTCATATTCTATCACGGCGGCATTCTCCAGCTGGAGGTATTCCTCGGCGGGAGTGCCGGGAACGGCGTCCTCCGGCAGCACCATGATGCCGGCATGGCTGGCGCCGATTCCCAGTTCGTCCTCGGCGCAAATCATGCCGAAGCTCTCGATGCCGCGGATCTTGCTCTTCTTGATCTTGAAATCTCCCGGAAGCACGGCCCCAATCCGGGCGAACAGCACCTTCTGGCCGGCCGCCACGTTGGGAGCGCCGCACACCACCTGGACGGGCGCCGGAGAGCCGTCGTCCACCGTGGTCACATGCAGATGGTCGCTGTCCGGATGGGGCTCGCAAGTAAGCACCCGGGCCACCACCACATGATCCAGCCCCCTGTCCTGCACCTCTACGGAATCCACCTCTATGCCGATGGACGTCATGGCCTCGGCCACCTGCTCCGGCCCGAGCTCACACTTCAAATACTCTTTTAGCCAATTGTAACTGAGTTTCATTTCTCGATATCCTCCAATTTAAACAAGGCTTCTACAAACGCCTTCTTGTCAAATACTTTCAAATCGTCGATGCCTTCCCCTATGCCCAGGAACTTGATGGGGAAGCGGAACTGGTGGGCAATGCCCACTACCACGCCTCCCTTGGCGCTGCCGTCCAGCTTGGTTACGGCCATGGCGGTTACGTCCGTGGCCCGGGAGAACTCCTTGGCCTGCACGAAGGCATTCTGGCCGGTAGAGGCGTCCAGCACCAGCAGCACCTCATGCGGCCCGTCCGGGACCACCCGGCGGATCACGTTGCGGATCTTGGTGAGCTCGTTCATCAGGTCCACCCGGTTGTGCAGGCGCCCTGCCGTGTCTATGAGCACTACATCGGCCCCCTTGGCCACGGCCGATTTCACCGTGTCGAAGGCCACTGCCGCAGGGTCTGCACCCATGGGCTGCTTCACAATCTCCGCCCCGGCGCGTTCCGCCCAGACGGTGAGCTGGTCTACGGCGGCGGCGCGGAAGGTATCGGCCGCTCCCACCACAACCTTCTTGCCCTGGGCTGCAAGCATGGCGGCCAGCTTGCCGATGGTGGTGGTTTTTCCCACGCCGTTCACTCCCACAATGAGCATCACGTAGGGTTTCTTGGAAAAGTCGAAAGGCACCACCGGGGCGTCGTCCTCCCCTATCAGCTTCCCTATTTCGTCCCGGATGATGGCGGTGAGTTCCTCCATTCCCACGTACTTGTCCCGTTCCACCCGGTCTTCGATGTTCTCGATGACCTCGAGGGTGGTGTCCACGCCCATGTCCGACGACAGAAGGGCCTCCTCCAGGGCGTCCAGCACATCGTCATCCACCTTGGACTTGCCCGTAATGGCCCGCCCGAGCTTCTGGAAGAAGTTCAGGTTGGTTTTCTTTACGCCTTTGTCAAATATTCCCATATTATGCAAATTTACATAAAATATTCGGCACAAAAAAACCGGCCGACAACGTGGCCACCCGATTTTGCCCCCGACAGACACCAAAATGGCCGTTTTCGTGCTCGGAACGTAGGTAAACAAGAATTCGGACACAAAAAACGGGTGTTTTCGTGTCCGAACTTCAATTAACCGAGCTGTTCGCTACTTCTTGTCGAAAAACTCTTTCTCCTTGCCCTCTTCCACCAGCTGCTCTACGAACACGTAGGCTCCGGTCTTGGGGCTCTTTTCCATGCGGATTACCTTCACCATGTGCTTGGCACCGGCTTTTGCATCGAAGGTTGCAACTGCTTTCTTTGCCATAGTCTAACTGTTTTTACTTGATTTCACGATGAACGGTGACCTTCTTCAGGAACGGATTGTATTTCTTGCGCTCCAGGCGGTCCGGGGTGTTCTTCTTGTTCTTGGTGGTGATGTAGCGGGACATGCCGGGCACGCCGCTGGCTTTCTGTTCCGTGCACTCCAGGATGACCTGCACCCTGTTACCTTTAGCTTTCTTTGCCATAGTCTCTTAGGATTTAAGGGTTAAACAAGGTTCACGTATCCTTTCTCCTGAGCGGCCTTGAGGGTGGCGTCCAGACCATTCTTCTCGATGGTACGCATACCCTTGGTGGTCACTTTGAGGGTGATGAAACGCTGTTCGGCCTCCGACCAGAACTTCTTGGTCTTGAGGTTGAGGGAGAAGTCGCGCTTGGTGCGCAGCTTGGAATGGGCGACGTTGTTGCCGATCATTCTCTTCCTACCGGTTATCTGACAAACCTTTGACATAATTATTTTACTTTTTAATTGTTACTTTTTTGGGGGTGGTTAAACGAGTTTAAGGAACCGTTTCCACCGGATGCTCCCCGGGAACGTCTTGTTGGCGTCGGTGGAGAGCCAGATGATGGACGGAGTGCCTACCACGTGATCTTCCGGAACGAAACCCCAGTAGCGGGAGTCCAGGGAGTTGTGGCGGTTGTCCCCCATCATGAAATAGTAGTCTTGCTTGAACGTATAAGTGGTGGCCGCCTGCCCGTTGATGAGGATGGCTTCCGGTGTTACTTCCAGGGTGTTGGCCTCATAGGTGCGGATAATCCGCTCGTACAGCGGCAGGTTTTCCCGGGTAAGTTCCACCGTGGCCCCTTTCTTGGGTATCCAAAGCGGGCCGAAGTAATCCCTGGTCCAGCGGGTTTTTCCCGTGAAGGGGAAAATGTCCGTATCCTGACCCATGGCGGGGAAGGTTTCCAGATTGGGGGTTACGTCCGTCACAATCTGGAGGGCTTTCACCTTGGTGAGCATCTCGGCCGTAAGCGGCATCCAGGGATATCCCGGGAGGCGGGAGTCGAAGGAGAGCTCCGAAAGGTTCAGGCCCATTTCCTCCAGCACGCGCTGGTTGATGCGGGAACCGGTGGTGGTTACCTTATAGGTAAGCTGGCGTCCCGGATAGTCCGGCTCTTTTACTCCGTTCACCCACACCAGGCCGTCTTTCACGACCAGGGTGTCTCCGGCAACGGCCACGCAGCGCTTCACATAGTGGTCTTTCTTGTCGGCGGGACGCACCACGACGGGGCCGAAGTGGTTGATGGCGTACTCCCTTCCGGAAGTGCGCACCCAGGCGTAATAGTCGTCGGCGGGCCGCTTGGTGAGTACCGTGTCTCCGTTAGGGAAACAGAATACCACTATGTCTCCCCGCTCCACGCTCCGGAACCCCTTGAGCCTGCGGTATTTGTTCTGGATAAGGGTGGAATAGGACTCTTTTCCGAACGCCACGTTGTGCGTGAAAGGGATGGTGAGCGGGGTTTGGGGCACCCGGGGGCCGTAGGTGAGTTTGCTCACGAAGAGGTGGTCTCCGGTATAGAGCGAACTTTCCATGGACGAGGAAGGAATCTTGAAGGCCTGAAAGAAGAAAATATTGATGAACGTAACCACGACCACGGCAAAGATGATGGCATCCAGCCAGTCCAGCCATACGTTGTGTTTCTCCCCTTCCTTGTACTCTTTCTTCCAGAAGATCCACTTCACCTTCTTGGTAACAATGAGGTCGAAGATGATGGCAAGGCCCAGGAGCCACCAATAATTTCCGAGCCAGATTACCCACGCGACATAAAGCAGGGACCAGAATCCCAGCTTCACCCACTTGTTGGCAACCAGTTCCTTCCAGCTCACGATTCAAAGAACTACTTTACAGAGTTGACAATAGCCTCAAAAGCCTGAGGATTGTTCATGGCAAGGTCTGCGAGAACTTTACGGTTGAGGCCGATGTTCTGCTTGGCAAGACGGCCCATCAGCTGGGAATAGGTGAGACCGTACTGGCGGGCGGCGGCGTTGATACGCTGGATCCACAGGGAGCGGAATTCGCGCTTCTTGGCCTTTCTGTCACGGTATGCATAAGTGAGACCTTTCTCGTAGGTGTTCTTTGCAACCGTCCAGACATTCTTGCGGGAGAGGAAATTGCCGCGGGTTCTGGAGAGAATCTTCTTGCGGCGTGCCCTGGAGGCAACTGAATTAACTGATCTAGGCATAAATTTTAATTTTTTTGGAGGCAGTGGCTTCTTTTGGACTTGAAGCGCTTGGGACTGCTTTCCAGTTAAACATAATTACATGACCAGAAGCTCTTTCACGCGTCCCAGATCGTCCTTGTCGAGGATGGCGAAGTGGTCCAGATTGCGTTTCTGTTTCTTGGTCTTCTTGGTGAGGATGTGGCTGTGGTAAGCATGCTTCCTCTTGATCTTTCCCGATCCGGTAAGCGCAAACCGCTTTTTGGCACCGGAGTTGGTTTTAAGCTTTGCCATTGTGTTAAACAATTAAATTATACATTATTGTCATACTGAGGCCCGAAGGGCCGAAGTATCTTCACCTTATTTCTTTTTAAGCGGAGCAATCATCATGCTCATGCGCTTGCCTTCCAGCACCGGCATGTTCTCTGCCCTTCCGTACTCTTCCAGCTCTACGGCAAAGCGCAGCAGCTGTTTCTCCCCCTGCTGGGCGAACTGGATGGAGCGGCCGCGGAAGAAGATGGACGCCTTCACCTTGGAACCCTCCTGCAGGAAGCCCTGGGCATGCTTGAGCTTGAACTGGAAGTCGTGTTCGTCCGTGTTGGGGCCGAAGCGGATTTCCTTGATGACTATCTTGGCAGCATTGGCTTTCATCTCCTTGGCACGCTTGCGCTGCTGGTACAGATACTTCTGGTAGTCCAGAATCTTGCACACGGGCGGATCCGCCTTGGCGCTGATCTCCACAAGGTCCAGTTCCATCTCCTCGGCCATCTGAAGGGCCTTGACAAAAGGATAGATGCCCTGCTCGGGGATGTTGTCCCCCACCAGGCGCACCTGCGATGCGGTGATCTCACGGTTGGTACGCAGGGCGTTTTCGTCCTGCTGCTTGGCGCCGGGCTGCACCCGGGCCGCCTTCTTGGGGCCCGAAGGCCTCGGTTTGAAAGGTGTTGCGATAGTCTTGCTCCTATTTAACGGTTAAACTTTTACTGGCCCAGTTCTTCCGCCACGGCCCCGCGGACATAGTCCACCAGGCCCTGGACGCTCATGGAACCCTGGTCCACGGCTCCACGACGTACAGACACCGACTGGTCGGCGACTTCCTTTTCGCCCACAATCACCAGAACCGGAACTCTCATCAGGGAAGTCTCGCGGATTCTCTTTCCGAGCGTTTCGTTTCTGTCGTCCATTGAGGCGCGAATATCGGAATTATTCAGCACATTTACAACTTTTTTCGCATAATCTGCGTATTTTTCGCTCACAGGCAGCACTTTAACCTGGTCCGGATGCAGCCACAGGGGCAGGTGTCCGGCGGTGTGCTCCAGCAGCACGGCCACAAAACGCTCCAGCGAGCCGAAGGGGGCGCGGTGAATCATCACCGGACGCTTCCGGGAGCCGTCCGAATCTATGTACTCCAGTTCGAAACGCTCCGGCAGGTTGTAGTCTACCTGGATGGTGCCCAGCTGCCAGCTGCGGCCGATGGCATCCTTCACCATGAAGTCCAGCTTGGGGCCGTAGAAGGCCGCCTCGCCCGTTTCCACCACGTAAGGGAGCCCCTTCTTCTTGGCGGCGTCTATGATGCCCTGTTCGGCCTTGTTCCAGTTCTCGTCGCTGCCGATGTACTTGGACGGGTTCTTGGGGTCCCGGAGCGAAACCTGGGCCGTGAACTTGTCGAAGTGCAGGGTCTTGAACACATAGAGAATGAGGTCGATGACCTTCTCGAACTCCTCCTGCAGCTGGTCCTGGCGGCAGAACAGGTGGGCGTCGTCCTGGGTGAAGGAGCGCACGCGGGTGAGCCCGTGCAGCTCTCCGGACTGCTCGTAGCGGTACACGGTGCCGAATTCGGCGAAGCGGAGAGGCAGGTCTTTGTAGCTGCGGGGGGCGCTGCGGTAAATCTCGCAGTGGTGCGGGCAGTTCATGGGCTTAAGGAGGTATTCCTCCCCTTCCTGCGGGGTATGGATGGGCTGGAAGGAGTCTTTCCCGTACTTGGCGTAGTGGCCGGAGGTTACGTAAAGCTCCTTTCCGCCGATATGCGGAGTGACAACCGGGAGGTAGCCGTATTCGGCCTGCTTCTTCTGCAGGAAGTTCTGCAGGGTGTTCCGGAGGGCGGCGCCGCGGGGCAGCCACAGCGGCAGGCCCGCACCCACCCGCTGGGAGAAGGTGAACAGTTCCATCTCCTTGCCAATCTTGCGGTGGTCCCGCTTCTTGGCCTCTTCCAGCACCTGCAGATACTCGGTGAGCAGGGAAGCCTTGGGGAAGGTGATGCCGTAGATGCGGGTGAGCTGCTGGCGCTTTTCGTCCCCGCGCCAGTAGGCGCCGGCCAGGGAAAGCACCTTCACGGCCTTGATCACGTCCGTGTTCTTGAGGTGCGGCCCCCGGCAGAGGTCTGTGAACTGGCCGTTGGTATAGTACGTGATGGTGCCGTCTTCCAGCTCGGAGATGAGTTCCTGCTTGTACTGGTCCCCTTTCTCGGTGAAATACTTCATTGCATCGGCCTTGGACACCTCTATGCGTTTGTAGTCCTGCTTCTGCCGGGCAAACTCCAGCATCTTGTTCTCGATGGCCTTGAAGTCCGCGTCCGTGAGGGTGCGGCCGTTCATGTCCACATCGTAATAGAAGCCGTTCTCGATGGCCGGGCCGATTCCGAACTTCACCCCCGGGAACAGGGCTTCCAGCGCCTCCGCCATCAGGTGGGACGAGCTGTGCCAGAAGACTTTCTTGGCCTCGTCGTCCTCCCATTTCAAGAGACGGATTTCCACATCTTCGGTGATGGGACGGGTGACGTCAATGACAGTTCCCTTGGAAGTCTCGGGCTCGTCGGGGCGCTTGATGTTGACTGCTAAAACCTGCTCTGCCAGCCGGGGGCTGATACCCATGGCCACGTCGTAGCCGGTAACCCCGGACTCATACTGTCTTACACTTCCGTCGGGAAACTTGATGTTGATCATAATTTACGTACTTTTTGATGAGTTATTACATACCAAGTCTTTCACTGCATCATTGCAATTGCACTTGAACCTGCAAAGTTAACAAAAATTCCTTATATTTGCATTTGTGAAAGAGACAATTGACAACACCAGCCTGTGGAACGAGGCGGCCAAGGCAGGCGCCGTATTCGGGGGCGTGTCCATCGGATGCCTGCTCCTGAAACAGCTCAGCAGCCTGTCCGGTTCCACCTTCCTCATAACGGCCGCCGCCGTCATCCTCTGGGCGGTGGAGTTCTTCGGCTGCATCCTGCTCATGAAGAACTTCATGCTGCGCCTGTCGGAGAAATACGGCGGGCTCAAGATGGCCGACACAAGCC
>FLNX01004422.1_pt1 | contig 21584 bp, 13 predicted proteins | sample 1140341 | NCBI WGS metagenome assembly FLNX01 (sample SAMEA3878208, study PRJEB12797) | bioreactor metagenome | biome: Moose rumen | place: Sweden | collected 2011-10
TTATCGGTGTTTTGTCAACCTGACAACCTTTTCCTTGAAAATTGCTACTATGAAATTTCGTAGTAAACAATTCGTCGAATTCACGTTAAAATACAAAATAAAAGAGAAACTTTTTTATTTATACTTTCAAGCGAGCGTATCTTCAACAATACCGTCAGCGGAAGACATCATTGTTTCATTAATATCGGATGCCTCATCCATTTCGGAGAGTCTTTGGTGACCTCATCAAGATACATACAAGCCAGTTCTGGAAAACAATAGAGAATCCATGCAGGGATGTTGTTGTCTTTATTCTCCAACATCACCTTCCGGACAAGTTCACGTTGCTCCTCTTCCATCTTTGCACGTATAGTTCTCTCCTGAGCACGTGCTTCCTCCCACGCCTTAGGGTCTTCGGAGAAAACATCAATATGAAATGTGCCAGGTCCTGCACTCTTTATTCCTCTGACTGCTTGTTGCAAGCGTTGTGACATAGGGGAGCCCTCTACTATACCATCCCACATATCGACTGTAATATGGCGACTGTCGGGAATGAGTACGAAGTCATCACGATTAGGTCTCTCTTTGTTGTCTTGCAAGCGAATAAAGTCATTCATGTCCACTTTAACAGTAACAGAGAACTTCGCATCGTTGACGGGGACACGCAGTGCATTAGCCGTGTCATTGTTGATAATCAGGTACAGTGTAGTCTGTGAAGGCGACGTTGTACCATCGATGGTCAGTTTCACTTTCTTCGCACACGCATTCAGGGCTACCATTATGAGCACTGAAAACATCATTATTCTTGATTTCATCGTCTTTTATTAATTATTTTGGTGACATCATATTATCAATTGTGCCATTACGTTTGCGAGTATAGGGTCGCGCCTTTCAGTAAGGCATCACGACATTGTTCCATCAACCATTTGGGGGTACTGGTGGCACCACAGATACCTACCGTCTTAATACCTTTTAGCCATGAGGAATCTATCTCTTCCGGTCCCTCAATGAGGTGAGTATTAGGATTCACACGCAGACACTCATTGAAGAGCACCTTTCCGTTACTGCTCTTGCGTCCGCAGACGAAGAGGATGAGATCATGCTTCGTGGCGAAGTTTGAGATATTCGGCATGCGGTTTGCCACATTACGACAAATGGTGTCGAAACTCCTGAAGGTTGCTGATGGCGAGATATGCTGCTGGATGTATTCAATAATCTGGTGGAACTCATCCAGGCTCTTCGTCGTTTGCGAATAGAGATAGACATCACGGGAGAAGTCAAGTTTCTTCACTTCCTCGAAACTCTCGATGACGATAGCCGTCGACTGTGTCTGTCCCACAAGTCCTAACACCTCCGCATGACCATTCTTGCCAAAGATGACAATTTGGCTGTTGGCTGTTGGCTGTTGGCTGTTGGCTATCTCATACTGTTTCTTGATACGTTTCTGCAACTGAAGAACCACAGGACAGGTGGCGTCGATAATCTCGATATGGTTGCGTTGAGCCAGTTCGTAGGTGGCAGGGGGCTCCCCATGGGCGCGCAGCAATACCTTGACATCATGGAGTTCACGCATCTCGTCGTGGTTGATAGTGATGAGTCCCATCTGTCGCAACCGCTCACACTCCATACCATTATGTACGATGTCGCCTAAGCAATAGAGTTTATTGCCCTTTGCCAGTTCCTCCTCCGCTTTCTGTATCGCCGTGGTCACTCCAAAGCAGAAACCGCTGCCGTTGTCTATCTCGATTTGAAGCATGTTCTTTTTTTTATAGTAACTATAGTGCCTATAGTACCTATAGGTTATAATAAAGGTCTAACAGGCTCTGAGCCGCCATAAAGGAAGTCATCTTTCCCTCCAGGACAGAGTGTTCCGCTTCCTGCAACCGCTGTTGTATCACGGGGTTGTTATAGAAGTTCAGGCGCAGATGCTCGTTGATACTCTCATACATCCAGTATTTAGACTGTTCGTTACGACGATAGTCAAAATAGCCGTTCGCCTTCACGAAGTCGATATACTGATAGATCATATCCCATATTTCCTTGATGCCCAAACCGAAGAAGCCACTATAGCACATCACTTTCGGCAACCAACCACTTTCCGGCATGGGGAAGAAATGGAGGGCATTACGGAAATTGGTGGCAGCCATCTGGCATTTGTCGACATTCTCACCATCACATTTGTTGATGACAATACCATCGCTAATCTCCATAATACCTCGTTTGATACCCTGCAACTCATCACCTGTACCTGCCAGTTGGATGAGCAGAAAGAAATCGACCATCGAGTGACACGCCGTCTCACTCTGTCCTACACCCACCGTCTCCACGAAAATCTTGTCGAAGCCTGCCGCCTCACAGAGGATGATGGTCTCACGGGTCTTACGAGCCACACCACCTAAAGAACCCGCTGTTGGACTGGGACGGATGAAGGAGTCTGGATGGACGGAGAGTTTCTCCATGCGGGTCTTGTCTCCTAATATACTACCTTTCGAACGCTCAGAACTGGGGTCGATGGCGAGGACAGCGAGTTTTCCCCCCTTCTCTTTCAGCACATGTATGCCGAAAGCATCGATAGAGGTCGACTTACCTGCCCCAGGCACACCACTGATACCCACACGGATGGAGTTACCACTATAAGGCAGACACTTGTTGATGACCTCCTGCGCCTTCTCCTGATGGTCTGGGTTGACACTCTCCACCAAGGTCACTGCCTGGGAGAGTACGGTGACATCACCTTTGACGATACCCTCCACCATCTCAGCGGCAGTCATCTCACGCCGTTTGAAACGGTTACGTTTCAGATAGGGATTGATGATAGAAGGCTGTTCTACGCCACTATTCACTTGCAATCCTGCATATTCCGCACTATTCTCGGGATGTTCCATGGTATTTTATTTGGCATTAATCGGTATAATGACCTTCGACTGGTCAGGATCGTTGGTAATCATCAAGATACGGGGTTTGGTACGTGCCTTCCGCAACTCGTCACGATGTGCCGTAATCTTCAGTTTCGTCGACTCACCCGTCTGGAGCGTACTCTTACCTAATGATATCTGCAAGCCCTCCGTAAACATCTGGAGGGAGGAGATAGTCAATGGCGTACGTCCCGTATTGGAAATCTGTATCTCATCTTTCTTTTTCGATTTCCCGTCGAAGACGATATCCACCTGTTCTTTCGACAAGTACATCTTAGGCGCATACTGCTTCTGGGTATCGGACATCCGGGTAAAAGCAGGTAGCAGGACAGTAGACACACCGATAAGATTCTCCTTTGTCGCCTTATCACCCGGATTAGCGGCAAGATAGATAGACTCCTGTGTCAGTCCGTAATCATTTATTTTTGCGGAGTTGAGTGTCACACTAATCGTAGTGGCGCGCCCAGGACGTATCTCCTCTGGTGCCACCGTTGCCGAGAGATAGGAAGGCAAATGCATCAGATTGGGGCGCATCACACCAGTGCCATTGTTATATACATGAATCTGAGCAACAGGCGTCTCCCCTTTATTGACATTGTCAAACTCCAGTTCGTTCTTATCAATACGCATATGCCCCATTTCAATAGGATAGTCGCCCGAGAAGTCCTGATAACTCTCTGACACGATTCCCTTCATTCGGATATAAACTGGTTTCTTGGTACCATTGGAGATAATTGCCGCCTGTTTGTCGAAATGTCCCAGCATCTTGGCGTCATACGTCATCTTGACCTCGAACTTCTCACCCATACCAATCACGGTTTTCGGATATTCAACTGTCGTACAGTTACAATCGGGCTGCACAGACTCTATCCTCAAGCGCCTGATACTCTTATTCTGAAACTCAAAAACAGCAGTGACAGGCTGTTGGAAGCCCGTCTTGCCCACATCAATGGTTGTCTTTATCGCAATCAGTTTCTGTGCGGACACAGGCAGCATCACCAGCGTCAGCAAGGAAGTTATTATCGTTTTCTTATTCATATTCATTCTTTTACTGTCAAAGTCTCCGACTTAGCCGTTGCACGATACTCTGGCGAGTAGGCACACTGCACGGTACATGTTCCAGTCTCATAGACACCGGCACGGTCTATATAATATTCCGTCTCCAATACATGCTTACCCTTAGCAATACCATAATAGTAATAATTGGTAGAGAAGTCCTTTGGCGAGCAATAGGCCCCATTATTATAGCCAGACAACTGGCGTACAGGTTCCATGCAGGCGGCACGACGGTCAAACACCTGTACGAAATCGAGGTCACGGGTGGAGTTAATGGTAATACGTACCCTGATGCGGTCGCCGACTTTCAATGGAGAGTTGAGCGTCGAGAGTTGAGAGTTACCTACCAATATCTCACGCTTCACGGTGATACCGCTCTCATCATTCTCCACCTCTGAGGTCTTCTGCATAAACTGAGCGTAGACAGCACCCCACGACGTACCTGTAGAGGTCTTGGTGGCGGTGAACTCCCTACCCTTCGGTTCCTGGATAGCCGTCTTCACATAACCAATGCCTGCCGTAGCCTGAGGCAGTTCGATAGGTTGTTGGTCGATGGCAAGGACGGTAGGCTCCTGTGTCGCCAAGAGATTCGCATGGTCGAAGAGGAAGGCATAGATGGCATTCACGCTGCTGATGGGAGTATCCCACATCTGGGTCTTCTTCTCCTGCAGCAGCCAGCGACGCATCTCGTCTATGGTCTGCTCGTCCTCTGGGGTGACATACTTGATAGCCTCAATGGCAGCCACCTCGGTAGGTATCTTATAACTATACCAGGAGTAGCCTGCACGGCGGGTATCGTAGTAACGTCCCATCTCCTCCGTGAATACGGTATATTCCTTGAGGCTCTGCACATACTCACGTGCCGCCTTTGTATCTCCATGCTGTTGGAGGATGACGGTCGTCATCGCCTTCTCATAGATGCTTTGTGCCTTGATATCTTTCTTCAGTAACGGCATCAGATAGGCTTTAGCGTCAGCAGCCTTCTTGCTTAACTCACGTTGTGTGATAGCATTGACATACAACCAACGGAGAGCCACGAAAGAGGGGAATGACGGTTTGACACCCTTCTTCTCCCATTTCTTCATCTCCTCCACCAGTTCGATGATCTCGCCATCCATATAGCGCATTGCCTTATTCTGTATGGAGGCGGCAGTGCCATAGGACTTCGTCATCACATTCAGTCGTGCCAGCATCTCAGCGACACCCATTGTGATATGAACACTTGTAGGCATCTCAGGATACCAAGAGAAGCCGCCATCTCCCTGTTGTAACTTCTCCAGTTTCGCCAAGGCAGTTGCCAAGCGGTTGTTAATCAGATTCTCGTCGAAGAAGTCGGCAAGGCGTTGTTTCTGCTCTGCCTCCCTATCAGCATCATTCACCCAAGGAGTCTCTTGGAGGATGATGTCTTTCAGTTCCTGGTTCTTCTCTAAGTTACTATGCAGAGAGGTCTCACTGCCTCCCTCCATCTTCCACTGCTCAAAGACGGTCTTCGCTTTGGGAGTCTGCTGGAGGATGGTCTTGGCAAGCATGTTCGAGTAGTAGGACGCTGCCTGGTCGATAGCACTCGTCTCATAAGGCTGTCCCAAGGTAGCAAGTGACTGTACCATCAACCATGCCGGGTTGTTGGTATATTCGATGGTCAGTTTCTGCTGAGCCGTTCCTGCGGGAATCAGTTTCGTGAGGTCTATCGTCTTCACACCAGGCTCATGCTGGGTGAACGGAACAGACTTCGTCACACGCTCCTTATCAGGCAGGATAGGCAGATAATGCTGCTCGCCATCGGAGAAACTGTCTCCCTTGACAGACATTCTGCATATCAACAAGGAATACTGGTCGGAAGGCTGGTAGTCGAAGGTGACGTGTCCTGTCTTGCCCGCCTCAACGGATACGGACTGCTGGTCAGAGAAGACCACCTTTTCCGTCTCCGGGTCAAGCAGTTCTATACATGCTGTCCCCTGCTGTGGCTGTTCACTGATATTAAAGATACGCGCCGACAACTGAGCCTTGTCACCCACACGGATAAAGCGTGGCATATTAGGTTGCAGCATGACATCCTTCTGCGCGATGGTCTCGCCAGAGAGGGTTCCCACCCGCAAGTCGGTGGTATGAGCAACACTCATAAAGCGCCAGGTGGTAAGACTCTCTGGCAGGGTGAACTTCAGGATGACATCACCCTTCTTGTCTGCCTCCAAGGTCGGATAGAAGAAAGCGGTCTCCTGCATGTTCTCACGCAACTGCACAGACTCCTCTTGCTGAGGTTCCTCTTGCTTTGCCTCTGGTTGTGCCGCATCCGCTTCTTGTTCCCTCATCTCCACCGTAGCGGTATTCTTATCCATCACAGCATTCGCCATCATGGGCTCTGCCATCACCATTTCCTCATCCTCTACAAAGCCCGCGCCTTTCGCTTTTAGCAGCATCCTGCCACCCATCGCCCTTCCGTAGCCGATGACATAGACACCTGGATAGATACTATGGTCGAACTGGCTATAGGAGAAACCAGGAACCTTCTCGCTATTGACATACTGAGTGCCATATGTCGATGTACTGCCAAAACGCATGGTTGTCCACGAGGTGGATGCGTGAGGTATCGACATCTGCGGAGAGAGCCCCCAGTAATGGTGAGCCAACTGGTCGAGGCTTTTGTCATAGAGCACCGCCATCAACTGTGCGTCAACGGGATTACCATCCTTATCCTTGATACTCAATCGCCACTCCTCCTGTTGTCCTGGTTTCAGACGGTCACGGAATGTCTCCCATTTCAAAGTCAGACTCTTGTTAGGCAACGGACGACGGATGGTCTGTGTATGTTGGTAACTGACACCGTCCTTCACCCATGCGAAACAGAGCAGCAGTCCGTTAGTGTACTCCTTTTTATACGTAAACTTCTTGTTCCACAAAGACTTATTCTCACGGATAAAGCCCTCTTCCAGCACCTTCGTGCCAGAGATAACCTCATAGGCAATGTACAAGTCAGGATCAGAAGAGCCCACCTGTACCGTAACAGGTTTCCCGTCAGCAGGGAAAGTACCGTCACTGACATAGAACCAGTCTTTGGTCTCTATCGCAGGTTTCTTGTCGTCCAGACTGAACACGATGAACTTCATATCGAGAGAGTCGCCCTCACAGGCAGCCTCCAAACGATGCTCACCACTTGGGAGTTTGGCATGAAGGATTGATTGCTTGGTATTTGCCGTACACTCTTTCCACGCACCACCATCCAGACGATAGCGGACGGTACCTGCTATCTCACTACCTGCCGCATTACGACGATAGAAAGTGATAGGCTGAATCTCATCTATACGAATACGCTGAGAGACATCACAAGAGAGGGCTGTCGGCTTGGTGCCTAAAGGCAGGCTCTTGGAACCGCTATGCGTCTCACCAGCCTGGTCGGTCACATCCGCCACGACCTCGAAGGTATAGAACATCGGACTCTTGCTGTTAATGTCTGGAAGAATCATCGGCATCTTCACGTCGAAGGTTCCATCCTCATTGGTTGTGGTCTCACCTTTATATATATCATCAGTGTCATTCTGTCGTCCGAACCAGCCAGCACCCCAATACCAAGAGTAACTCAACCACCAGTAGGCGATACGGCGACGGACCGTATATTGCACCTTCGCCTCTTGTACTGGTACTCCAGCATAACTTATCGCCTTGCCTTGAACCGTTACGGTATCTCCTGCCTGATACGATTCCTTGTACTCTGAGAACGACAGTTCAAAGGTAGGACGTTTATATTCCTCTACCTTGAAACTCTCCGAACTTCCGTTGATTCTGACGGTGAAGTAACCGTTCTTCAATCCTGTGGGCAATGTGAAAGAGGTAGTGCACTTACCGAAGCGGTCGGTGGTCAACTTCTGTTCGGCAACCACCTTGTAATTGGCGTCACGCAACTGTGCCGTCACTACCTTATCAGCAACGACACCTGTCTCGATATAGTTCTCCCTCGAATGGATGATGGCTGCCACATGTACCGTCTGACCTGGGCGGTAGATGGCACGGTCAGTGTAAATCCTCGTATATTCCTTACGACTCTTGTCGTCACTGAAATAGAAGTTGTCGCCCCCATTGATGGAAGGACAAGCCTGGTCTTTATCGGTATAAGCGAAGATCTTATACCATGAGCCGTCAGTGAAGTGATGGTTGGTCTCTCCTGCTTTATTCGTCGTCAGGATGACTTGTTTATTCTTACTATCATATTTTGAAGTCGATATCATCACCTTCGCACCAGCGACTGGCTGACCAGTAGTGGCATCCACCACGATATAACGGACATCTGCTTTCTGTCTACTAACGGACAGGACACGGAGGTTGGTCACATAATAGAATACCCTGCGCACCTCCGTATTAGGTTTCGTCGAGAACTCCAACAGGTAGACACCTTCTGGCAGACCAGACAGCGTGAGGGAGTCAGAAAACAGGTCGTAATCCTCATGGACAGGGAACGTACACTGACGGAAAGCCTCCTTTACCTCTACGGCATTACTCATCACCTCCTCTAAGTCTTTCTTGTATCTGACGTTCTTGTCATGATCACCCTTCAGTGTCGTGCGGTAGACTTTCATCGTGAGAGACGACAGATGACGAAGACTCGTCAACTTAACCGTCTGTTCCCTCTGGGGCATCTGTACATAGAAAGGTATCTCCACTGAGAAGCATGAGGCAATCAACTGGTTCCTACTATTCTTCAACTGTGAGATTCTCTTCCACTTACTCCAACGGTCGATAGCCATGTCCAAATAATCCATCTTCTCGGCTGTAGTAGCATTGGTATACTCGTCCATGTAACTGTAACGTTCCAAAGCCACCTCACCAGTCTCTGGCAGGTCGGCATATTTTGCTATCAGGGAGTCCAGACTTTGGATATACTTGCTCTCTGCGAGTTTCTCCAAGTCATTGCCTTTACCCTTTCGCAACATCTCCAATGCTGTCAGACAAGAGGCACGACGGTTACCAGCCTTCTCGTAATAGTCGTGCATCCACTCCCAGGCACTAAACTCCTGTCCGATGATATGCAGCAGGTCGTTATCGTAGATATCACTGTCAGAGCCGTACTTCACGAAAGGCTCATAAATATTATTCTTTACCTTTGCCAAGACCTCTGGGGATGCCAAGGCGGTGGTACGGTAGTCCTCGCAAAGTTTCTGCCAGTCTTCTGAAATAGAGTGGCTTTTGCTGTAGATACTGTACAGTACCGTAGCATAGACAGCCTTCAATGCCTTGTCCTTTGCCTGGCTCTCCAGTTGACGTAAGCGTTCCACGGCAGGTGCCAACGAGTCGGGCGACACCTCCGCCTGCATCGTCGCACGGTAGAGGGCTGCTTTCAACAACTGTCCATACGCCTTCTCCTTCTGCGCCTTCTTTTCAATGGTCGTCAGATGGGAAATCGCCGTCTGGGGCAAGTCTTTCACATTTGCCTCACTTACTTTCTTCCAAAGTGCGTTATAGTCTTGTCCAAATATCCACATAGGCATGAATAAAAAAACTGCAATAATGGTTAACGCTTTCTGTCTCATATCGCATCGGGGTTTTGTTTATTACTTGCAAAGATAACAGATTTCCTATGAACTTCCAAGTCCTTTAACGAGATTTAGGGTTTTTGTTGATAGAGGATGGTCTGAATGATGCCACGAGTGGCGAGATAAAGCACCATCGACAGCCATAATCCATGATTGCCCATCAAGCCCATCAATCCCATTACCCCCATGAAAAACACCATCGCCGCTATCAAAGAGGAGACCAACATCCCACGGGTAGCGGTAATCCCAATGAAGACCCCGTCCCACACAAAGGCGGCAACACCTGCAATGGGGATAAGATAAGCCCACCACACATATTCTCGTGACGCCTCCACCACATGGGGTTCATCCGTCAACAGACGCAGGAAAGGCATCCCGCCGAGAACATACACCGTCGTGAAGAGCGCCACCATTGCCGCTCCCCACCCAAACAGTCGCCTGACCACATCCTGATAGGCTTTTATGTTACGTGCTCCCCAGTATCTACCCCCAAGAGCCTCTCCCGCATAGGCGAAGCCATCCATGAAGTAGGAGAAAAAGAGGTAGAGTTGCATCAAAAGGGTATTGACGGCAAGGATAACGGCACCCTGCCGCGCTCCCGCAGAGGTAAAATAGAGGTTGACAGCAACAAGAAACAGCGTGCGCAGGAAGATGTCACGGTTGACACGGAAAAACACGAGCCAGTCGGTTACCTTGTCTTTCCATAAAGAGACTCGCCAGCGTAACAGTCTGCGATAGTAATGCCACCAAAGTCCTACGGCAACGGTAAGTCCCGCATACTGGGCAATCACTGTCCCCAAGGCGACACCCTCCACCTTCATACCTATTCCATAGACCAGACAGAGTGAGGCTATGATATTCACGATATTCTGCATGATGGATATGAGCATGGGAATACGTGAGTTCTGCATCCCGATAAACCAGCCACTGAGAGAGTAAAGCCCCAATACGGCAGGGGCTCCCCATACCACGATGTTAAAATAGGTAATAGCGAGGGAACGCACATCAGCCGTAGGATGGATAAACCACAGCATCATCTCCCGCAACGGATACTGGAGGATGATGACGGCAAGGGAGATGACCAACGACAACACGACAGAACGCATCAACAGACGCATCACATCGTGCATGTCCCGCCTGCCACGAGCCTGTGCCGTCATCCCACTGGTGCCCATCCTCAAGAAGGCAAACACCCAATAGACCAGACTGAAGATCATAGAGCCGACGGCAATGGCACCAATATAGGCGGCATCACCCATATGTCCCACGATTGCCGTATCGACCAATCCCAAGAGGGGTACCGTGATATTTGTCACGATGGCAGGCAGGGCTATCTGTAAGATTTGTTGGTCTCTCTGATTCATTTTTCTTTGCAAAGATAGTAGTTTTTACAGAAAAAACACTATCTTTGCGACAAAATACATATTAGCAACGTTATGGAACTAAAAAACAAGAAGTCTACTTGGGCAGCACTTGCCACCTTAGGAGTAACCGCAGTTGCAGCAGGAACAACGGCAATTGTGAAGATTCGCCAGAAGAGGGAGGAGGCGAGAAAACGCGCTGAACAGGAAAGGAGAAAGGAGGAGGAGACCCTGTCGCTCAAACTGACACCAGAGCAGATGATGGTCTATAACGAGGGGGTCAGGAAGTTTATCACTCTCAACAACCGTATCTATGACTTACGCTATTACCAGAAAGAGATGGAGCCACTGATTCAGATGCTTGCCACTGGTAAGGCTATAGATGAGGACGAACTGACAGGTATTGAGGAGATTGACGTGCTTTGCCACGATATCCGCCAGTTTGTCAACCGTCAATTGCCTTTTATCAGTACCTGTGTGGGAGTCATCAGCGAGGGGGACACCTATAAGGACTTCGTCCATGGACCCATCGGCGGAAAGTTTGACAAGGAGTTAGACCGTGAGGAGGACGGGCATGCTGTCGCTGACGGCACACCCATCAAGCATGTGCTAAAGTTAGGCTATTTCTTTCCAGAATCCACGATTGCCTCCCATCCTGTCAAATCTATCGTCACGGTATGATTAATAGAGAACTGTTAGAACCTGCGTCTATTGCCATTATTGGTGGGTCAAACAATATCCACAAGCCTGGTGGTGCGATTGTGCGTAACATTCTGCAAGGTGGATATAAGGGGACGCTGCGCATCGTCAACCCAAGGGAGGACGAGGTACAGGGCATCAAGGTGTTTCATGATGCCCGTGAGTTGCCCCCCACAGAACTCGCCGTTCTCGTGATTCCAGCCAAACTCTGTCCTGTCACAGTAGATATTCTTGCCAAGGAGAAAGACACCAAGGCGTTCATTATCATCTCCGCCGGTTTTGGGGAGGAGACGAAGGCTGGTGCCGAGATGGAGCAACGTATCCTTGACACCTGTGAGCAATACGGGGCGGCGTTGATTGGACCTAACTGTATCGGACTGCTGAACCGCCATCATCACAGTGTGTTCACGCAACCCATTCCCAAACTTCATCCGAAAGGTGTTGACTTCATTAGCGGCTCTGGTGCCACAGCGGTATTTATCCTGGAGAGTGCTGTCATCAAGGGTTTGCAGTTCAACAGTGTATGGTCAATTGGTAACGGTAAGCAGATTGGTATTGAGGACGTGCTGCAGTACATGGACGAACATTTCAACCCTGATACCGACTCACACGTCAAACTACTTTATATCGAGAATATATCCAACCCGGACAAATTGCTCTACCATGCGAGCAGCCTCATCCGTAAGGGCTGCCGCATTGCCGCCATCAAGGCTGGAAGCAGTGAGAGTGGCAGTCGTGCCGCATCGAGTCATACGGGTGCTATCGCCTCCAGCGACTCCGCTGTAGAGGCACTATTCCGCAAGGCAGGCATCGTACGTTGCCATAGTCGCGAGGAGTTGACCACCGCAGGCTGCATCTTCATGGTTGAAGCCAACAGCCAACAGTTAACAGCCCAAAACCAAAAGCCCTTACGTTTCGCCATCGTCACCCATGCAGGAGGACCTGGTGTGATGCTGACTGACGCATTATCGAAAGGCGGACTGGAAGTACCGAAACTCGAAGGCGAGGCTGCCGAGGAACTGAAGACCCGACTCTTCCCGGGCTCTTCTGTGGCGAACCCTATCGACATCCTTGCCACTGGAACCCCTGAGCAATTAGGACTCACCATCGATTATTGTGAGAAACGTTTCGAGGATATCGACGCTATCGCCGTCATCTATGGCACTCCTGGCTTGACGACATTATACGAGGCTTATGAGGTGCTGCACCAGAAGATACAGGAATGCAAGAAGCCTATCTTCCCCGTCCTGCCCAGTCTGCACACCGCAGGACCCGAGGTGGCGGAGTTCTTGGCGAAGGGACATGTCAATTTCTCTGACGAGGTGACCCTTGCCACCGCTTTGTCGCAGATCATGCAGACCCCACCGCCCGCCCCACCAGAGGTACAACTGTTCGGGGTGGATATCCCCAAGATCAGGGAAATCATTTCTAGAATATCTAGTTCTACTAGTTTTCCTAGTAATACTAGTTCCTCCAGTTTCTATCTCCCCCCCGACACGGTCCGTGAGATATTATCGTGTGCAGGCATCCCCATCGTCCCGGAAAAGGTGTCTTCCTCGAAAGACGAACTCATCACCTTCGCCCAGAAAGTGGGTTATCCCGTCGTGGCTAAGGTGGTAGGACCTGTGCATAAGAGTGATGTGGGTGGTGTGACACTGAACATCCGCACCCCTGAGCATCTCGCCTTGGAATACGACCGTATGATGAAGATACAGGACGCGACAGGGGTGATGGTGCAGAAGATGCTGAAAGGTACTGAGTTGTTTATTGGCGCCAAATACGAGGAACGCTTTGGACATGTGGTGCTCTGCGGCTTAGGCGGTATCTTTGTCGAGATACTGAAGGACGTGCAGTCGGGACTTGCCCCACTCTCCGCCGCAGAGGCATATTCTATGATTCACTCCCTGCGTGGCTATAAGATCATAAAAGGAACACGAGGACAAAAGGGTATCAATGAGCAGAAATACGCTGAGATTATCGTACGCCTCTCTACCCTCCTCCGCTTCGCCACGGAAATCAAGGAGATGGACATCAATCCGCTCCTTGCTGACGAGCAGGACGTGGTTGCCGTCGATGCCAGAATACTGATTGAGAAGTAAATAATATCATAAAACTATAACAAGAACTATTATGGAAAACAAACGCTATGGTCATTTTGACGACCAACATCGTGAGTACGTGATTACAGACCCGAAGACCCCGTGGCCGTGGATCAACTACTTAGGCAACGAGGACTTTTTCTCACTTATCTCTAACACCGCTGGTGGCTACTCCTTCTACAAGGACGCTAAGTTCCGCCGTATCACCCGCTATCGCTACAACAACGTGCCGATGGACAATGGCGGACGCTATTTTTATATCAACGACCAAGGTACCGTCTGGAACCCGGGCTGGAAGCCCTGCAAGACACCCCTCGACTTCTACGAGTGCCGTCATGGTATGAGTTACACTCGTGTGACGGGCAGAAAGAATGACGTAGAGGCAAGTGTGCTCTTCTTCGTTCCCCTGAAGACCTTTGCCGAGGTGCAGAAACTGACCCTCACCAACCAAGGTAAGGAGGTGAAGAAACTAAAACTCTTCTCCTTCGAGGAGTGGTGTCTGTGGAATGCCGCTACGGATATGGAGAACTTCCAGCGTAACTTCTCGACGGGTGAGGTGGAGATAGAGAACTCCACGATCTACCATAAGACAGAATACCGTGAGCGTCGCAACCACTATGCTTTCTATCATGTGAACACAGAGATACAGGGCTATGACACGGACCGTGAGACTTTCGTAGGTCTCTACAACGAGTTTGCCAATCCCGACGCTGTCATGGAAGGCAAGCCTCGCAACAGCCATGCTCACGGCTGGAGCCCCATTGCCTCGCATTATATCGAGGTGGAACTGCAACCTGGTGAGTCCAAGGACTTCATCTTCCTCCTTGGTTATGTGGAGAACGAGCAGGACAAGAAGTTCGCTGCCCCACAGGTTATCAACAAGGAGAAGGCGCACGCCATCATCGAGAAACTGGACACCACAGAGAAGGTGGACAAGGCGTTTGCGGAACTCTGCGACTATTGGGACAAACTGCTTAATATATATAATGTTCGCACGGGTAATGACAAACTCGACCGTATGGTGAACATCTGGAACCAGTATCAGTGTATGGTTACCTTCAACTTCTCTCGCTCGGCCTCGTTCTTCGAGAGCGGTATCGGTCGTGGCATGGGATTCCGTGACTCTAACCAGGATCTCGTGGGCTTCGTTCATCAGATTCCAAGTCGTGCCCGTCAGCGTATCATCGACATCGCCTCAACGCAGTTCCCCGACGGTGGCTGCTACCATCAGTACCAACCCCTTACCAAGCGAGGCAACAACGACATTGGCGGCGGTTTCAACGACGACCCCTGCTGGCTCATCTTCGGCACCGTTGCCTATATCAAGGAGACGGGCGACTTCTCGATTCTCGATGAGATGGTGCCTTTCGACAACCAGCCAGGCTCTGAGGTCACCCTCTTCGAGCACTTGAAGGTGTCGATGGATCATGTCATCAAGAACCTGGGTCCTCATCAGTTACCACTCATCGGACGTGCCGACTGGAACGACTGTCTGAACCTCAACTGCTTCTCTTGGGATCCCAACGAGAGTTTCCAGACTACTGAGAACAAGAGCGAGGGCACGAAGGCTGAGTCGCTGATGATCGCCGGACTCTTCGTCGTCACAGCGAAGCAATACGTGGAACTCTGCCAAAAACTCTCCGAGAACTCCGAGAACTCCGAGTACTCCGACGAGGCAAAACGCATGCAACATGCGATTGACGAGATGGTGGCTGCGGTGAAGAAAGACGGATGGGATGGTGAGTGGTATCTCCGTGCCTACGATTTCTTCGGCAATAAGATTGGCTCACATGAGTGCGACGAGGCAAAGATCTTCATTGAGAGCCAGGGCTGGTGCACGATGGCGCAGATTGGTGCTGAGGACGGTATGGTGGCAAAGAGCCTCGACTCCTGCAAGAAATACTTAGAGTGTGAGCATGGCATGGTGCTCAACAACCCCGCTTTCACCAAGTATATCTACGAGTATGGTGAGATATCCTCTTATCCTGAGGGCTATAAGGAGAACGCTGGTATCTTCTGTCATAACAACCCATGGGTCATCATTGGTGAGACGCTTGCCGGACGAGGCAACGACGCATGGGCACACTATGCCAAGATCCTCCCCTCTTATGTGGAGGAGAAATACCAGACGTTGCATAAGGTGGAGCCATACGTCAACTGTCAGATGGTGGCTGGTAAGGATGCCGCCAAGCCTGGTGAGGGCAAGAACTCATGGCTCACAGGTACGGCGGCATGGATGTGGCTCACCGTCAGCCAGTATATCCTTGGTGTGAAACCCCAGTATGACGGTTTGCAGATAGACCCCTGTCTGCCGACGACTGCCAAGGAGTACACCATCCAGCGTAAGTTCCGTGACGCTGATTACACCATCACCATCAAGAACCCTGACGGCAAGGAGCATGGCGTGAAGCAGGTAATCGTCGATGGCAACCCCATTGAGGGCAACACCATCCCCTACTCCGCAGGCAAGCATACCGTTGAGGTGACGATGTAAATATCAACTCAAGAGGGCTGCGAGATATGTCGCAGCCCTCTTTTTTCTTCTACTCCACAAAAATGGGAGTTCCTACACCACCATCATCACCTCCTAATAACAGATAGAGTGATGCGCTTTGCAATGCCGTAACATCCATTTCTATCACTTCCATGATCGGCTCTATATATGCTTTCCGTTTCATGGTATTACCTCCTTCCTTCCTTTGTGAATGTAAATACCTTTCTTAGAGGGACGACCTTCATGTTGGCGACCGTCTATGGAATACCAGGCATCATTATCCTGAATAAGAGCAGGGGTAAGATTCCTGATACCTGTCACCTCCTCATCATCAATCATCAGACTAATAGACTCCACCGTTTCCGCACTCTCTAAATAGGCACGGAATGGTTGGATGTTAACCTCACCTATGGCATGCCAGAACTGATTATTAGAAATGTAATAGAGGTTCTTATCCGTCCATGCAACATCTGTTGCCACGTCAATGGCTTGCGTTTCGGTCATGACACCTTTCAGTGTCCAACCATCAACGGTAGCACTCTCCATACTGGTGGACGATTTCTTCACTGTCACATCTGTCGCTGTCACCGTCACTACACTCACTTCATCATTGGCACGTTTGAAGAACACAGGGACATAGGCACTGGCATTTCCCTCTACTTCAGGCTGAATGGCTGTCAGCAGCAGTTTCTTTGTACCGCCCTCATCGGAGATGGCACTTAGATGGTAGAAACTGGCTGTCGCATTGGAAGCCTGCTGATATTTGAAGGGCAAGACCATCGTTCCCCAGTCGTTAGTCACATTCCTTGAGTAAGTGGCTTGGGTTGCCGTGAACTTCTTCGCATTATAGAACGGATGACCGTCTGTCAGTCGGAAGTTAGCGCAGACACCATTATTAATAATATTATAGCCAGTGGGGACTTTTCCCGTCACACTGATCACAGCGATAGAGTTAGGCTTTTCAGCATCAGGTTCCCAACTGGTGGCATACACTTCCGATGCCTCGCTACTCTCAGGATAAATGGTGAACTTGTAATAGACTGTATTATCTTCGTCACCACAGACATCACAGACACGACGATAAGTGCCATCATCCTGAACTCCATAGGAATCAGTATAGGTATGGACTGCACAAGGGTCTGGACGCTCTAAAACCACCGAGGCACAAGTTCCGTTTGAGACTACAATTCGTAATGTATTCCCATTGGCGATAAGTTTGTCTACATCGTATTGCGTCAATACTTTGGTCTCTGTTAATGGGGCTCCTCCATAAGTCGATATCATCTTATCATTACTATCCGTAACAAAGACAGAAAAATATGCGCCAGAACCTTCAACTGTTACTGTCAGTTTAGCATTCACGCGAATATCACTACCCTTCGCTATATAAGTATAGACGTTTTCACTTCCACCCCACAGAGCCCCTGTTCCATCGAAGAACAAGCCACTCTCAGGAATCTCATCCAAGTTATCACAGTTCAAATTCTCATATTGTGATTGGTAAGCAGAATTTAAATAACTAATATGGTTTGTTATGAATGTTTCCATTGACGTATAGGCTGCAGCAAGATCCGCATAACTCTGATCGTTCCATGAACCTTTATTCAACACCTCACCTGCACCTCCTTCTGATGAAGATTTATAATTTAACGCAGCCGACTGAGCAATCTGCTCTTTGATTGCAGACATGCGACTCTTTAATGTGGTCACGAGACTTCCGCCATCATAAATCTGAAGCCAACGTTCATGTACTTTTTTCATAAAATAAGGATCGTTATAGGCTCTCTGACAGAGTGTTCCAAACGGCTGACTTTCACCTTCCCAGAAATGTTTCTCCGTCATATCATTGCTATTCACTATTCCACCCCATGCCAAATCCGAGTCCCACAAAGGACCAAAAAAGATCGGAGAATTAAGGTCGTTCATGTAAAAATAGTCATTACCCACCACTCCATCATAATTTCCCGTGATGTCCATGGCTATAAAAGCATTAACGGCGGATTCCATATCCACATAATTACGCCAATTCGAGGGTCGGTTAAATTCTCCATTGAGAACTAAGTTAGACACAAAGTTTAGATGACTCTTCAATTCATCATATTTTGTGTCTGTAGTAGGACCGTTGGATGTCTCGACATCTGGATCTGGGCTTTTTATGTTGACATACATATTGGTCCAACTATTACCCATCTCAAGTTTCAGATAAGGGTCTTCCAAGAAACCTTCCTTCAACGCTAAAGCCTCCATAAAATAGCCCGTTGCCTCGTTGATGGGTACTCGCTTATCAGCAACCTGTACTTGGTCACTAATCTGATAAGTACCCATGTACCTATCATTGACTACTAAGTCCACAAACTTATATGCTGGACAGAATGCCAAACCAGCCAATTTGCCCATCTCATAGGTCATTGCATTACGTATCAGTGTAGCATCATAATGATTGGCAAGCAGTGTCCAACTCTTCTCCTTGGCATACTCATCACCTAACAATGCTGTCTTTTGGGGAAACTTCAGACGAAGGGGTCTTTTATACGCTCCATTCCCAATATTCCATGTCGAGTTACCACGACCACGGACTGTGGTGGGCTCCTTACGTTCCTCTATGGTGCCATTGTCGTCACGGATAATGATCTGGGCATTGTAATACCAGTCGTTTTTCGTACCAAAGACGGTACTGAGGTCTTCTAACTCTGGTGTTTCACCTTCAGCAATGGGTAAAGCCTTACCTGTCGTCGCATCAACTTGGGTCTTATACACCTCCAAATAAATCGTGGGAAGATTGGTCTTTTGGGGATATTTTGTCAATTCTGATTCTGTGAACGCATAACCATAGGCACTTGTTCTCCCTTGTGCATCTGCTTGCACACTACTTATAACTGCCACAGACAGTATAAGCAACGTTCGTTTTAGTTTGTTCATCTGGTTTCTTAATATTAGGCTGTTATAGTTTTAGTGGTGCAAAAGTACACATTTTCGAGGACGTGACAAAAGAAAAAACAAAACTTTTTTCGTACCTCTTCTGTCTATGGATTAAAGAGGTGCCGCCTTCGAGGGTCGAATGTGCCGCCTTCGAGGGTCGAAGGTACGGGCTTCGTATTAAGATAGGTTTTACTTGCAGAGGTTGCCCATTCAATTCGGAAGGAAACTCGGAAGGAAGGAAACACATAAAACAACATCTTTTTTGTTAAAACTCCACTATATTTTGGAAAAATATAGTAACTTTGCGCCAGATATACCCAATTATGTAACAAAAAATAAACGCAATATGAAAAAGATTACCTTAGTACTATTCACGTTACTAACCTTATTGCCCCTTGGTGCTTGGGCGGAAGAAACTGTTGAAGGTATTATTTACAGCCTAAATGGCTCTAATGCTACTGTAACTGGTTTTACAGATGAGACAAAAACGTCTGAAAAATCTATTATCATCCCTAATAGCATCACTATTGGCGAAGATTCTGGTATAAGTTATGATGTAACAGCAATTGCTGATGATGCATTCAGTGGATATACTGATGTAGAGTCTATATCTATAGGAGAACATGTTACCTCTATGGGCAATAACACCCTTGCCAACTGCAAAGAATTGCTAACGCTAACTATTAAAAACTCCAGTTTATTTGAAAGCCTTAGCATAAACTTTGCCCAGACCCAGATTCCTTCAGGTCTCACAATAGTTTATAAAGGTCTTAGGTACAAACATTATGGAGAGTGGAGTGGCACCAACAACTATTTTGCAGTAGGAAACGGAAACAATGGAAAAGGATATGACCAACCTACAGCAGATGGGAACTTGGTTGTTTTAGAGAAAATTTGTGATATTAATGTAACTACTATCGCGAATAATGCCTTCTACGGGGTTGGTGATAGTAAAACCATACAACTCCCTGCAAGTATTACGACTATCAGCAACACTTCCTTTGTAAATAACAAACTAAGTGCTTTCAGTATTGCTGATGCTAACCCCAACTTTTCCGTTATTGTTGGAGTCCTCTTTTCAAAAGATGAAAAGGAACTAATTAGTTTCCCTACACAAATGGGAATCACATACACTATTCCAAATGGTGTTACAACCATTGGAAAAGACGCATTCAACAATCACCAATCACTTACCAACATTACCATACCTGCCTCAGTAGAGATTATAGAACAAAGTGCGTTTCAATATGTAGGGAAAAACAGCGGTTTTTCTATTACCTTTGATAGTGGAAGTGAGTTAACTACTATTGGGAAAAATGCTTTCTTTGAGAGTGGTCTCAGTTCTATTACTCTTCCAAATAAAGTCAAGACAATTGGCGATCAAGCATACCAAAATTGTACAGAACTCACAAGTATTAATTTACCAGCGTCACTTACCTCTATCGGTGGCAATGCTTTTAGCGAGTGTAATCAACTCGCCACTTTAACTTTCGCAGATTCTTATGAAGGTTTAACGATAGGAAGCGGTGCTTTCTATAATTGCAAGTTGGTAAAAGACCTCTACCTTAAAGAGGGAATAACGACAATAGGCTCTGGGGCTTTTAGCCGTGACGAAGAAGGTTCCACGTCACAATTGAAGAACCTGTATCTCCCTACAACTGCAACATTCACCGATGCGAATGCTATTGCCTATGCATCAACACATATCTATAGAAAAATTAGTATAGATTTTGGGACAGGAAACTCATGGGCAACATACTATTCCTCTATGAACCTTGCACTCCCTGTTGATGATTCATCCAATAAGATTTTAAAGGCATATACTATAACTGGAGTTAGCGGGACCAGCATTGAAACACAAGAATTGAGTTACATCCATGCAAACAAGCCCATACTCTTAGAGCGCTCTGGCAATACAAGTTTGCCAGAGTATTACCAAATTCCTAAAAACTCAACCATTGAGGTGGATAAAGACATAGTGTTTAAGGAATATCTTGTGGGTACCCCAAATGGAATATCAAATATCTCTTCCATTCCTGGCGACAAATATGTATTAGACGGTGACAAGTTCGTAAAGACGCATCAAGGATCCCTACCGCCTTTCCGTTGCTACTTGATATTGAACAATGGAACAGATGCTCAGCCGTCAACCATCTATCTTAAGGACACAGGAAACAACACTTTCATCCATTTAGAGGAAGGTAATCGTGTCAATTACACACTTGGTACCGCCAGTCTGTTGAATGCAGATGAGAAGATGAAATTAAGGCGCACCCAGATTTTTCCGTGGCACACCACACACAGCCCCGCATGACAGCATAAACCAAGGGGTAGCACCTGTCATCCATATATCATACAGACCCTATAGAAGAAGAACGGCAGGTTAGAGATGCCATGCAGTTCTGCACGGAAGCCTTTGATGCCGGAGTTGAGCGACTCTGCCGATGCATTGGTGACAAAGGTCTCGTAATAGTTGAGCAGATCCTCCTCTCTCTCCTTGATGGTCCTCATGAAGGTCTTCATTCCAGGCGACTTGCTTT
>FLNX01000177.1_pt1 | contig 21580 bp, 20 predicted proteins | sample 1140341 | NCBI WGS metagenome assembly FLNX01 (sample SAMEA3878208, study PRJEB12797) | bioreactor metagenome | biome: Moose rumen | place: Sweden | collected 2011-10
TGGAGGTTGTAGATACCATCCCTTACTTCTTCCTTCTTATCCTTTACTGCTCCAATTCCTGTCGTCTGTGCCAAGAATTCGCCAGTGAAAGTCTCCTGATTGTTCTCCACCGTAACGGTGTAGCGGCCTTTTGCATAGGCAGAGATATCAATGTTGAGGGCCACGATGTTGGCGGCGTTGATGCTCTTTTCATAAACGGCCTTGCCCGTTTCATCAGTGATGCATACCTGATAGACATCGTTGAGCGGGTCGAGATTGATACCTAACTGTTGCTCATTGTATTCACCATACAGCGACTGTTCAGTCTCTTGCCTCGTCCGTGCTTTTGGCTGTACCTTGATCGTGTGGGTGAAGTCGAAGCGGTTCTTGCGGGCTCCTTCAGGAGTAGCACCATCCTCATATTCATCGTTAAGATAGATGACTTCATCACCAACGGTGCACGACATAAGGAACCACATAGGATCTCCCAATTCTACATTAAAGACATTTATTGTCGGGGGGCCGTAAATACCTCCGACACCTTCCAGCCAAGGGGCACACTGGAAAGTGTTTCCTCCGTCTCCACACTCCCAAACTTCTCTATATACGCCCTTAAAACCTTTTATTCCTCCAGACTTCCTCGGTCCAATCACGTATGGAAAATTATCTATCTGCAGGGTGTCATTGGCATCAATGGAGAAATCGTACATCATCTTAAACTGCTTGCTCTTTGTGTCGTATTCGTACACTTTCTTGTCTTCTTCGTACCATGCTCCTATATATTCTCCCAAAAGAGGATATTGCATAATATAAGCAATGTCTGGATTACACTGCAAACGCCTCATCTGCTTACAGGTCTTTCCACCAATGATGGTGTCGCCCTCGAAATAGTAATAGTCGATTATCTGTACAGGATTGCCTGAGCCTTCAGCACCTACCTTCCACACTTTACCTTCTTCGACGAATGGGCGATAAGCCATATTATCAGAAGTCTGCTCTGGCAATGGATAGACAGGGCCTTGATATACGGCCTGAAACTTCTCAATTTCAGAAGGCTGCACATAAACGGCAACCTTCGTATCCATACCGCCGAACAAATCGCGCATGCATTCGGGCTTAATGACTCCTCTGATATACAACTCTTCCAAACTTTCAGTGCCACTGAATAGATGCCAGCCCAAATATGTTACTTCTTCTGGTATCACCAACTTCCGCAAATACTTGTTGTAATGAAATGCACCACTTCGAATATTGGTTACACCTTCTGGCACGGTGTAGGTCTCTCTTGATGACGCAATAGGATAGCCTAAGAGCATTGTCTTGTCTTCGGCAAAAAGCACCCCGTCAACAGAGTTGAACAAAGGGCTACCATCTTCTACATCTATCCATTCTAAGGACTTACATTCACGGAACGGATTAGCATAAATGGCACCATCATAATCAAAATCCATACTCTTAACAGTCTTAGGAACTGTCACCTTGGTCGCTTGATCTAAATGCCAAAAAGCATCCTTACTGATACTCGTTACGGTATAGGTCTCTCTGTCGTAGTTCACTTCTGAAGGAATGTGCAATTCTTCTTCTGTCGTAGTCCAATCCACCAGCATAGCCTTATGCATGACTTTTAGCAATTTGAAACTGATACCGTCGATGGTGGCATCCTCGACCTTGTATTCCAATACCATCGGCTCCCCTTCCGTCAATTCTATCATTCCCTTATACCACCAACACGACAAGTAGAAAGAGTTGGCCTCCAAATCGCGTACCGTGAATGACACATTGAATGGACAAACACAATTAGCATAATAATCTCCCGAAATATAGGGAACCACATTGATGTTCACAGAAAATGGTGCGCCATCGCTACCACTGTTCACTTTAGATGTCACATTGAAGTCCGACGTAGCACAGTTACTTTCATAGTTGAGCAGTTGTACCGACAAAACACTGCCCTCCTTCGTCAGAATAATCTTGGGTAATGGTTTTGACTCTTCTCCTCTCGTATTACTGAGGCAACCACTATTCTGCACGTCGCCAGTAACCAATCCTTCTTGAGCCGACATAGTCAATGATGCCAACAAACACGCAAAAAATAATAATGTACGTTTCATAATTATCTGTTTTTTGTTACTTTCAATTCTTCAATATCTGCTCCAACGTTATGTCTGGATTACTCTCTCCGAACACATCCTTCTTCAACTTGAGTTTACGATGCTGGACGGCGGAGATGGTGATGCAGTAGATGTTGCCGATGGTGCGGTTGCTGAGACCGAGACGGGTGAGGATACACAGGCGGATGTCGTCCTCCGTCATATTGGGATACTGCTCGCGGATGGTGGCGAAGCGGTTGTTGTCGATGGCGTTGAGCGTACGCTCGATCTCTCTCCATTCGTTCGGACTGAGATAGATGACCGAGTCACCGCTCTGGTTGAGTTTTTTCATCACCTCCGTACGCTCCAGGATAAAGTTCTGCAGGAATGCCACCACTTCGTTTGCCTGATGCAGCAAAGTCTTCTGATGCTCAGCCTCCTGCTGTAACTGGCGTTTCTCCTGTTCCTGTATATGGAGTTCATTTTGTAGTCTCGACTTCTCAAACTCCCGCTCCTGGCGTTGGGCTCTCATCCTATACCGTACCACCAATACAATGGCTGCAATGACTATGAGCGAGGCAACGATGGTGATCAGTAGTGTACGACTGTACATCTGAGAACGGTATTCCAGTTGCTGGTTCTCCATTTCCTGCCTGAGCGACTCCTGATAGTATTGATCCTTCTGTTCGAGGGCCTTGTAATAGATGTCTTCCATCTGATCGAAGGCCTCGTCCACGCTGTCCTCCACCTGCGTGGCTCCCATCCGTCGAAGGGCTATCTTGGCAAGGTTACTCTGCACGATATAAGCCAGATGGACATCTTCACCAGGCTCAATCTGCCGATAGACCGTTTCCGCCGAATCGAGCATATTAAGGCTGAGATAACTGCGGGCCAACACTTGCAAGGTGCCGGGCCTCAGTTCGGCTGTTGCCACAGACTCAGCCTGATGAGCGTAGTCGAGCGACTGGCGATAGTCTTCCTTAGCCCAGGCGATGTTGGCAAGGCTGGTGAGGGTCTGGCACATCAGGTCAGCCATCTGGCCTTTCTTAGCGATAGTGTAAGCGTGGTTGATGAAACCAAGTGCTTCGTCAAACGAACTCTCTTTGGTGAAAGCCACTTGTGCGGCGTATGTGCCAGCATAGTCGAGCAGGATGATATGGTTGTGCTCCCCGTCAGGATGCTGCTCATAGATGGTCAGGGCTTTCTTTATCAGCCGCAGGGCTTCCTCAGGATTGCTCTGCGACAGGCTTAAGGCCAGCCGCTGGTACGCGATATAATGGGTGTGCCAATCCTCAGACTCTTCCGACAAATGAATCGCTTTTCGCAGCAGCGTCTCACCCAAGCGGACGCTATCATTGGCCAAGGCTGCCTGTGCTTCCTCCAGACAAGCCTTCGCTGTGGGGGGATCCTGATCCTGCTGTTTGCAACTATAAACAGCCAGCAGAACACCTACAATAAATATGTGCCAAACTTTCGTATGCATAATGATTGGTTTTCGGTTGCAAAGTTACGACATTTTTCCGAAAGATGTATCAGATACCTATGGAAAATATGCAAGCAAGACAAAATTGAAAACCACTTAAAATCAACGAATTATGAAAACGCTAACGCTATACCCTATGGAAATTTTACGTTGAAGGTATGGAAAAAACTACTTATGCCGCTTCATAGAAGATTTGTCCAACACGTTCGATATGATCCCCGATAGGTGTACCTTTCTTCTTCTGATAATCCAATAAATCGACGGAATAAAGGAGTTCCAGATCTTCTATCTCACAGATAATATCCAACAGTTGATTATAGTCTAAATCTTTTCCTACTACAGCCAAGTCAATATCAGAACCAGCACGATAATTGCCTTTCGACCTGGAGCCAAAAATCAGAACCTTCTCGATGTTAGTATGATGACTGAACACCTCTTGTAGTTCCTTTATCACCGTTTCACTAAGTCCGAACTTCATTGCTGTTGGTAATCCCTATTGACTGATAGTTCTCCTAACGTTTCATCCAGTTGCTTCAATAAAGGAGCGTAATCGCTATATATAAGTCTAATGATTGGAAGTACTTCATCCTCGTCATAAACATGGCTCAGCGTATTACGGGACTTTGCCATCTTTCGCCAACCATCATGATCTGTAATCAGTCCATCTTCAAAAGCCATCTTCATTGTACCATTAGGACCTAACATAAATTCATATCCCTTATAAATGAGAATATCTTGTAATACTTTCCATGACAACTCAAATGTATATTCGAAACGTTGTACAAGTCCCTCCAGTTCCAGTTCAGACAAATCATTCATAAACCTGTCTGCTTCTGTCACTTCAAGCAATCTTCCACATGCCTTATGAAAGTTTGCGTAACGTTGAATCCAGCGAATGTCTGCTCCTTGTTCCATTATATTGTGAGAATGTTGTGGCAAAGATAGGAACTTTTCCGCTAACATCCAAACATTTCGGGACTTTTTTCTCCAAAAACGGGGAAGATTAGGGTTTTTACTTAAAAGATATTAAATTTCTTCGATTCTATGCAAGATTTGGGGGAGTTGGGGATTATATTTGTAGAAGAAACAGGAAATGAGGAGAATATGAGAAGTATGAAAAGACTTATCAAGAACGTAAGGCGGCTGTGGCGGGCGATGGTGCTGGTGACAGGCGGCATGGTGGTGCTGACGGCTTGCAGCAACGATGAGGGCAATAAGCCGATACCAGTCTATGGACCCCAGCAACTCAGTTTCGCTGAGCAGTTTACGACCACTACGGAGAACGGGCTAACAATCACCCGCGACGAGTCAGGGCGCGTAACTAACATCCGGGCCTTCGAGCCAGGCCTCGATGATGTAGAGAAACTGATGAGCGCCCCTGCCTCACTGGAAGACATCAGGTATCTGTTCGCGCTGAGCGAGAGCAACGAGATCAGGCTGACGGGAGAGGGACAGAACCCCGCCTGGGAGGAACTGCCCGACTATCCGCAGTTCTACGAAGCCTATACCCAATATTATAAGGATGTCAGGGTGAGCGGAACGCTTCGAGTCAACTATTTCGGTACGCCTGCGGGCAAGCGAATGTCGTATGCGATGGGGTTACCGTTTATTGACGTGAAGGATCTCGATGTCATGCCGAACGTCACGGAGCGGCAGGCCCGGCAGGTGCTGGCTGACTATCTGGATGAGGCGCGTGACGACAACTGGCCATGCGAAATGAACATCAAGGAGTATTCCACGAGGAGGGATGGGAAGATACATCGCGACGTCAGGCTCATCTATTCCATCACAGGACCGCTTGTGCCAAATGAACCAGGTGTATGGTTCTGCACCATCCCTCACTATATGGCAGAGGTCGATGCCCACTCTGGTGAACTGCTCTATGTTTCGGATTTCTCCTACTGGCCTTGGACTGGCCTTGGGCTTCAACTGACTCATAGACTGTAAGAAAACTTGGTCTGTGCTGACTTTGGCGCGAGTTTTGACCATCGGTTTGTAAAGAAATAATACATTCTTCAATCCGATAGTCGAGACTCGGTCTTTTACGTTAATACGTAAAATATCCGCAAATTCGTTGAATATTCGAAAATTATTCGTAACTTTGCAGCCTGAATCGAAAAAACGAATAAACAAGATACAACAATGGATTACAATTTTAGAGAAATCGAACAGAAATGGCAGAAGCGATGGGTGGAGAATGGCACCTACCGCGTAGTGGAGGACAAGACAAAGAAGAAATTCTACGTGTTGAATATGTTCCCTTACCCAAGTGGAGCAGGTCTGCACGTGGGCCATCCCCTCGGCTACATCGCCTCAGACATCTATGCCCGCTACAAGCGTCAGCAGGGCTTCAACGTGTTGAACCCGATGGGCTACGATGCCTACGGACTGCCCGCTGAGCAGTACGCTATCCAGACAGGTCAGCACCCAGAGAAGACCACCTTCGAGAACATCGACAGATATAGGAGTCAGTTGGATAAGATCGGCTTCTCCTTTGACTGGGAGCGCGAGGTCCGCACCTGTGACCCCATCTACTATAAATGGACGCAATGGGCCTTCCAGCGTATGTTCAAGAGTTACTTCAGCACCTCGTCGCACAAGGCTCAGCCTACAATCAAACTGATTGAGCATTTCGAACTGATGGGTACGGAGAACTGCAACGCCCTGGGCACAGAGGAACTCCACTTCACGGCTGCCGACTGGCACAACTTTTCAGAGAAGAAGAAGCAGGAAGTGCTGATGAACTACCGCATTGCCTACCTGGCTGACACGATGGTGAATTGGTGTCCGAAACTCGGCACCGTGCTGGCCAACGACGAGGTGGTGGATGGCGTCAGCGTTCGTGGCGGCTATCCCGTGGAGCAGCGCAAGATGCGCCAGTGGTGCCTCCGCGTCTCAGCCTATGCTCAGCGTCTGCTCGATGGTCTTGAGGAGATTGACTGGACGGACTCGCTGAAGGAGACCCAGCGCAACTGGATCGGCCGAAGCGAGGGTACTGAAGTGGAGTTCAACGTGGCTGACTCAGACAAGCACTTTACTATCTTCACCACTCGTGCCGACACTATGTTTGGTGTGACGTTTATGGTGCTGGCGCCTGAGAGCGACCTCGTGGCGGAACTGACGACACCTGAACAGAAGGAAGAGGTAGAGAAGTATCTCGACTATGTGAAGAAGCGCACAGAGCGTGACCGTCAGATGGACCACAAGGTGACGGGTGTATTCTCTGGTTCGTATGCCATCAATCCGTTCAACGATGAGAAGATCCCCATCTGGATTGCTGAATACGTGTTGGCTGGCTACGGCACAGGTGCTATTATGGCCGTACCTGCTCACGACTCTCGCGACTACGCCTTCGCCAAGCACTTCAACCTCCCCATCATCCCGCTTATCGAGGGCGCCGATGTCTCTGAGGAGAGTTATGATGCCAAGGAAGGTATCGTCTGCAATTCAGCCTCTGATAAGTTCAGCCTGAATGGTCTGACCGTCAAGGAGGCCATCGCCGCTACGAAAAAGTTTGTCACGGAGCAGGGCTTAGGCCGTGTGAAGGTGAACTATCGTCTGCGCGATGCTATCTTCTCTCGTCAGCGTTACTGGGGCGAGCCATTCCCCGTCTACTACAAGGACGATATGCCCTATATGATTCCGAAGGAGTGTCTGCCGCTGGAGTTGCCCGAGATTGACGAGTATAAGCCGACAGAGACAGGCGAACCCCCATTGGGACGTGCCAAAATGTGGGCCTGGGATACCAAGTTTGACAAGGTGGTATCGAAAGACGAAATTGACAACAAGACCGTCTTCCCTCTCGAACTGAACACGATGCCTGGCTTCGCTGGCAGTTCGGCTTACTATCTGCGCTATATGGATCCGAAGAACGAGAAAGCCCTTGTGGATAAGGACATCGATGAGTACTGGCGCAATGTAGACCTCTATGTAGGAGGTACGGAGCACGCTACGGGTCACCTGATCTACAGCCGCTTCTGGAACAAATTCCTTTATGACTCTGGCTATTCTTGCGAGGACGAGCCGTTCAAGAAACTCGTGAACCAAGGTATGATTCAGGGCCGCTCTAACTTCGTGTATCGTATCGAGGATGAGGGAGCCGATAAGGGCAAGTTCGTCAGTTTCGGCCTGAAGGATAAATACACCACGACACCAATCCACGTAGATGTGAATATCGTCTCAGCCGATGTGCTCGACATCGAGGCCTTTAAGGCTTGGCGGCCTGAGTATAACAATGCTGAGTTTATCTTGGAAAACGGTCAGTATAAGTGCGGCTGGGCCATCGAGAAGATGTCGAAGTCGATGTTCAACGTGGTGAATCCGGATATGATCGTCGAGAAATACGGCGCTGATACCTTGCGTCTCTATGAAATGTTCCTCGGGCCTGTAGAGCAGAGCAAGCCTTGGGATACCAATGGTATCGACGGCTGCCACCGCTTCCTCCGCAAGTTCTGGAATCTCTGTACCGCATGTTGCTGTGATACAGCAACAGACTCAACAGCTACTCCGGAGAACCTGAAGAGCGTGCATAAACTCATCAAGAAAGTCACTCAGGACATCGAGACCTTCAGTTACAACACCTCCATCTCTGCCTTCATGATCTGCGTCAACGAACTCTCGCAGCAGAAGTGCAAGAACAAGGAGATGCTGAAGACCCTCGTCATCCTCATCGCCCCCTTCGCACCCCACATCGCTGAGGAACTCTGGGAGATGATGGGCGAGCAGGGCAGCGTCTGCGACTCACAATGGCCAAAGTGGGACGAGCAGTATCTCGTGGAGAGCCAGGTGAAGTTGGGTATCGCCTTCAACGGCAAGGCCCGCTTCGAGATGTCGTTCGCAGCCGATGCCGACAACAAGACCATCGAGGAGGCAGTAATGGCTGACGAGCGCTCACAGAAGTATCTCGAGGGCTTCCAAGTGAAGAAGGTTATCATCGTCCCTAAGCGTATGGTGAACATCGTGCTGGGCAAATAATTGTGCATTATGCATTATTAATTATGCATTGAAGTAATGACAGTCAATCATAAAATCATCTGGAACGAGGTCAAGGACTATCTCTTCATAGCCCTTGGCCTTGCCATCTATACCGTCGCCTTCACGGTGTTCCTGATGCCTTATCAGATTGTGGCTGGCGGCGTGACGGGTCTCTCCGCCATCATCTACTACGCCACAGGGTTCCATCTGGAGAACACCTATATCCTCATCAACGGCGTCCTGTTGCTCGTGGCACTGAAGATACTTGGCTTCAAGTTTATGATGAAGACCATCTTTGCCATCTTCACCCTCTACTTTATGCTGATGTTCGCCCAGGATATCCTGCCCAAGCAGGACAATGGACTGCCCTTCAAGTTGATGGGCGAGGGACAGGACTTTATGTCGATGATCATCGGCTGCGTGCTGACAGGTATCGCCCTGGCCACGGTCTTCACCCACAACGGCTCGACGGGCGGCACGGATATCATCGCTGCCTCCGTCAACAAGTATCATCCCAATGTGTCGTTGGGCAATGTGCTACTGGCTGCCGACTTCTGCATCATCGGCTCCTGTATGTTCTTCCCCCAATTTGGCACCTATCTGGAACGAGCCCATAAGGTGATGTTCGGCTTCTGCGTAATGGCGATGGAGAACTATACCCTCGACTACGTGATGAATGCCCGTCGGCAGTCCGTGCAGTTCTTTATCTTCTCGAGCAAGTGGCAGGAGATAGCCAATGCCATCGGCACGCAGATGAACCACGGCGTGACCATCCTCGACGGCCACGGCTGGTATACAGGACAGCAAATCAAGGTGCTCTGTATCCTCGCCAAGAAGAACGAGAGCATCAATATGTTCCGTCTCATCAAGATGATCGACCCTAACGCCTTTGTCTCTCAGAGTGCCGTCATCGGTGTCTATGGCGAGGGCTTCGATGAGATGAAGGTGAAGGTGAAGGAAATGAAAAAAGAGAAGTGAAAAGTTTGCTACCACGATGAAGATAGTATTTGCTACGAATAACGAGCATAAACTCTCCGAGATTCGAAGTATCCTCGGAGAAAGCATCGAAGTGCTCTCGCTGAAGGATATCGGCTGCGACGTGGATATCCCAGAAACCGGCACGACGCTCGAAGAGAACGCCCTCCTGAAGGCGCAGTATGTCTATGATCACTACCACATCGACTGCTTTGCCGATGATACCGGCCTCGAGGTCGATGCGCTCGGCGGCGCCCCAGGCGTCTACTCTGCTAGATATGCTAGTATGGCTAGCCTAACTAGTCGATCTAGCCTGACTAGCCAATCTAGCCTAACTAGTCGATCTAGCCTAACTAGTCGATCTAGCCTAACTAGTCGATCTAGCCTAACTAGTGATGCTAGGAATGCTAGTCAGGCTAGAAATGCTAACCAGGCTAGAAATGCTAACCAGGCTAGTAATGCTACCCCTGCTAGCCACGACAGCGAAGCCAATATGACCCGCCTCCTCTCCGAATTAGGAGAAAATAACAATCGCCACGCAAGATTTCGCACCGTTATTGCGTTAATACAGAAGAAGGACATCTGTCCCTGCGGCTGCACCAGCATCAAGGAGGTCCATCAGTTCGAGGGTATCGTCGAAGGTGAGATCATCCGAGAGCGTAGGGGAGGGGAGGGCTTCGGCTACGATCCCATCTTCCAGCCCGCAGGCTACGACCAGACTTTCGCCGAACTGGGTATGGAGATCAAGAACCATATCAGCCATCGAGCCAGAGCCGTGGCGAAACTCTGCGAATTTTTGAAAGTAAATAGTTAATAATGAATAATGGATAGGAAAATGTGTTTAGTGATTAACAGAATGATAAAGTGGCAAAGAACATTGCTACTCCTATTCACTATTCACTATTCACTATTCACTCTCTCCCAGATCGGCACCTGGCACAACTACCTCGCCTATTACGAGGTACAAAACATCTGCACTGCCGACAACTATCTCTTCGTACTGGCCTCCAACGGACTCTACCAATATAACCAGAACGACCAGAGCATCACGACCTACGACAAGGTCAGCGGACTCAGCGATACCTACATCACCCACATCGCCTGGAATCCGCAGGCCAAGCGCCTCATCGCCGTCTACCAGAATTCCAACATCGACCTTATAGACCTGAAGGGAAACATCACCAATATCTCTGCCCTCTACAGCAAGATTATGACGGAGGACAAGACCGTCAGCAAGATTACCATCGACGGCATCTATGCCTGGCTGCATTGCGGCTTCGGATACGTCAAGGTGAATATGCAGCAGGCGGAGATTTCGGACTCCTACTCGCCGAATCATCCTGACTATCCAGCCAGTCTGCCTGCCTACGATGAGTATCAGGACCTGGAGGCCAATCGTGCCATCGTCTCTACGCTCAGCCCTGGCGGCCCGAAATACAACTATTTCTTCGAGAGTCAGTTTGCCAACGGGAAACTCTACACGACTGGCGGCTATTATCTGTCAGGCATCACGAGTATGAACTATCCTGGCACGATACAGGTACTGGAAAACGGAAACTGGACCATCTTCGAGGATGGACTGTCGGAGAAGACGGGCTATGCCTATTCCGACATCAACTGCGTCTGCGTCGATCCCACGAACGAGAAGCACGTGGTGGCATCAGGACGTTGCGGCCTCTATGAGTTTCAGGACGGCAAACTGCTGAAGTACCACAACCAGGACAACAGTCCATTAAAAGGTGCAATGGACAGAGGAAATCAGTTGGGCAACAACTATGTCATCATCAACGGCATCCAGTATGATAAGCAAGGCAATCTCTGGGTGCTTAACAGCCAGGCAAAGAGTGTCAATCTCTTCAGGCTGACGAAGGACGGCGATTGGGAGGATATGTTCCAGAACCTGTTGGTGGAGGATGAGGAAATCGGCTATCGAGGACTCCGGAGCGCCATCTTCGACAGCAGGGGCTACCTCTGGTTCGTCAATACGGCCTGGGGTGAAGGAACCGTCTTCTGCTACGACATCAACAGCAACCAGATGCTGAAATACAACAGTTTCGTCAATCAGGACGGCACCCGCTATAATCCGCCTTACGTCTACAGTCTCTGCGAAGATCTGGAGCAGAACATCTGGGTAGCCACCAGTTTCGGCCCCTTCGTCATCAACAACAATGAGGTAGGTAATAGCGACGTGGTGTTCAATCAGATCAAGGTAGCCCGCAACGATGGCACCAACTACGCCGACTATCTGCTGAATAACGTCGACGTGCGCCATATCGCCGTGGATGGTGGCAACAGGAAGTGGTTTGCGACTATCGGAGCCGGCACGTTCCTGATCAGCGCCGACAATCAGACGCAGTTGTACAACTTCAAGTCAGACAACTCCTACCTGCTCTCAGACAACGTCTATTCCATCGCCATCAACAACCAGTCGGGCGAGGTCTATTTCCTGACAGATATCGGCCTTTGCTCCTATACCAGCGATGCCACCGCTCCCGTTCAGGAGATGTCAAAGGATAATGTCTATGCCTATCCGAATCCCGTCACGCCTGACTTCACGGGCCTGATAACCATCGTCGGTCTCAGTTATGATGCCGATATCAAGATCGTTGCCTCTAACGGGGCCTTGATTGCCGAAGGACGCAGCAATGGTGGAACCTTCACGTGGGACGGTAAGGACAGCAAGGGCAATCGTGTGGCATCTGGCATCTATATGGTATTGGCAGCCACCAGTTCAGGCAGTAAGGGAACCGTATGCAAAATAGCAGTCATCAACTGACAATGAGGAGACTACTGCCGATACTGCTCTCCCTTTTTCCGTTATTATCCTATGCTGATGATGAGTTGCCCGTCATCCGCATCGTTACCATAGACAGTCAGATGCCTTCTTGCGTCGTAGTCTATGCACCAGAAGGCTGTACGGGCACCAGCATCGCCGATAATCAATACGTGGCTGGCCGGATGACGATAACCCTGAAAGACGATACCCTCTACGACAGCGGCAACTACCTCAAGGGTGAATCAGGCATGAGAATCAAGCGTCGAGGCAACAGCACGGGAGCCTTCCTGGATCAGCATCCCTACAAACTGAAACTCTCAAAGAAGGCAGATCTCCTGATGCGTGACAACAAGACGTTCAGACATAAGGAATGGGTGCTGCTGAGCCTCTATACCTGGAACGTGAAGATGTCGAACCATGAGAGCAACGTGCTGAACATCTGCGGCTCGCTCATCAGCAACGTCCTGGAAAAGGAATGGGTGCCAGCCTATACCTTCGTGCAGGTCTATCTGAATGACGAATACCAGGGGATGTACTATCTGATGGAGTCAGTAGATAAGGGCCAGAGCCGCGTCGATATCAGCAAAACGGGCTTCCTGATAGAACACGACATCTTCTGGTGGAACGAGCATGTCTATTTCAGGACTCAGCACCAGAATCCCGTTACTGGCTTCACCTTCAAGTATCCTGACGACGAAGATGTCAATGACTCCATCCAAAGCGTCATTGCCGACTACGTCAATGAGTTTGAGGACACGCTCTATAACCACGGCGATATCTCAAAGTATATCGACTTGGAATCATTTGCCCGCTGGCTGCTGATTCACGATATCTTGGGTACTGACGATGCGGGTGGCTGCAACCAGTTTCTGTATAAGTACGACCTTGGCAGCAATCCCTATCAGTCAAGAATGAAGATGGGGCCTGTCTGGGATTATGACTCTATGTTCAGGAGTGACAGTTGGAGTGCACTCCACACCACGGAATGGTTCTACTTCCACCTCTTGCTCCAAAGAGAAGACTTCCGACAGATCTACTATGCGCTCTGGGAAAAAGCCAGACAGAATATACTGCCTAAGATAGAGACAGAACTGAATCAGATCATCGCTACCTATGTAGAGACCTTCGACAAGGGAATAGCATTGCATCATACGAAATACCCCGATGAGGCCCGACAGGGCTTCAGGGCACAGATAGAAGAAGCCAAAGGCAAACTCATAGAAAGGATTCAACTGCTCGACAGACTGATGGCAAACGACTTCTCAAGCATCAGAAACGTAGACGCTCCTCGCACCGATGACAACACCATCTACGACCTTTACGGCAGAAAGACCAAAACACCCGTTAGAGGTATCTTTATCAAGAACGGCAGGAAATACATCAGATAAAGAATGCTGGAGTCATCAACTCAACTCCAGCATTCTCTCTATAGGTTTCACGGCTTCCTTTGCTATCTCCGGATCCACCTCTACCGATGGCCAGCCGTACTTTAGGGCATTGTAGATCTTCAGCAGCGAGTTCATCTTCATATACTGGCACTCGTTACAACTGCATCCGAGGCCGCCCTCGCTGATTTCAGGAGGCACGGGGATAAATTCCTTGTCGGGACAAGTTCGCTGCATCTCGTGCAAAATACCGGACTCTGTGGCCACGATAAACTGCTGCTTGTCGCTCTGCTGGGCATATTGCAACATCGTAGCCGTTGATCCCTTCACGTCAGCAAGTGCCAATACAGGCCCCTTACACTCCAGATGAGCCATCACCACCGCCTCTGGATATTCCTGCTTCAGGCGGATAATGTCGGCTACTGAGAAACGTTCGTGAACGTGACAGCCGCCATTCCAGAGCAGCATCTTACGACCCGTCACCTCATTGATATAGTTACCAAGGTTATAGTCAGGACCAAAGATCAACTTCGCATCCTCAGGCAACTGATCCACCACCTTCTTGGCATTGCCTGAAGTCACGACGACATCCGTCAGAGCCTTCACGGCAGCCGTTGTATTTACATACGATACCACCTGATAGCCAGGATGCTCTTCCTTAAATTTCTTCAGGTCTTCAGCCTTACAGGAGTCAGCCAGCGAGCAACCCGCATTCAGATCAGGACAAAGCACCGTCTTTTCAGGCGACAGCAACTTACACGTCTCTGCCATAAAGTGCACACCGCACATCACCATCACCTTCGCATCCGTCTCTGCAGCCTTACGGGCCAGCGCCAGCGAGTCGCCTACGAAGTCGGCTATCTCCTGAATGTCACCTATTGTATAATAGTGCGCCAGGATGATTGCATCCTTCTCTTCACACATCCGTCGGATCTCTGCCTTCAGGTCAGTACCCTCGGCTACTGGTTCATCAATGAAACCTTGTTCTAACCACTCCTTTTTCAACATCACAATATTATTTTTATTCTTTTTTTTCTTTTAAAAATGAAATGAGTAGTATGATATGCTGTGAATAGGTTGATAACTTTTTGCCGATTTCCTTGCCTATTCCGTTATTCACTATTAACAATTCGTTATTCACTACTCCTGTGGATAGTTATCTGCTGATAATGAGCATTGAAGCCCGTTTATCCACAATTTCCAAATCTGGTGCAAAATTAATAAGTTTATATCTTTTTTCAGCAAAAATCGGTGGAAATCTTTCGAAAATCGTCTGAATAAGTCTGTGGATATCCCCAAATCGAAGGCTCGCCCGTCAAAATAGTGAGTTATTCCACAAGTTTTCCACACACTTATCAACACTTTTTCCACAGTATTATCTGTAGTTACCAAGCATCTTTGTCACATTGGGGACATTAAGCGATAAAAATTATTAAATATGATTCACCTCACGCAAAAATATTTGCATGAGTAGTTATTATTTTGTACCTTTGTGGTGGATTTAGGTATTACTGACGCAAAAATATTTGCAGGAGTTATGATTATAGACAGTATTATCATCGAAGGGTTCTCCAATATCGAGCATATTCGATTGGACGTTGGAGAAATCAATGCTCTTATTGCGCCTAATGGTTACGGCAAGAGCAATGTTTTAAATGCAATCCATTTTGGTTTGATGTATCTGAATGCTAATGAAGATACCAAATTTCAGATGCTGCGAAGCCGCTTTCTACCAATAAATATCTTAATTGAGAAAAAGAACTTCCACTTTGAGATTCTTGGTCGATTACAGCGTGAGGGGCGTACAGAGATTGTGCAATATGGCTATGAATGTCAGTGGGCAGAAGGCGTAATCCCTGGGTATGTGCTTTCGGAGTGGCTCAGGATTAAGACTGAAGGTGAGCAACGTTTTCGACAAATGATAAACAGACGAAATGGATACTACTCTATGATAGTACCATCGGCTACAGGTCGATGCAACAAACCTTTTGCTGCCACCCCTCAGCAACTATCCCTTCCCGTAATAGCCAGCGGCGGAATGTTCCTATCTGACTTAGCCAAGGAGATATGTAGCATTAGCGTCCCGAACTTACACACTTTAGATAATCCCGAATCTTACTTCTCCATAGAAGGTAATAGAGGAATCGCCATGCTTGGCGGTATGACGCTAAGCGAATACATCTATCGGATGAAGGAAATGGATGCAGATAACTTCAGTATCCTATCAGATGGCATCAAACAACTGATTTCTGGGGTAGTGTCATTTGAACCAGATGAAATCACATTAAGTGATGGACAAAGCAAAGTCTATGATATACGGGTACAGGAGAAGTTCAATTCACAACCGACAAGTATTCGGCTCTTGTCAAGTGGTAGCAAGCGTATGATCTTCCTGTTCACATTGTGTATGGCAGCCCAGAAGCAGAATATACCAATGATTATGGTAGAGGAACCAGAGAACTCCGTTCATCCAAAACTGATGGAGAATCTTCTTCTTACCTTGAAGGCATACGCGTTAAACACTAAGATCCTGATGACAAGCCACTCACCATACTTGATGCGGTATATGCAGCCGGAGCAAATGTACTTTGGGCTTCCCAAGCACGATGGACTTGCCCATTTTGCAAAGGTTAATCCCTCTAAACTGAAATATCTGTATAAATATGCTGGTGACATGGAACTGACCTTTGGTGAGTTTATGTTTGACTTTATGCTCGATATGGAAGATAACAACGAGAAACTAACGACCTTCTTCAAATAAAATTTGGCGATGGCGAAAAAGAAACAGACACAGCATCCTTCGCATGTGCTATTATTCGTAGAAGGAGATACCGATGAGGTGTTCTTCAAAGCCCTCATGGATTATTATGTATCTGTTAGTAGCAATAAGTTGTTGCCCTATGATATATGTAACCTAAAGGGGGTGACAAGATATTCCAGCAAACTGCTGACAAAGTTGAAAAACGAATACTTGCCCATTGCTAAGAATGAGGGTTACAGTATAAAGACGGTGTGTTGCTCATACGATACAGATATTTTCGAGGTCAAGCAACCACAAATAGTAAAGTGGGACACTATCAGCAAAAGTATCAAACGTATGGGGATTGATGAATTCATCCGTCTTGGAGTCAGGAGCGCCATCGAAGATTGGATTATTGATGATTTGCAAGGTGTTTGTGACTTTCTCCGTTTAAAACAAGTTCCTTCGTCGCTAAAGGGAACCAATGTATATCAGAAATTGATGGATTTATATCGCAAGGCCCGAAAAACCTATAAGAAAGGATATGAAACCAAGGAACTCATTAAAAAACTTGACATGAGTGTTATCCGCAACAAGCGGCATGATGTACTTGCACCATTGGAAGACGCATTAGGTGTAGTTATGCCATAATAAATCCAAAAGCATAACATTTAAATGTCTCTTAACTTTACACCAGATTAAAGATAATGTTCTAAATGCACACCTTTGAGAAACTCTTAAATTAATCCTTTTTAAGCCACAAATAATCTGGGCTTTCGAACCATTCTATTCATATCATCCAACAAGGAGGCATTAGAAAAGATGATTCCATCTTGTTTGAATGTGCCATAACTTTCTGGGCATGGCCAAAGAGATGATAGCGAGGCTTTACGTCAAACATGCGATTTCGAAGCGGTGCATTGCCCCAATGAGCACCAGCGGAGCAATCGAGTATCATTACTGGTGGCTCGTGAGTCACAACGATATCCACATCATTTGGAATCAGTTGTTCTGAATGATCATAGCCAAGTCCAAAGAACTTCACGCCATCAATCTCTACACCCCTGTCTTGTAGAAAATAAAGGTTATCCGGCAAATCCTCTATGCCCTCAGCATCCCACAGGCATAGGTCATAATTGCCTGTAATGAATATCTTGTGGCGATAAGGCAAATCGTTATACCAATTCAGAAAATCCAGCACTTCGTTCTCATCGCCGTTATGGCTAATGTCACCACTATGTATGATGACATCAGCCTCAGGCAGGTCCTTTATCTGATGATGCAGACCATGAGTGTCGGATAAGTGCAGTATCTTCATTTCCTAATCAGCGTTGTCGGATTCCCATGTATTATATGAAAAAGCACTTCGCTGTAGTGGGAAGATTTGGAGATATAGGCAAGCACAAATATTAATTATGGCATAGGTAGTTCTTTTCTTTCTATTTCTTCAATCGCTTTACTCACAAGTTCAACCACATAATTTGCAAAATTACCATTAACCATTTCAGTATAAACATTCCAATCCCAAACCCGATATCTCTTTAGCGACTCCCAGCCATATGGCCAATAATCTGTTGGCGGATTACTTAAACAATCCATTTTTAGGGTATTAATTTCTAATTTATCTGCATAATTTGAAACTCCCCAATAAAAATCCCATTCCCCAGACCTATCTGTATATATCCAAACAGCAGCCGATTTCCATTCTTTTTTATGGAAATAGAACCCTTTACCGCTTTTCCCATCGAATAATTTACTATGATTAAATATCAAATCGTGTTTTTTACAGAATTCATTAATAATATCAGACTTCTCGACATATCTCTTGAATACATATTTTTTGTAATCTTCAAGTGAACTTCCTATCAAGGCCACAGCATCAGCATGATTAACCATTTCCTGCAAAAGCTTTTCTTTATTATTTGTTTCCATATCTTGATTTGTTAATTGTTTTAAATGATTACTATATTGAACTAATGTTTCTCGAATTAATGGGGTTGTAGAACTCTCTTTTATACAATTTTCAACCCAAGACAGAATATGATTAGTGTAAGATATCTTTTTATATTTCACATCTTTAGCACTTTTTTCACTTGCATCATAACCCGCTAAAGTTAAATAATATATTGTATAGCCGCTTTTGTACTTTGCCTCAGCAAAGCTATTATATCTGATAAGTTGTTCATTCTGATCACTGGCATATATTTTATTTTCAATTATTACGCCTCTTCCTTTATTATCTTCAATAAGAATATCTATTCTGCCATCTTTGATGACATATTCTGTGTAAACATTCGAACTTGATGTGTCTAAACTTGTTTCGTCTCCCACAACGTTTAGAAACAATTTTAGAAAAAGGTCTTTTTGCCCATGAGAGCCATTTGGATCAAGGAAGTTTGCAATTATTGTAGAGTGCATAACTTCATAATATGCTACGCCACATATCTCAAATACATTAAAACGTTCTCCGCGTCGAAGACTCTCTTCCTTCTTAATTCTCTCTTCTCTTAAGATAGAGTTTACGCTATCAAGTAACTTTTTTATCTCTTCCATACTTTAATATTTTACTACGTCACGAACACTTCTTTTTTCATCATATGGTTCATCTAAGAACCCCATAGTGATATAATCTTCCCTGTCGTATTGGTCTACCCCTATACTATAGGTTTCTTTTGCAAATTCTACAACGTCTTCTTCTGTTTCATAAGAATCGTCCTTAACTAAGAGATTTATCTCCTCTTCAATAATACTGGCATTTTGTTCAAACAGAGCACATTGATCTGCGCCATAGGTTGAATCATCTTGGCTCATATTACGATATTTCTCCGCAATGGCTAAAACTTGTTCTTTTTCCATTATCAATAGTTCTTAGTTCAACTTCTCGAAATCAAAATCATATTTGGAACAGCAGGCACGTTTGTAGTCGAACTGAAACATACGCATATATTGCTCCTGAATCTCTATGGCTCCATTGCTGAAGGGGTCTGTAGTATGCTGGCGAGTGGTAACGGTGATGACCATATCAGGAGTTAGCACCGTTCCATTCGATCGCTTGATGCGCTTTGGGGTTATACGAAACACTCTGCTCATTGGTTTTTAGTTGTTTGTTTTGATTGCAAAGATATGCAATATTTTTGAAACGACAAAGTAAAAGAGGACTTTTATTGAAATGACCATGCAATAGAGTAGGTCTACAAATGAGAGATGACCGTTTTCTGGCTTTCCCAGAATTTCCCTCAATCGTTGTTGCCCGATGTTTTGAATCATAGTTTTACTTTATTTGCTACATACTCTCTCCATAAAGGAACTCCAATCGCTCTTGTTTCAATGGCACAATATGCGATTCACGCGACACAAGCCAGACCACTTCATCTACTTTGGCTCGGAATAGAATCCTGTCTAAGATGGCCTCATCAGAGAAGGTGTAGGATTTGCTGTCCTGTCTGTTTTTTATATCCATAGGTCTTTTAATAGTTAAAATCCAACCTTCCTGTTTTCTTTTGTTTCCAAGCGCTCGTTGTCGCAGTAGGAGGTGAGGGTGGCGATGGTGTTGTCCGTCTGGCCATGAAGGATGTTGTTGATGGCGTAGTGACGGGCAATGTTCTCTATCTGGCCACCGCTGAAATCATATTTCGTGGCGAGGGTACGGGTTACGCTCTCTTCAAGGGTAGGGATCATCGTGTGCCAGATGCTCATGCGAGCTTCGAGGGTGGGCTTCTCGAACTTAATCTTATAAAGGAATCGTCGCTCGAAAGCCTTATCCATATTGCCAGCCAGATTGGTAGTGGCAATGAGGATACCGTCAAGGTTCTCCATCTCCTGAAGGATGATGTTTTGGATGGAGTTCTCCATCTTGTTCACAGCGGTTTGAGCCCCTTCGAAGCGTTTATTGATGATGGCATCAGCCTCATTGAAGAGTAAGATGGGGGTCAAGTCGCTCTTTTTAACTCTCTCCCGGTAGGCATCAAAGATGTTCTTGATGTTCTTCTCGCTTTCACCTACCCAGCAACTCTTGATTTGAGAGATGTTCACCTGCATAATGTCTCGGCCTGTCTTACGGGCAAGTTGGAGAACGGTCTCTGTCTTACCTGTTCCTGGAGCACCATAGAACAGACAGGTGAAGCCGCAACGGAAACCTGATTCCTTCATGCGAGTATGAATCTCCTGATAGTGGGCATTCTCCAAAAGCTGTCCCAGTTCGTCAATCTGCGACTGGATGCTTTGGCCATAAAAAAGTTGCTTCTCAGCAATCTTCTCACATTGAATCAAGTCCTCGTGTCTGCTTTTTCTTTGTCTGTTAGATAAACTGAGTTCGCCGAATAACTTATCTTTTGCCTTTTGAGTCATACGGAAAGAGTCGCGATCTACCATGCCGTCATCGTTGTTATACTCAATATACTCGTATCCGAACAACTCATGGGATCCTCTGCTCAGTTCTTCCTTTACACGGTTCCACTCTCTTTTGTTATCGTACAGGAAATCCAAGTCATGATAGCCTATGTTGTCGTCATTGTTATTGACATACAAATGCGAGAATAATACAAGAAGCATTTCATCTTCTGTATCAAAACCTTGAATCTGAACATTTTGAACAAATTCAATTTGGGGATTGTCCTCAAATAGCGAATGTATCTTTGCTGTCATAGTTTCGAAGGTCAGTTCGTTGTCTTGGCGCTGCTCGAAGATATCCTCAAGTTCGCCGAAAAGTCCCATGCAAGTGAGGTTCGTATATCTCTTGGGGACATATTTCTCGTCAAACTTGAACGCTTCTATGACTTCAATAGGTACTCGATAGGTTATTCTACTACGTCAGTCTCGACTACAACGGACAAGTTCCCTTTTTTCCAACTCGTCGATATCATTCATATAGCGGAGAATACGGGCAGTCTTGCATTTCACATCTCCACTTAACTCACTTATCTGGATATGGTTGTCATCACTTCGATTGATGAACAGGGCCAGCATTACGCTCTGTTCCTTAGTCAGTTCGAGTTTGGTCGACACATATTTTATATATCTGTCAGCCTTGCGATAGAACTCCTTGCTCAACTGGGATTCGCTTGCCAGTTCCACAATCTTCTCTACTGCCATCAGCAAATCCACCTTCTTTGTTGTTCTTGTCTTTTTATCTTCCATCTTCTTACACTTTTTTAAGTTCACGATGCAAAGATAAAATAA
>FLNX01002260.1_pt1 | contig 21569 bp, 20 predicted proteins | sample 1140341 | NCBI WGS metagenome assembly FLNX01 (sample SAMEA3878208, study PRJEB12797) | bioreactor metagenome | biome: Moose rumen | place: Sweden | collected 2011-10
TTCGGGCGTAAGTCTCAGCGGCGGCAAGAAAAATGACAAACTCATAGGCAGCGACGGCACCGATACGTTCATTTTCACGGCGGGCAAAGATGTCATTGAAGGTTATGCTTCGGGCGATTCAATCGACATTAGCTCCAATGAACTTAAAGACGCGAAGATAACGACGGGCAAAAATTATGTCAAGTTCAAATTCACCTCGAAGAATGTTTTGACGGTCAAGGGCGAAGTCGACACTCTGAATATCAACGGCGAGAATTATCAATTCGGCAAGAACGCAATAATTGAAGGCAACACGGCGAGCTTGACGAGCGGGGCGAGCGGCACTTTCAAGACGGCGAAACTCGGAGTCACTGAAATTGACGCGAGCAAAGTTGAGAAGAAAAATCTGACGTTGATAGGCACGACGGCGGCGGAGAGTTTGACAGGCGGCGGAGCCAAAACGACGATTAAAGGCGGCGGCGGAGCAGACAATTTGGTCGGCGGCGACGGCGCAGATACATTCTTCTACGCGAAAAACACGACGGGCACGGCGACGGTTGCAAACTTCGACTTCAGCAAAGACAGACTCAAGATCGCGAACGGCACGATTACAAAGATTGAGAGTTTGTCGAGCGGCATAGAATTCCACATGAACAACGGCAAGAAGGACAATCCCGAAATCGGCTGGATGAAACTTGCGAGTTCAACCGAAGGAACTTTCGACGCCGGCAGCGTTCTCATCAAGGCGAACAACACCTATTACTGGTTTGCACAAGAAGATTACACGGACGACGAAGGGACAGAGCTTGCAAAAGTTGGCGACTTGGTGACTTCGGCAGACAGAATTTCAGCGACGACAGCCAAGAACAGCAGCTACTCGATAATCGACTTGAATTACTCGACAAACTTGGTTAGGTCGGATGTGGCGATAAAACTTTCTGATTACACATTCACCAACGGCGGTCCCACTAAAAAGTAAAAATTAATCCTCTACTCGATTGAATAAAAAAAATTAGAGCTCGTGAAAAACTCACGGGCTCTTTTTTTCAATTAGGAATTAGGAATTAGGAATTAGGAATTATTTTGTCAATGATTCGTGTTGAATGTATAATTTTTCTCTGATATAATCGCGCCGATGCTACAACTCCTCTGAACACTTCGGCAGAACTTACGAGAGAGGAGGTGTTCATTATGTTGAGTATCGTCACGATGCTTGGCGTAGGTGTGGTTTCAACCGCAGTCGGAACCGTTCTCGAACTCTACATCTACGACAAGTACTTCAAAGATCGGTAGACGTAGCAGGCGCAATTAACTCTCTACCAGCCCGCTAATCGTATTCCTCAACGGTTATGGCAAAACGAAGCCCCGCACAGTTCCTCAGGCTGTACGGGGTTTTCGTTTGTGTTCATCATGCTGAGTATCTTTGAGTATCGTGGCTAAAATCTATCACACAATCAGCTTTTTGTCAATGATTCGTAGCGTTTCATAAGTTCAGCGACGATTAACGGCTCCGAATCTAAAATTTCCTCCATTCCATATGCTCGCGCAACGGCTAAATCGTTTTTGCGGTGCGCTTGCCTCAAATCGGGCGGCATTGTCAGTTCGTCGTATAAATCCGCTAGCGTCGCACTCGGATATTTCGCCCGAACTGATAAAATTTCCGCCGCTGTCGCCTCTATCAAAGCTTTTTGCTCCAAACTCGGCTCGCACCACGCAAAATTATTATAAACCACGCTCCCTGAATACCGATAATCACTTTTGAGCCGCCCAGCCACCGCTCGCATCCAACTCATGTGGATTGAACTCGTTATTATCCCAAATTCATAAATCTGCGCGGACGGAACGATACATAAATCGCAATTCGCAATAATATCGGGCGTCAAAAACTTCATCGGCATATATTTTCGGCGTTCTGAACTTGTTCGCGGCATTGCAAGATAATTTGTCGTCGGTTGAGTATTTGAAAAGAATTTATGCGGAGTTTCGGCTGATTTTCGCGTCGTTGATGATGTACTTGCCAATCTGAAGTCCCTTACTGCTGAAACGCGCCGATAAAGTTCTTTACTGCGTCGAATTTCATCGGGCGTCGCATTTATTAAATAAAAACAATATCGAATCGGCTCGTTGTTAATAAAATCTTTCGCGCCCATATATCTAAAAATAAATTTCTCCAGCGAAGGCTCACGTTGGAGAATTTTTTTAGCCTCATCAGCACTTAAAATTAAATTTCCGCCGTCAGTCGCTTGACTTCCATTTGTCATTCGCGGAACGAACGGTTGAATATGTTTAGCGCGGCTCTCAATAAAAATAGTCGGCGCGTCTACCAAATACGGATTGATATTGTGCGCCGAGTAAATTTTTTCGCCGTCATAAATTTTTTTGTCAACAGCGAGATTTTTATCGCTCATGCCGACAATTACGCAATGAATCGCCGCCTTTTGAAACGATTCGCTGTCCCATTTGAAAGTTCGTCGCCCAAAAATGATTTGCATACCGTATTCGTCGAAAATTTTCTTCCAAAGAGGCGTAACTTGCTCGCCTTGCGTGATTGAATTTGTCGAAACGAACGCCGCGCGAATATTTGTGCCCATAATGAGTTTGGCGGCTTTGTGATACCACGCGCCAACGTAATCAATGCTGTTCGAGAGCTTAATTTTGCCGAAAATGTTCACGGCGTCGGCTTTTTGCTCGTGATTCATCATACTCGCGCCCACGAACGGCGGATTGCTGATAATGTAGTCGGTTTTTTCCCACTCGACGTGCAGAGCATTGGCTTGAATGATGTTCGGATAGGTTTTGAGCGGGAAAAGTTCCAAATTTTTATGAACGATAGCCTCAGTTTCGCGTTTCATCTTGAGTTCGGCAATCCAGAGGGCAGTTTGAGCGACTGTGACGGCAAAATTATTTATTTCGATGCCGAAAAACTGATTGATAGAGACTTTGACGGGGTTATCGAGTTCGCCGAGCGTAATTTGGTTGCCGAGCAGTTCTTGAAGGATTAAATTTTCGATTCTGCGTAGAGAAATATAAGATTCGGTCAAAAAATTGCCTGAACCGCACGCGGGGTCGAGAATTTTAATTTCGGAGAGCTTTTTTTGTAGTTGGAGCAAAAAATTCTTGCGTTTGGAGCCGCGATTGTTCAATTCCAAAATATGAGAATTGGAAAGTTGAGCTTTCAAGTCGTCCAAAAAGAGCGGGTCGATAACTTTATGGATATTTTCGACGGAAGTGTAATGCATACCGCCTGCGCGTCGCACGTCGTGATTTAGCGTCGATTCAAAGACGGTGCCGAAGATTGTCGGAGAAATTTGCGCCCAATCGAAATTACCGCTAGCCTCGTCAAGCAAAAGGGTTTTAAGTTCGTTTGTGAAGTTGGGGAAGTCGATTTCGTCAGCAAAAAGCCCGCCATCGACGTAAGGGAACTTTTTAAGGGTATCGTCGAGGTACGGGCTGCGATTTTCGATTGGAGTATCGAGGACTTTGAACAATTCGAGCAAATCTTGGCGAATATTCCTTGCGCCGCGCAGATAATCGCGGAAAATTTTATGTTTGCCGAAAATATCAATGCTCTCTGCGTAAAGACAGAAAACCAATCGGACGCAAAGCTTGTTTAAGTCGGAAAGTGCTTTGTCAGATTGAATTTTTAATTCGGCGCGGAGACCTTCATAGATTTTGGCGACGATTTGGCTGGCTTTAACTGATAATTCGCGTTCATAGGAAATATTTTGCGATTCAACGATAAAATTCAGGACGTTAAAGCGTTTAGGCAGTTCGTAGAGGGAAATTTTAGTCGGGTCGCGTTCTGGGTGCAATTTATCCATATCGAAGACGCGAAACTCCTTGAAATTGCAAGTTATAATCCAGCGAGCCTTCCGCGAATACTCTAAGGCGTCGTTGTAGCGTTTAGCCTGCTTAAAAATTTCCTCGTCGTCGAGATTAACGGTAGAACTTTTCTGTTCGATAAGAGTTTTCGTCGAGACAATCAGCCCGTCAATAAACCCGTGCGGAATCGGCACTTCAAAGCTGATAAATTCTTCCGGCTCGTCGACATTAAACACGTCGCGGAGCAAAGAGAGCCAAAAAGGTTGAGTTTCGCCCTTTTCGTAGCCGCGAGCCGACCATTTCCTTACAAAATCTTTTACACTCATAAAAAATCACCTTCCGAAAGTATTTTATCAAGTTGCGAGGCGATTTTAAAGTGCAAATAACATTTTCCAAAATAATGGAATTTGTTCGCTCGCAAACAGCTTGCAAACAAAGCGACTAAATGCTACAATCAGCTAAAATTTATTGGGAGGAATTTCTATGTTGGAAGGATTTGTAGAGGTACCGATTTTGCAAGGGAGTTCGTTTTTATCCGTGACTGACAACGGCTTGAATTTCAACAAAAACGTAGTGAAGCATATGAGGCGGGCGGAGAGCATTAAAATCTTTTGCAACTCATCCAAAAAACAGCTCGCAATTCAAAAATGCGACACGAACGCCGAAAACTCCATTCCGTTTTATCGCGACGAAAAAAGTTTGACAAACGGCGTGAGATTCAACAACCGCGAAGTCCAACAGATGCTTGCAACGATGATGGATTGGAATTTGAGCGAATACAACTACAGAGCAGACGGCTTTCTTGCCGACGACGGCGAAACGATGATATTCAACTTGAACTGCGCAAGAAAATTTTTTAAAAAGAACAAAGCGCAGACAAACACTTGACAAAACAAATTTTGACGTTTAAACTTAAGTTCGTAAAGGAGATGATGTCTATTGCTTGTAAGTAAAAAAATTCGCATCTTGACTGAGCCAAAACGCGTAGAACATAAAAATAATTATTGCGAACCACATTTTATCAGATTCTCGCACTCGGTCAAGATGAAATTTTCTGCTCGAAATTTATTTTGGAGGCGAAATCATGACCAGTGCGTAAATGCGCCGCGATCCTCTGTTCCTGAGAAATGAATTTGAACCTTATGGGGCATGGGGTATACCGTTAATCAAGAAACAGAATATTGACTTGGAAAATATCCGGTTGATCGCCTGTTCAAACACAAAGAAGAATGACACTGCCATTAAAAAACGTTGCGGAGTTCATTTTTTCGTTGATGATTACCGTTTCAAGGGAATTTATGACAATCCGAGTCGAACCTTAGAAAAATATTCACAATATGCCTTCTTGCTCACGCCGGATTATTCTTTGTATGCTGAGATGCCGATGTGGTTGCAACTTTCTAACGTGGCAAAAAATCGCTGGGTTGGGGCTTATTGGCAGAGTAAAGGCTTGACCGTTATTCCGACCGTAAGTTGGGGGACAGTTTCAAGTTTCAAATTTTGCTTTGACGGAGTGGAAAAAAACTCAATCGTTGCAGTCGGAATGATCGGCAGTAAAAAAAATAATCATTTTGGCTTTATGAGCGGTTACAATGAAATGATTGAACGCATAAATCCCTGCGTCGTAATTTGTTTTGGAGAACCTTTTGCCGAAATGTCGGGGAATATCATTAAAGTTACTTATCATTCATCGCGCAAGGCGGTGAGCTGATATGGGCGGACGCGGAACTTTTGCCGCAGGAAATAACGTTCCTTACAAGTACAAAACCGTCGAGATTATCGAAGGCGTAAAAGTATTGCAACCAAAAGACCCTAAAAGCAGTTACAATTTGCCGGTAGAGTCTCATTCGTCGTCGAGTTATATTCTTCTTGATAAAGCCGGTGTATTTCGTCAGTACAGAGAATACAACGCTCAACACGAGGTAATCTTTGAAATCGGATACCACTTTGAAAATACATTGTCCAAACACGGCGAATCTGTTCTTCATGCTCATGATTATTCTGCTCCCGGTATCCAAAATCGAGGCAAAGCTCGGCTTCTCACGGCTGAAGAACTCAAAAAGTATCGTAAGTTTTTCAAGGGGGTGGATTTGTGAAAGGCAAGACCTTGCGTCAATTCATAGATGATTTGTATTACAACGCCGAAACAGAATTCATCTTCAACGGCAAGAAATATATTATCTCAGGATGGCTCAATGAAGACGAGACATATACCGTTGCTTTGTATTCGATAGAGGAAAATTCGCAGGAAATTTTCTCTTGTACTTCGCGCTCGCGTCAAGAGGTTGTCGAAACTTTTGAAGCCGCAAAAATTTTTGATAACAGAACGATTTATGACGTTGAAAAAAATATTACCGTGTTATACGGCTGAATTGTGTCACGGACGCACTTGAAATAAAAAAATCCCCGTTGCATTTTACAGCGGGGAAATTTTTTTTACTCGTTTGTCAATGATTCGTAGCGTTTCATAAGTTCCGCGACGATTTTTGCCTCGTCCGATAAAATTTCCTCGAAACCATAGGCGCGGGCGACTGCCAAATCGTTTTTGCGGTGAGCTTGCCTCAAATCGGGCGGCATCGTCAGTTCATCGTATAAATCTGCCAGCGTCGCACGCGGATATTTCGCCCGAACTGATAAAATTTCCGCCGCACTCGCCTCTATCAAGCTTTTTTGATCCTTATTCGCCTCGATCCACGCAAAATTATTATAAACCACGCTCCCTGAATACCGATAATCACTTTTGAGCCGCCCAGCTACCGCTCGCATCCAACTCATGTGGATTGAACTCGTTATTATCCCAAATTCATAAATCTGCGCGGACGGAACGATAAAATTCGGGTCTAAGCAAATATTTTCGGGCGAAAGAAACCCCATTGGAATATATCTGCGCCGTTCGGAAGAAACTTGCGGTATAAAAAGATAATTCGTTGTCGGTTGACGATTTGCAATAAATAAATGCGGCGTCTCGGCAAATTTTCGAGTTTGAACAGCTGAACTTGCCAATCTGAAGTCTCTTACTGCTGAAACGCGCCGATAAAGTTCTTTACTCCGTCGAATTTCATCGGGCGTAGCATTTTCTAACCAAAAACAATAGCGCGGCTTGCCATAAAGAAAATCTTTACCGCTAAAACAAGCAAAAATAAATTTCTCCAGCGAAGGCTCACGTTGGAGAATTTTTTTAGCCTCATCAGCAGTTAAAAGTAAATTTCCGTCATCAGTTGGACGACTTCCAGCTATAATTCGCGGAACGAACGGTTGAATATGTTTAGCGCGGCTCTCAATAAAAATAGTCGGCGCGTCTACCAAATACGGATTGATATTTTTCGCCGAGTAAATTTTTTCGCCGTCAAAAATTTTTTTATCGAAAGCAACCGATTTATCAGCAATGCCGATAACCACGCAATGAATCGCCGCCTTTTGAAAGGATTCGGAGTCCCATTTGAAAGTTCGCCGCCCAAAAATGATTTGCATACCGTATTCGTCGAAAATTTTCTGCCAAAGGGGCGTAACTTGCTCGCCTTGCGTGATTGAATTGGTCGAAACGAATGCCGCGCGAATATTTGTGCCCTGAATGAGTTTTGCGGCTTTGTGATACCACGAGCCAACGTAATCAATGCTGTTTGAAAGCTTAATTTTGCCGAAAATGCTCACGGCGTCGGATTTTTGAGCTTGATTCATCATACTCGCGCCCACGAACGGCGGATTGCTGACAATATAATTAGGAATGAGTAATGAGCAATGAGTAATTGAATTTTCGTCATCATCATTGCTCATTACTAATTGCTCATTGCTAATTGTGAAAATCGACGCCCAGTCGATTTTCAGCGCATTGGCTTGAATGATGTTCGGATAGGTTTTGAGCGGGAAAAGTTCCAAATTTTTATGAACGATAGCCTCAGTCTCGCGTTTCATCTTGAGTTCGGCAATCCAGAGTGCAGTTTGAGCGACGGTGACGGCAAAATTATTAATTTCGATGCCGAAAAACTGATTGATAGAGACTTTGACGGGGTTATCGAGTTCGCCGAGCGTAATTTGACTGCCGAGAAGTTCTTTTAAGATTTCATTTTCCAATCTGCGCAAGGAAAGATAAGTTTCAGTCAAAAAATTCCCAGAACCGCACGCAGGATCAAGAAATTTCAGCGCGGCAATTTTATCTTGCAATGCCAAAAGATTTTTGCGGCGATTTCGCGAAGATTTTTTTATCGTTTCAAACTCTCCGCGCATTTCTTCCATAAAAAGCGGGTCGATAACCTTATGAATGTTTTCTGTTGAAGTGTAATGCATACCGCCGGTGCGTCGAACGTTATCTTCGGTCGTTGATTCAAAAACCGTGCCGAAAATCGTCGGAGAAATATCTTCCCACTTAAAATTACTGCTTGCCTCGTCGAGCAAAAGGGTTTTAAGTTCGGGCGTGAAGTTCGGGAAGTCGATTTCGTCAGAAAAAAGCCCGCCATCGACGTAAGGGAATTTTTTCAGCGTGTCGTCGAGGTACGGGCTGCGATTTTCAATCGGCGTATCTAGGACTTTGAACAGCTCCAATAAATCTTGGCGAATATTCCTAGCCCCGCGCAGATAATCGCGGAAAATTTTATGTTTGCCGAAAATATCAATGCTTTCGGCATACAAACAAAAAACCAATCGGACGCAAAGCTTATTTAAGTCGGAAAGTGCTTTGTCAGATTGGATTTTAAGTTCTGCGCGGAGACCGTCATAAATTTTGGCGACGATTGCGCTAGCCTTAACGGAAAGTTCGCGTTCATAGGAAATATTTTGCTGTTCGACGATAAAATTTAAGACGTTAAAGCGTTTAGGCAGTTCGTAGAGGAAAATTTTAATCGGTTCGCGTTCTGGATAGCGTTTATCCATATCGAAGACGCGAAATTCCTTAAAATTGCAAGTGATAATCCAGCGAGCCTTGCGCGAATACTCCAGCGCGTCGTTATAGCGTTTAGCTTGCTTAAAAATTTCCTCATCGTCGAGATTTACGGTAGAACTTTTCTGTTCGATTAAAGTTTTCGTGGAAACAATCAGCCCGTCAATGAATCCGTGCGGAATTGGGACTTCAAAGCTGATAAATTCTTCGGGTTCGTCGATATTGAACACATCACGCAATAAAGAAAGCCAAAAAGCATGAGTATCGCCCTTTTCGTAGCCGCGAGCCGACCATTTCATAACAAAATCTTTCACACTCATAAAAAATCACCTCCGCGCAGATTTTAGCACAAAGGAGATAAAAATTTAATCGTCGTCGTCGATTTTATACTCGGCATAACGAACATCAACCAATACACTGCGGCGTTCTTCCGCGTCAACGACTTTATCTGCGCGTCTTTTGATTGCGGCGACAAATTCTTTGCTCTGAGTAATTTCCGCTACGTCGTCAAAAACTTCGCCGATCCAACAAAAAGTTTCGTCGTCGCATTCGTTTTCGATAAAGTTAATAGTCTGTCCAAGGTCGCGTGAAAGAATCTCTGTTTCCTCGTCCCAACACTTTTGAATACCGATATAATCTTCAAGATGAAGTTTTAACCGCCTAGAAAGGACGTTTTTTATTTCCGCGTTGAGCATGAGTTTTTCCTCCTTTTTATGGCTGTTCAGAGTCTGGAAAGACAGTTGCAATTTGTCCGTTTGTACGTATTATACCGACTCTTACTCCTTTGTACATTCCATATGCGGCTTGACCGTCAGGAACATTAAGATTTTCTTTAAGTTTTGCAACGTGCTCGCCTGCTTGACGAATATCATTTGGCGACCATGACGCCGGAAACCAAGATTGCCCGATACCATCGCGTTTTCTTCCGTCTTTGTGATCCGGAAGGTTGCCGACGCGGACACCGTTGGGATATGTTTTGACAATATTATACTTTATGCCGTATTTATCAAGCAAATCCATTCCTTCTTGTCCGTGACCGCCACTTTTTAAACGCAGACGATCTTTTTTCCGCATTGGCTGGGTAAATAAACCTTCTGTTGAATGAATGAGCGCAAAATCGCTTACACTTTGTGCATTACCTTTGGTGTTAAGATTACGTCCGGATTTACCTGTACCCATTTATTTTCCTCCTTTAACTTGCGAAATCCAATCGGGATAACGAACAAAATTTGTTTTACACTTGATATCGGGAGAAAAAATTGATTTTGGCATACTTCCGTAAACCAAAACAACTTCGGGTGTCAATTCATCGAGCATCGCCTCCAAACCCTCGCGGAAGTAATATTTATTATCTTTGCCGCGAATGCAACCGTAAGTTCCGACCGAGACGATAGAATTTTTCGGCGCACCCAAGAACGCGAACTTTTCGGGAAGAAAATCTGTTGTGTAACTGCGCTCGTCGCCCCAACGGATATTCGTAATGACATACGCGCCGTTTTTCTGCAAATAATGACCGATTGCTCTGTTGCGATAAACATTTGCAATTTGCACGATAAGCGGAGCGTCGCGATAAAGAGAGTTATCGGGCGTAACGACGGCAGAAAAACGCAGTAAATCTTCCACAAAATCTTCCGGCTTGCGAACAATATCCGCAAAGTTTATGTCGTGCTCATAAAATACGACGCACTCGGAAAAATCTTTAGTGCGGTTGCGTTTGGAAAATGGAATCATGTTCGGCGGGATAAAAATCTTTTTTGGCGGCTCGATTTTCGGAATCTCCAATATGCCGTCAAAAAATGCAGTCTCTACCAATTCCAAGTTAAAGCCCTCGTCGAAACTGTTTTTAAGCATAAAAAATCACTCCTTGTAAAATAGTTTTTGACCTCAGGAGCGAAATATGTTAGTATGAACACGAAAACAGTAATATGCATAGAAACATATTCGTCAGAAAGCACCTGATCACTGTTGGTAGCGGGAGTCAGATGTTTTTTTGTTTGAGGTCGTTGCAAATTTCAACCGTTCGATTATTCTTTGCGTCTCTTGTTAAACTTTCTTGCGTTTTTTAAGTCAAAAATAATTGCATTGTCAAAATAAATGACATCTGCACGATAATTATATTTATCTAAATCCCAGCTCATCATTCAAGAAATTTTACCGTTAATTTTTCTTGAACGGCTGAAAATCTTCTGATATAATCGCGCCGATGCAAATTTCCTCTCTTACTTCGCATCAATCCACTTGAGAGGAGGTGATAAACATGGCGGTTATCCTTGTTTCGCTTGCCGTCGGCGTGGTTTCCGGCATCATCGGGAATTACATCTACGACAAGTACATTAAATAAGGTATCGTCTCCTCTTGCCCCGGACAATCGGTCTCCTCAATCGATTAGGCAAAAACGAAGCCCCGCGCAGTTCCTCAAGCTACGCGGGGTTTTTCTTCGTTTGGTGATATACACGACGACCATCCTTGTTTCTTTTTATCTATGTGTCGCATGAAAAATCTATCACACAATCAATTTTTTGTCAAGGCGGCGCGTCGAACAACAGAATTACATCTACGACAAGTACATTAAGTAACGTCTGAAATTTATCACGCGCTTAAACTTTTGTCAATGATTCGTAGAGTTTCATCAGCTCGGCGACGATTTTTGATTCATCATCTAAAATTTCTTCAAAACCATACGCGGCGGCAACTGCGCGGTCGTTTTTTTTGTGCGCAAGCCGTAAATCGGCGGGCATCGTCAATTCATTGTATAAATCTGCCAATGTCGCGTCGGAATATTTGCTCCGAACGTCTAAAATGTTTTGCGCGGTCTCTTCGATTAACTTTTTCTGCGCGGGAGTCGGAAGACACCATGCAAAATTGTTGTAAACCACATTTCCCGAATATCGATAGCTTGTTCCAAGATAACCGGCGACAACTCGCATCCATGCCATATGAATTGAGCTTATTAAAACTCCGAAATGATAAATCTGCGCGGAAGGAACGATTGATAAAGCGTCGCTGATAATTATTTCAGGTGAAACAAAGTCCATTGGAATATATTTTCTTCGTCCGCCAGAAACTCTCGGAATTACAATGCAAGATTCGTTGCCTTGAGGAGTCGAAAAGAATTTGTAAGGAGTTTCGGCGGCTTTTCGCGTCGGTGCCGCTGTACTTTTCTCGCGAAAAATTCTTATCGCCTCCAATCGCCGCATTATTTCCCGATTGCCCGCATATTCATTCGGCGGCACATTTAAAAGATACAAACAATATCGAATCGGCTTGCCGTGAAGAAAATCTTTCGCGCCCAAATATCTGTGAATCAAATGTTTCTGCGCGGGATATTTTTTTATGAATTTTTTTGCCTCATCCTCGCTGAAAATAAAATTTCCGTCGTCTGTCGGCTGATTGCCTTTTGTAATTTTCGGCACAAAGTCTTGAATATGCTTGGCGCGGCTCTCAATAAAGACAGTCGGCGCGTCGACAAGGTAAGGATTGATATTTTTCGCCGAGATAATTTTATCGCCGTCATAAATTTTCTTGTCAACTGCCAAATTTTTATCAGACATGCCGATTATCACGCAATGCACGGCGGCAAGGTCGGCACTTTCGCTCGTCCATTTAAAAGTTCGCCGCCCGAAAATTATTTGCATGTCATATTCGTCAAAAATTTTTTTCCAAAGCGGAGTAACCTGTTCACCCTGCGTGATTGAATTCGTCGAAACGAAGGCAGATTTAATTTTCGTGCCGCGCATGAGTTTTGCCGCCTTATGATACCACGCGCCGACATAATCAATGCTGTTTGACAGCTTAATTTTGCCGAAAATCGCGACGGCTTCTTTTTTTTGCGCAGAATTCATCATACTCGCGCCCACGAACGGCGGATTGCTGACAATATAATTAGGAATGAGTAATGAGCAATGAGTAATTGAATTTTCGTCATCATCATTGCTCATTACTAATTGCTCATTGCTAATTGTGAAAATCGACGCCCAGTCGATTTTCAATGCGTTGTCTTGAATTATGTTCGGATAACTTTTGAGCGGGAAAAGTGCCAAATCTTTATGAACAATCGCCTCTGTCTCACATTTCATTTTTATTTCGGCTATCCAAAGGGCAGTCTGCGCGACCGTCACGGCGAAATTATTTATCTCGACGCCGTAAAAATTTTTGATTGAAACTTTTATCGGATTGTCCAAATCTCCGAGCTGAATTTGACTGCCGAGAAGTTCTTTTAAGATTTCATTTTCCAATCTGCGCAAGGAAAGATAAGTTTCAGTCAAAAAATTTCCACTTCCGCACGCAGGATCGAGAAATTTCAGCGCGGCAATTTTATCTTGCAATGCCAAAAGATTTTTGCGGCGATTTCGCGAAGATTTTTTTATCGTTTCAAACTCTCCGCGCATTTCTTCCATAAAAAGCGGGTCGATAACCTTATGAATGTTTTCTGTTGAAGTGTAATGCATACCGCCCGTGCGTCGAATGTTATCTTCGGTCGTCGATTCAAAAACCGTGCCGAAAATCGTCGGAGAAATATCTTCCCACTTAAAATTACTGCTTGCCTTGTCGAGCAAAAGGGTTTTGAGTTCGGGCGTGAAGTTGGGGAAGTCGATTTCGTCAGCAAAAAGCCCGCCGTCGACGTAAGGGAATTTTTTAAGTGTGTCGTCGAGGTACGGGCTGCGATTTTCAATCGGCGTATCTAGGACTTTGAACAGCTCCAATAAGTCTTGGCGAATATTCCTTGCGCCGCGAAGATAGTCACGGAAAATCTTGTGTTTGCCGAAAATATCAATGCTCTCGGCGTATAAACAGAAAACCAATCGGACGCAAAGCTTATTCAAGTCGGAAAGTGCTTTGTCAGATTGGATTTTAAGTTCGGCGCGGAGACCGTCATAGATTTTGGCGACGATTGCGCTAGCCTTGACGGAAAGTTCGCGTTCGTAGGAAATATTTTGCTGTTCGACGATAAAATTCAGGACGTTAAAGCGTTTAGGCAATTCGTAGAGGAAAATTTTAATCGGGTCGCGTTCGGGAAATTTTTTATCCATATCGAAGACGCGAAACTCTTTAAAGTTGCAAGTGATAATCCAGCGAGCCTTCCGCGAATATTCTAAGGCGTCGTTATAGCGTTTAGCCTGGCGAAAAATTTCTTCGTCGTCGAGATTCACGGTTGAACTTTTCTGTTCGATTAAAGTTTTCGTGGAAACAATCAGCCCGTCAATAAACCCGTGCGGAATCGGGACTTCAAAGCTGATAAAATCTTCCGGCTCGTCGATATTGAACACATCACGGAGCAAAGAGAGCCAAAAAGGTTGCGCGTCGCCCTTTTCGTAGCCGCGAGCCGACCATTTCCTTACAAAATCTTTCATATTCATGAAAAAATCCCTCCTGCAAAAATTATATCACAGGAAGGGATTTTTTTTTGTAAAAATTATTCAGTAAAGGAAAACCACCGCGATATTTTCAAGGAAATGCGATTGATTGTTTTCGTAAAGGACAAGATCGGAATCGTCCATGCTGAGAACGGGGTTGGCGTTGTGATCTTCAAGGGCAATGGCGCGAACAATCAGCGGATTGGAACCTGCGCGGGCGGCTTGGCTCATATCCTGCGCGTAAGTCGCCATGCCTTCGACAATAATTCTGTCGTAGTCAAGATTTTTATGTCCGTAAATTTTTTGCCCGCTGATATTTTTGATGACGGGGCTCATGACGGGATTGAGTCTGCCGAGCCCTCTGCAGTCGACGATTAAACCTGTATAACCGCTGTAAGACGGACGCTCAATGACGGGCGGACGATAATCGGGCGCGGGAACAGGAAAAGGTTCAACGTAAGTCGGGCGTTCGATAACTGTTTCAGCAAGTCCGCCGTTGCCGCCGAAAAGCGGAAGCTCCATTGTGACGGAATAGCCGCCGCCGGAAAGTTCTCCTTCAGAAATAATTTGCGCGCCTTTGATAACCGCGCTGATTCTGGTTTTAACAACGTCGGAAGTCAAAATCATCTGCTCAACTGTTGTTTCAGCGTCGACTTGGACGCCGTTGACAGCTTCGGCGAGTTGACGATAAGCATCAGCGACAGCCGCCCGACGAGCCATCATGGACGCGTGGGCAGGCGTCCTTGCCATTGCGGGATTCGCAACGCCCATGCCCGTCACTTGAATTGTGTTCGTGTTCCAATTCGGCGCGGCATCTGCTTTTCCGCTCACTGCAAATAAAATTATCGCGAGCAACGCGCCGAGCAATTTAATTTTCTTAAACATCTTCAAAACCTCCCAAAAATTTTTTCTTGTGTAAAGTTTAGGGCTTAATGATTAAAATCCGCTTTGACGCCATGAAAAATTTGTTAATCTTCCTCAAGTAAATTTCCGACAACAAAAAATGTCGCGGTTGCTTTTGCGTAAAGTTTTCCTTTCGCGTCAAGGATTTTGCATTCGCAAACCATAGTTTTTCTTCCGTCGTGCAAAACTTTTGCTTCCGTGAAAACTCGCGGCGTGTTCGTCATTACTGCGTGCATGAATTCTATGTTCAGCGAGATCGTCACAACTTTTTTGTTCAATGCCAAGCATTTCGCGCCCATTGCGGTATCAGCCATTGTGGTTAAAACTCCGCCGTGCGCCATCGAATATAAATTTGCGTGACGAGAATCCGCGCAGAGTTCCAAGCGGGCTTCGCCGTCGGGCGTCGGCACAACTTCTATTTCCAAAAAATCTATGACCGTGTTTTCGTGATAAAATTTTATAATCTGTTCCTGCGTAGGTTTTATCAAAACGTTCACTCCTTCGAGCCGAAATTTTAGCACAGGCGCAGGAAAAAGCAAGGATAAAGGGAAATGGGATAAGGGATAAGGGAAATGGGATAAGGGATAAGGGGGAATTTGAAATGATTAACATTGCGATTTTGGGCACGGGTAAAATTATTCCCGAAGCACTCGGCGCAATTCAAGCATCGGAGAAATTTTGCGTCAAAAATATTTGGGCGCGACCGCACAGCCGCGATAAAGCCGCCGCCCTTGCCGAAAAATTTAACATTGAAAAATTCACAACCGACTTGGATGAAATTTTGAACGACGCCGCGATTGATTTTGTTTATATCGGCTTGATTAATTCCGTTCATTACGAATACGCCAAAAAATTTCTTGAGGCGGGCAAAAATGTTATCGTCGAAAAACCTTTCACGACGACAGCCGCGCAGGCGCAAGAATTAATCGACATTGCGCTGAGTAAAAAAATTTATTTGTTCGAGGCGATAACGACTTTGCATCTGCCGAATTTTTTTGCCATCCGCGACGCGCTCCCCAAGCTCGGAGAAATTAAAATCGTCCTTTGCAATTACTCGCAGTATTCGAGCCGCTACGACGCTTATAAAAAGGGTGAAGTCGCGCCCGCCTTTGATCCGAAACTTTTCGGTGGCGCGCTTATGGACATCAACATTTACAATTTAAATTTTGTCGTCGGATTGTTCGGCTTGCCGAAAAAAATTTCTTACGCGGCAAATCGCGGTTGGAACGGCATTGACACGAGCGGAATTATTTTTCTTGAGTATGAAAATTTTTTGGCGCAATGTGTCGGCGCAAAAGATTCGGAAAGTCAATCTTTCATCAGCATTCAAGGCGATAAAGGTTACATTTCGGCTCACGGCGCACCCAATGAATTAAATTCTTTTGAAATGGCTGTTCGCGGCGGAGAAGTTCAAAAATTTTCTCTGAACAAATTTAATCATCGCATGGTTCATGAGTTTGTTGACTTCGCCGAGATTTTCAAGCAAAAAAATTATTCGGCGGTCGAGGAGAGTTTGAAAATTTCTCTGAACGTCATGACCGTCGTTGATAAATGCAACGAGATTTAAAAATAAAAAACTCCCCGTCAATAAGGCAGGGAGTTTTTTTGTTGCGAAAAATTTTATTGAGCAAGCAATTTATTTTTGAGTTCAAGATAATTTTTCGTGAAGTGGACACCATTTTGAGACTCTGCGCGGGCACCGAAAGGAGAATCGGTTACGGCAAGAATCGGCGGCGATTGAATTCTTTTGGCAACGCCAATTCCCGTGAACTGTTTCCACCAACGCTCCAAGTCGGCGATAAAATCCTGCGCAGTCGGAAAATATTTTTCAACCAAACCTTCGGCACAACCGATTTCTTTTTCCAAATTGCCGTCTTTGTAATATCTAAGAATTGATTCGGGCGACAAATTGTATTCAACGAAAGCTCTCAACAAATAATCGTGATAAGGATATTTCAGCGGGTCGCCCTTGCCTTCGTCAACGTTCTGCGCGGTTGAAAGTTCTGCGCTGGGCACAATGTCAATTATTCCCTGCGGAATGACTTCGCGCTTATAAATTTTTTCGTTCATGTATCGCGCCAAATCATAAACTTGAAACTTCCACAAATCGGCAAGCGCGGATAAAAAGCCCGCCTCGTCGCCGTAAAGCGTCGCGTAGCCGACGGTTGATTCAGCTTTATTGGCATTGCAAGTGAAAACTCCGCCGACGCTCGCCGCAACTGCCGCCAAAATTCTTGCGCTTCTGTCGCGGGCTTGAATATTTTCCTTGACAAAATTTGAAACTTCCAAGCCGACTTCTTCCAACTGCTTAACCGTCCAATCGACAGACTCTTGAATCGGTAAGACAAAATATTTGCAACCGAGATTTTTAGCAAGTTGTTCGCTGAGATTTTTCGTCGTCGAAGAATTGAATTTGCTCGGCATGTTGACAAGGTAAACATTTTCCGCGCCCAAAATTTTTGTGTAAAGCGCAGCGGCAACCGCAGAATCAATCCCGCCCGAAACGCCGATAACAATTTTTTTCATGCCGATTTGTTCAAGGAAATTTTTCACGCCGTAACTTATCGCCCGATAAATTTTTTCCGCCTCGCTGACTTCGGGGAGTTTAAGCGCGGGCATTTTATCAATCTCTTCAAGCTCGATAAAGTTCAAACACTCCGCAAACGGCTCGGCAATTTGAACGACTTCGCCGCGTGAATTGAAAACTGCACTTTGTCCGTCGAAAGTGTAAATAGTTTTGCCCGTGTTTTGAATGCCGACTGCGCCGACTTGAATGACGGGACATTTATTCGGAGAAAATCTTTGATGGGAAGTGATTTTACACGAACGAAAAGGATCGTCAATAAATCTTAAAATCAAATCATTTTTTTCGTGATTGGAATCAAGTCCCAAAACTACACTGACGCGATATTTTTTCCTGCCGATTCGGATACTAATCGAGGGCGAAGCATGGTTAGGAGAGTAAAAATATTTTTCTTCATCATTGAGGTTCCAATATTTTTCTACGGGATCGATAATTAATTTTCCGTCCTTTGCAAAGAAAATCGAATTGAATATGTCCGAAATATCTGCTTCCGGTTCTAAAACTTCAAGGTTGCCGAAAACAACGAGTATTTTTTTGCTCGCCGCAATAATTTCATTACCGCAAAGTATGCATTCGCGCTGAAAACTTCTTTCTCGCCACACTTCGCCGAGCATTCTTCCCGGAACCGCAAGTTCAGGAAAAATTACAACGTCCGCGCCGCCTGCCCGCGCCTGTTCAATGAACTGCAAAATTTTTTTTGTGTTCACGTCGGGATGTCCCGCCGCAACTTTCATTTGTACATAAGCTATCTTCAAAATCAATCATCTCCCAAGAATTTTTTTACAGTCTCTGCAATGCCTTCGCCGTCAAGACCGTAATATTTAAAAACTTCGTCAGGTTCGCCGGGAATAACGGGCGCATCGGGCAAACTCAAGTTCAAAACTTTAACGGGATAATTTTCAGCCGTAACTTGCGCGACCATTGCTCCCAAGCCGCCGAAGGGCGAATGTTCTTCAACCGTGATAATTCCTTTTGTCTCGCGAGCCGCCTTGAGAATAATTTCTTTGTCAATCGGCTTAAGGCAATACATGTCGATAACCCGCGCAGAAATATTTTCGTCAAAGAGAATCGCCGCCGCCTTGACTGCATTTTGAACGAGCTCGCCGCAAGAAATAATCGTCACGTCTTCGCCTTCAAAAACCGTCATTGCCTTATCAAGCTGAAAATTTTCTCCGCCGCTGTAAATATTTTCAACAGGATTTCTTCCGACGCGAACATAAGCGGGCAAATTATCTTCAAGCAAGGCGCGAATCAATTTTTCCGTCAAAAAATTGTCGCTTGGGAAATAAACTCTCAGTCCGTGAATCGAAGCCATCGCCGCAATGTCGTTCGTCGCGTGATGCGTCGCGCCAATCCCGCCGTAACTTATTCCGCCCGAAATGCCGATAAGTTTAACATTTGTATTCGAGTAGGCAACATCAACTTTTATCTGCTCCATGCTCCGCGCAGATAAAAATGCCGCCGGCGAAATTGCAAAAGATTTTTTTCCGCAAGAGGCAAGCCCTGCCGCTATCGAAACAAGATTTTGTTCCGCAATGCCAACTTCGACAACCTGCGCGGGAAATTTTTCTGCAAAAGAATTCATCGACGCCGAGCCCCGCGAGTCGCTGAAAAGCACGACAATATTTTTATCGACAGCCGCCGAGTCAAGGAGCACGTCATTAATAATTTGTTTGTTCGATTTCATAACGCCGCCTCCAATTCTGCCATTGCTGTTTTGAATTGAATTTCGTTCGGAACTTTATGATGCCACTCCGCCCGATTTTCCATGAACGAAACGCCTTTTCCTTTAATCGTGTTGGCGATAATGACTGTCGGCTTGCCCGAAGTTTTTTTTGCAAGAGTTATCGCCGCGTCAACTGCGTCAAGATCGTTGCCGTCAATCGAAAGAACATTCCAACCGAAAACTTTCCAACGTTCTTCTTGAAAATCTTGCGACATAACTTCTTCCGTCGAGCCGCTCATTTGCAAACGGTTTCTGTCGACAATCGCGGTTAAGTTATCGAGTTTGTAATGTCCGCCCGCCGTAATTGCCTCCCAAACGGAACCTTCAGCCATTTCTCCGTCGCCGAGCACAACATAAACGCGAAAATTTTTCTTATCCATCTTCGCGGCGAGTGCCATACCTACTCCGATACCTAAACCATGTCCGAGCGATCCCGTATTCATTTCAATGCCGGGAATTTTATTTGTCGGGTGGCACATGTACGGCGAGCCGAATTGCGAATACGTCATCAAATCTTTTTGCGGAATAAAATTTTTGTCGGCAAGAATTGCGTAGAGAGCCTCGACAGCATGCCCTTTACTCAAAATAAATCTGTCGCGGTCGGGCGAAGAAATTTTTTCGGGCGCAATGTTCAAATGTTTGTAATAAAGAGCGATAAGAATTTCCGTTACGCTCAACGCTCCGCCGACGTGTCCGAAATTTGCCCGGTAAATCATTTCAACAATCGTCTTGCGAATTTCGCGAGCCTTTTCCTTTAAATCCATAATCAACACCTTCCGAATTTTGATTGGATAAAATATAAATCATTTCGGGGAATTGCACAACGAAAAATTTTTATGAAAGTCAATCCCCGCTTGGGGCTTATTTTTTTTGCGCGAACGATTTAGAATTTCGGCATGAAAAAATATTTTTTATCAAGACTGGTTCAGCTGGTGCCGATTCTTTTCGGAATAACTTTTTTAACGTTCGGCATGATGCAATTCACGTCAGATGACGCGGTCGACATAATTTATGAACAATCGGGCAGTGTTGCCGAAGAAATAAAAGCCGCCAAACGCGCAGAACTCGGCTTGGATCAACCGTTTTTGATTCAATACGGGCGATGGCTCGGCGGAGTTTTGACGGGCGACATGGGGAGATCTTTTATCAGCGGAAAATTGGTTTTTGAAACTTTCGCCGAAAAATTGCCCGCAACGATTGAATTAATGTTTGTCTCGATTTTGCTGACGATTTTTATTGCAACGCCGCTCGGAATTTTATCTGCCGTCAATCAAAATCGTCCGCTTGATTATCTGATCCGCACTTTGAGTTTTATCGGAAATTCAATGCCGAATTTTTTTTGCGGCTTGTTGCTGATTTATTTCCTTGCCTTGAAATTAAATCTCCTGCCGATAATCGGTCAAAGTGTCGTCATGCCCGCACTGACTTTGACAATTTCAATGGGCGCGAAATATACTCGGCAAATCCGCGCAGTTGTTCTTGAAGAATTGGACAAGCCGTATGTCACGGGCGCGAGGAGTCGCGGCGTTGATGAACTGACGATTTTAATAAAAAGTGTTCTGCGCTCAACGCTTATCATGATTATAACTTTGCTTGCGTTGTCAATGGGCTCGCTTCTCGGCGGCACGGCGATTGTCGAAACAATTTTCATGTGGGACGGCGTCGGGAAAATGGCGGTCGACGCGATTTTGACTCGCGATTATCCGCTGATTCAAGCTTATGTCGTTTGGATGGCGATAATTTATGTGATGGTGAATCTCGCGGCAGATTTACTTTATCATTGGCTCGACCCGCGAGTTCGTTACGGTGAAGCGTCATGAAAAATTTAACTCCTTATCTTGCGGCGGCGGGGACTTTGATTTTTATCGCCGTCTTCGCAAATTTTTTAACGCCTTTTGATCCTTACGTTCAAGACTTGGAAGGCGCATTGGCTCCGCCGAATTCCACAAATTTATTGGGCACAGATCGTTACGGACGAGATGTTTTGTCGAGAGTTATCGTCGGCTCTCAAACAACTTTATGCGCGTCACTTTTATTGCTTGCGACAATTTCAATCGTCGGAAGTTTTATCGGAGCAATTTGCGGTTACAAAGGCGGGTGGCTCGACATTTTTTTAATGAGAATGTCGGACGTGTTTTTGGCTTTTCCGCAAATGGTTTTTGCAATCGCGGCGGCGGGAGCACTCGGCGGCGGACTTTTAAACGCGGCGGCGGCTTTGGCGATAATCGGCTGGCCGAAATATGCAAGAATTTCTCGCGGGCTTGTCTTATCGATTCGTTCAATGCCTTACCTTGCGGCGGCAAAAATGGCGGGCTCAAGTTCGACAAA
>FLNX01003069.1_pt1 | contig 21522 bp, 18 predicted proteins | sample 1140341 | NCBI WGS metagenome assembly FLNX01 (sample SAMEA3878208, study PRJEB12797) | bioreactor metagenome | biome: Moose rumen | place: Sweden | collected 2011-10
GGCATTACAGGCATTACAAGCCTTTCTTCTTTTGACCAGGGCTTTTCTGACAGCGACTACTGTATCGAAATCATAAAGTCCGGTTCATCTTCTCTGCATTACCTTTTGACCTACAAGAAAAGCGGCGTTCTTTTTAGCCGGGACCCTGCTGACGGAAAAGAATACAAGCGCAGCGAAATCCAGACTGCTCATCCTAAATACCAGTTCTGTAACGGCGGTGTTTTTCTTAAGTCCTATGCAGAAGGAACCATTCCTTCTTTGATTACGATTAAGGCCAGCGAAATTGAGGGACTTCAGGACACATTGAAGGCAAAGCAGGAAGCCGGTTTTGACTTTGTAACCGTAAAAATTACTGATATGACCGACGCAAAAGAAGCCATGAACTGGACTACTCTTGATATGAACGATGAAAATAGCATGACTACCCTCTCAGAATATGCCGATGAGCGCTTTAGCACGCTGCTGGAAGCCATCTGTGCCGTTCGGGGAGAGACCACTATGGAAATGAAGCAGGAAACTGGTTATTGTGACTTTACCTTTAGCGGCATGGCAATTTCCCTTGACCTAAGCGAAACTGCTCTTACCTATCTTCCTTTTGCGGCTTTTTGTGATTTTAATGGTCTGAGCTCAGAGGTGCTTGAAAATGTTAAAATGCCGGTAAATCTTGTGGAGCTCACCCTGCCACAGACTCTTACCGCACTGCTTACTGAAACTTTTTTGGGAGTGGGACTCAGTGACATTACCATTCCAAAAAATGTAACTGTAATGATGGATATGCCGATTGCTTACAATTCAAAGCTGACCATGGGATTTGAGAAAGGAAGTACAATTACGACAATCAATATACTGGGTGGAGAATGGAATGGTCCTGCAAAAATCATCATTCCTCCCAGCGTTACAGCAATTGCAGACTGTGCCTTTTACAAGAGCCCCTTACAGACGATTATTTTTGAAGAAGGCAGTCAGCTGGAAAGCATCGGGGAGATGGCTTTTAATGGTAGTCCAATCACTGAAATTTCCCTTCCTGCAAGCCTGAAATCTATTGGAGAAAGCGCCTTCGAGGCAAGCGAGCTTACAGCCATTACCTTTGCCGGCACAATGGCGCAGTGGAATGCCATCACTAAAGGCGATAACTGGCTTGACAATGCGAATGTTTCGAAAGTGACCTGCTCTGACGGAGAAGTAAGCCTGACAGACTAGGAAACGCGCAAGGGCGTGGAGCAATTGCGAAGCAAGCCACTGGACTGGCGGTGGACTTTCCGGCAGGCTGAACGTGGTTTTCTTCGATTTGGTGAAGGTGCGCGCCCTGCTCGGAAAGCCTGTGGAGAAACTGTCCAAGCTTGAGAAGTGGGGCCTGTTCCTGTCCTACGCTGACGACGTTTTTAGAACCTGTACATTCCGCCGATTCTGAACGAGCCTATCCAGTCGCCGAAGATTCCGATGTTCGCCTCGACGAGCGCGGAGAAGTTGTCGGTGAAGTCGTACCTGGCTCCGACCATGGAGTTGAGTTTCACGCTGAATTTTGTCTTGCTCCATTCGTCATGGTGCTTTGTTGTATTCCCATCCGCATCGTAGGTGTAGTATGTGTAATCGATTGAATAATGCTTTATCGGGGTGGAAAGTCCTGCCCCTCCGTATGGAACGAGCTTTTGGAGGGCTTTCGCAGCTCCTTTTCCAAAGTAGAAATTCAGGATGCACATCGCTCCGGGGTTTATGACAGTCACGTCGTAGTCCCAGTCGTAATCGTATCTGTAACCGCTTTTGCTTTCGTCTCCGCCGCCGAACGTGAGTCCGATGAAAGGCTCAATCGCGAGCGTGAAGTGCTCCGTGTCTTCCAAAACCGGAAGGACGAATCCGAACGCGGGGACAATCTCGAAGCCCGAATAGTCGAAGTCGCCGCCTTCGATGCTTCCGCCTGCATATCCGAGCGAAAGTTTAGCGTACATGGTGGAAGTGTCCTTCCCTCCTTTTTTGGATGCGGCGAAGAGGCTTCCCGCAGCTATGAGGATGGCCAAAACCGCCACCGACTTTTTGAAATTTGCCATTTTACAACTCCTTTAAAAAATCTTAAAATACGTATTAACAATTGTAGATAATCTACTTCAAAAAAAAGCTTTTTTCAACCGACAGGAGCGTGCGGAGGTGATTTTTCAGGAACTCATTTGTGCTAGAATGTACTCATGGACGAATCATCAAAGACAGCAGCGTCTTCCGCTTCGATTCAGGACAAGGCGGAGCGCATCAGGGACGTAATCAGGTACATCAAGAAATTCAAGAACGCCGCGGTCGTAATCCACATCGACGACCGCGTGATAGACTCTCAGCTCTTCTCGAACCACATCAGGGACATCTCGCTGATTCACGAGGCCGGGCTCCGGGTGATAATCGTTCCCGGCGCGCACCAGATGATAGACGACATATTGAGCCAGCACTCGATTCCGTGGAAGATAAAGGACGGTTCGAGGATTACATCTCCTGAGGCAATGCCGCTCATAAAGACCGCCGCCTTCGACGTATCGAACGCTGTGATGACGAGTCTCGCCGGCGAGCATTTGACGGCCGTAATCGGAAACTGGGTGCGCGCGCGCGGAAAGGGCGTGCTCGGCGGTGTCGACTACGGTTCGGCCGGGGAAATCGACAAAATCGACGACTCGACCCTTCAGACCGTCCTCGACAGCGGCTTCATCCCGATTTTTCCGTGCATCGGCTGGAGCCTGAGCGGGAAACCCTACAACATATCGTCCGTGCAGCTCGCGAACCAGCTCGCCGTGCACATAAAGGCGGACAAGCTCTTCTACCTTCTTCCCGACGCTGAACTTTCCGAGAAATACTTCAACATTCCAGCGGAGATTGGGCTTTCGCCCGCCGGCTGCATTCCCGCCATGACAATCGAGGAGCTGGACTCGTTCCTTTCGTTGAACAAGAAGCCCGACAAATCCAAATTCAACACGAGCGAGAACAAGAACCTGGACAAGGATTTCTTCGAGACCATAATCTCCATGGTCAAGCTCGCGAAGAAGGCCGTAACGTCAGGCGTCACCCGCGTGCACATTTTGAACGGCTCCCTTGAGGGAACCCTTCCGTGCGAGATTTTCAGCGACCTCGGTTCCGGCACGATGATTTACGCTTCCAACTACGGAAAATTCCGCGCCATGCGGAGGGAGGACATTCCTGCCGTTCTCTCACTCATCCGCCCGTTCGTCGCGAAGAAGATTCTGCTTCCGAGGACGGAGGAGATGCTGGAGGCGACATACAACGACTACATCGTCTACGAGCTTGACGGCGCGGTGAGGGCGTGCTCCGCCCTGCACATCTACGACAGGACGCAGGCTGAGATAGCGGGCGTTGCCGTTGACGAGAGCTGCGCCCACATCGGAATCGGTCCCAAGATGATTTCGTACCTCATAGAAAAAGCTCAGACAATCAGCCTGCAGAGCGTCTTCATACTCACGACGCAGACCGCCGACTGGTTCGAGAAGCTCGGCTTCGTCCCCGACTCCATAGAGACTCTTCCAGAGGAGCGGCGGAAACTCTGGAACCCCAAGCGCGGCTCCAAGGTTTTCCGGCTGAAAATTTGATGCGCGCTCAAAATCCCCTTCCACCTCCTACCATAAGAAGTCGATTTTCGCTATACTAGACTTTTAGTATGGACAATGGGGCTTTTGACATAGATTCTATTCTCGCGGAAAAAACTTGCGTTCATATTGTTTCTATTTCTGAATTTCCGAACTGAATTTCTTTTTCAAGGGATTCAGTTTTTTTTTGAAAAAAATATTTAGGAGTTATATATAAAATGCCACTTAAGAAGAACATTGATTACAAGAACTTTTTGGAAATTCAAGTTTTCAACGAATTCAAGTCAACAGATGTTGTAGATACCGATTCTGCTGTGGCTCGTTTTTTTGACTCCATTTCACATTTTGATGACGATGAATTCTGTGAGGTCTTGATATTTTCTGGCTACATACCTGATTTGTATGAGCCTGATGGAAGTCCTGAAACTCTTTATTCAAAATTCTGCGAAATACTTGTTTCTTCTTGGGCGACTCGCATTGGTCTTTCTGCTCTTCCTGTAAAAACAAAGGGCAGTTACGAAGATGTGACTATAAAAATCAGAGGAAAGACAGTCGTCTGTGATGTAAAATCTTTTCGTCTTGGAAGAAGTCAAGCGGCTCCGAATGTGAAGGATTTCTTGAAACTTGAAGATATACGAAAATGGCTTGGACGGTACAGTGATAAGTTAGGAGGTCTTGTTGTTTATCCAGATAAGCATGAATGGAAATCTGGAAGCGATGCGTATCGGTATTGCTCCGACAAAACAGTCCCTACTGTCATGCTGTCGTATAAATATTTGGCAGCGATTTTACACTTCAAAAATCGTTTTTCAGTATTCGATTTGGAACGTCTTTGGGATTTCGATAGATTATTTCCTGCTCCGCTTACGGATAAAAGTGAGAACAAGTCTTTTTATTGGAGAGTGATAAACAAAGAGATTATTTCGATATTAGATATTTCTTTTGACGAATTTCAGTCATACATTTCATATGCGGACATGAAGATGGCGAACTATCTTCAAAGCTTGCTTGTTCACTACAATTCCCTAAAAAACACAATAAAGTCTGCTATAGAGCGTGAAATTGATAGTTACAGCTTGGAAACTATGAAAAAGCAACTTATTAGTATGAAAGTTGAGAGTGAAACGAAGAAATATGATGTGATACTTGAAAGAATAAAAAAATTTCGACTTTGTTGATTTTTTGGAGCATTGAATGGAGTTGCAAGAAAACAGTGTGAATTTAGGAGACTCTGTGGAGTTGGTGAAGCTCATTCCTGATAATTCGATTCATCTGATTGCGAGCGATATTCCTTATGGAATCGGGTATGATGATTGGGATGTTCTTCATAAAAACACCAACAGCGCATATCTTGGCACAAGTCCTGCCCAGGAAAAGGCGGGCGGCATTTTCAAAAAACGCGGAAAACCATTGAACGGATGGTCGGAGGAAGATCGGCAGATTGCGCGGCAGTATTACGACTGGGTTGCAACATGGGCATCAGATTGGCTGCGCGTTCTCAAGCCTGGAGCAAGTACGTTTGTGTTTGCGGGGAGGCGTATGGCTTCAAGATGTGTCTGCGCATTTGAAGATGCTGGGTTCACTTTTAAGGATATGATTGCGTGGAACAGGGAAAAGGCTGCTCATCGTGCCCAGCGAGTGAGCGTTGTCTATGATTATCGTGGCGATGAAGAGAATGCATCCGCATGGGAAGGCTGGAAACTTGGAAATCTCAGACCCGTGTTTGAGCCTATTCTTTGGTTCCAAAAACCTTATAAAATCGGAGGAACTCTTGCGGACAATATTCTTGAAAACGGAGTTGGAGCATACAACGAGCGCATCTTTGAAAAATATGGACAGCAGCCTAACAATATAGTTTCGATTCCGAACGAAAAAGATGACCATGGACTGCATCCTACACAGAAACCTGTTCGTCTTATGAAGTTGCTTATTGAACTTGTTACGAAAGATGGACAGATTGTTCTTGATCCGTTCTGTGGTAGTGGTACTACACTTGTAGCATCTTTAAGTCTCAACCGCAAATTCATAGGAATTGAACGGGAGCAGGAATATGTTAATATTGCGAAGAAAAGGTTAGAGAAAATAAAGGAAAGCGAAGAGCAAACTTTATTTTATGCATGATATAAAAAATATTTAGGAGTTATATATAAAATGCCACTTAATCCAAGCATCCACAAAGTAATGGTTATTGGTTCAGGGCCTATCATCATCGGACAGGCCGCTGAGTTCGACTACGCAGGTTCACAGGCGTGCAAGGCGTTGAAGGAGCAGGGACTTGAGGTCGTCCTTGTGAACTCGAACCCTGCCACGTTGATGACCGACCACCAGATGGCCGACCACATCTACATCGAGCCGCTCATCCCGGAGACGATTCAGAGAATCATCGAGAAGGAGAAGCCGGATTCGATTCTTTCTTCTTTGGGCGGACAGACTGGGCTTACGCTCTGCATGGAGCTTGCGAAGTCGGGATTCCTTGAGAGCCACGGCGTGAAGCTTCTCGGCGCAAAACCTGAGACAATCGACAAGGCAGAGGACAGGCAGATGTTCAAGGACACGATGGAATCCATCGGCGAGCCTTGCATTCCGTCGAAGGTCGTCACTTCATACGAGGACGCGCTCGACTTCGCCAAGAACGGAATCGGGCTTCCGGCGATAATCCGTCCTGCCTTCACGCTCGGTGGAACAGGTGGCGGAATCGCGAACACATGGGAGGAATTCGACGAAATCGCCCACAACGGTCTGCACCGCTCGCCAATCCACCAGATTCTCGTGGAGAAGTGCATCGCCGGCTGGAAAGAGGTCGAGTTCGAGGTAATGCGCGACCATTCAGGAAACGTCCTCACGGTCTGTTCTATGGAGAACTTCGACCCGGTAGGAGTGCACACGGGAGACTCTATCGTCATCGCTCCGACAGTGACGCTTTCCGACAAGGAATATCAGATGCTCCGCTCCGCGGCGCTCAACATAATCTCTTCCCTCGACATGGAAGGCGGCTGCAACTGCCAGTTCGCGCTCAAGCCGGATTCGTTCGAGTACGCGGTAATCGAAGTGAACCCCCGCGTTTCCCGCTCTTCCGCGCTCGCTTCAAAGGCGACGGGATACCCGATAGCGAAGGTCGCGACCCTCATAGCAATCGGCTACAACCTGGACGAGATTCCGAACTTCGTCACGAAGAAGACCGCGGCGTGCTTCGAGCCTGTCTTGGACTACGTTGTCGTGAAATTCCCGAAATTCCCGTTCGACAAATTCGTCTACGCGGCGAGGAAACTCGGAACGCAGATGAAGGCGACCGGAGAGGTCATGGCAATCGGATTCAACTTCGAGCAGGCGATTATGAAGGCGGCGCGCGGTGCCGAAATCGGCGTCCAGAGCCTGAACTTGAAAGTGTTCGAGGAAGAGGACGACGAGAGAATCAAGGAGCGCGTGGGCGAATGCACCGACCAGAGAATCTTCGCGATTTTCCAGGCGATAAAGAGAAAGATTCTTTCAGTAAAAGAAATCAACGAAATCACGAAAATCGACCCGTGGTTCCTTGAGCATTTGAAGAAGCTCGCCGACATGGAGGCGAAATTCGACGAAATCAAGAAATCGAACGGGGAGCTTTCGCTTGAGCTTTACAGGGATGCCAAGAAATTCGGCTATCCCGACAAGGTAATCGAGCAGCTTTCGGGCGTGAAAATCGTCGGTTCCGGCGGAGAACTCAAGGACGCGGAAAAGGCGAAGGCTCTCTTGAAGGAAGGAAAGCTCGCCCACATTCCAGCGACCTACAAAATGGTGGACACTTGCGCCGGCGAATTCAGCGCGGAGACGCCGTACTTCTACGCGGGCTACAACACGGAGAACGAAGCCGAGCTGTTCTTGAAGGAGCGCGAGGAGCAGGGAAAGAAGTCGAAGAAAGGCACGATTATCGTTCTCGGTTCTGGCCCAATCAGAATCGGACAGGGAATCGAGTTCGACTACGCTTCGGTGCAGTGCGTCTGGTCCCTCAAGAAGCTCGGATACGATGTCGTGACGATAAACAACAACCCGGAAACTGTCTCCACGGACTTCGACACGGCAGACCGCCTCTACTTCGAGCCGCTCACGCCTGAGGACGTGATGAGCGTCATCGAGACCGAGAAGCCGATTGGCGTTGTCGTCGCGTTCGGTGGCGGAACTGCAATCAAACTCGCGAATTTCCTCGATAGCCAGGGAATCAGGATTCTTGGAACGAGCGCGGACGCAATCGACTTGGCGGAGGACCGCGAGAGATTCGACGAACTCTGCGAGCACTTGAAGATAAACCGACCTCGCGGACTTACCGTGTTCACCGAGCAGGAGGCGCTCGAAGCCACTGAGAACCTCGGCTATCCAGTCCTCCTCCGCCCGTCTTACGTCCTCGGCGGACAGAACATGATTGTCGCCTTCAACGACGACGACGTGAAGGAGTACATGAAAATCATCCTCGCGCAGGGAATCGAGAATCCTGTCCTCATCGACCAGTACATGATGGGAATCGAGCTTGAGGTCGACGGAATCTGCGACGGCGAGGACGTTCTCATCCCTGGAATCATGGAGCACATCGAGCGCACTGGAATCCACTCTGGAGACTCTATTGCGGTCTATCCGAGCTGGAACTTGAACGACGTGTTGAGGGAAAAAATCATCAGGCAGTCTAAGGACTTGGCGATAAAGCTCGGAACAAAGGGCTTGGTGAACATCCAGTACCTCATCTACAACAACGACTTGTACATAATCGAAGTGAACCCGCGCTCTTCAAGAACTGTTCCGTACATCTCGAAAGTCACGGGCGTTCCGATGGTCGATTTGGCTGTCCGCGCGATGCTCGGCGAGAAGCTCAAGGACATGGGCTATGGAACAGGACTCTACAAGATTCCGCCGTATTTCGCCGTGAAGGTGCCGGTGTTCAGCTTCGAGAAACTGATGGACGTGGACACCCACCTCGGCCCTGAGATGAAGTCGACTGGAGAGGTTCTCGGAATCGCCGCCACACGCGAGGAGGCGATTTTCAAGGGACTCATCGCGGCGGGATACGCCATGAAGCGTTCGGGAGGAGTTCTCTTCACGATAAGGACGACCGACCACTACGAGATTCCAGACCTCGCGAGAAAATTCTACGACCTCGGATTCAAGCTCTACGCCACCGAGGGAACGGCGAAAGTCATCTCCGACTTCGGAATGGAAGTGCAGGTGGTGAACAAGGTCCGCGAGAACCCTGACGATAACGTGCTCACTCTTCTTGATTCTGGAAAAATCGACTACATCGTTTCGACTTCAGCAAAGGGAAGAAATCCGAGGGCCGATTCGGTCAGAATCCGCCGCCACGCTGTGGAGAAGGACATTCCGTGTCTCACCGCAATCGACACCGCGAACGCAATCGCCGACTGCTTGAAATCGAACTATTCGGCCGAGAACGTGGAACTCGTGGACATCAACTCGCTCCGCGAGACGAAGGAGAAAATCAAGTTCACGAAGATGCAGTCGACCGGAAACGACTTCATCGTCATCGAATCTCTCGACCAGGACGTGAAGAACCCGGCTGGGCTTGCCGTGAGACTCTGCGACAGGAAGACCGGAATCGGCGCCGACTCGCTCGTCCTCATCGAAAAATCCGACAAGGCGGACGCGAAGATGCGCTTCTTCAACCTTGACGGAACAGAGAGTCGCCTTGCAGGAAACGCAATCCGCGCGGTCGGAAAGTACATCTACGACAACAACATCGGCGGCGTTCAGGACGACGGAAAGCACGGCGACAAGAATGCTCCGATGGCCACGGTGAGCGTGGAGACGGAGGCCGGAATCAAGCACCTCGACCTCTACAAGCTCAACGGAAAAGTCTCTTCCGTCACTGTCGACATGGGCGCGCCGAAGTTCAAGGCCGCCAACATTCCGACGACGCTTGAGCCTGTCGCGATAAACGCTTTCACGGCCGGCAACAAGTACGACATTCCGTTCAAGAAGTCCGTGGCCGACTACGCAAAACTTCCTCGCGAGGCCGTGGTGAACGTGTCTCTCATGGTCAAGGCGATTGACTACCATGTGACTTCACTTGCGGTCGGAAATCCGCACTGCGTAATTTTCAGCAAATTCGTGGACAAGGAACCGGTCAAGGAAATCGGCTCCCTCATCGAGGAGAACAGCAAGGTCTTCCCGAACAGGACGAACGTCGAGTTCGTGCGCGTCGTGAGCGCGAACGAGCTGAAGATGCGCACTTGGGAGCGCGGAAACGGCGAGACGCTCGCGTGCGGCACAGGCGCGTGCGCGGCCGCGGTCGCAGCCGTCCTGAACGGCTTCTGCCCGATGAACGAGAACATCACGGTGAAAGTCCGCGGCGGTTCTCTCATCGTCAAATACACGGGCGAAACAGTCTTCCTCACCGGCACGACCAGCGTCTGCTACGAAGGAGAGATAGAAATCTAACGTTGCCAAGGTCTTGTTGTGTCCTAGGCGTTTGCTTAATGGATGCAACGGTTCACGGCACGCGCGGTGCGCGTACCTCTCCGGACGTTGCCAAGGTCCGATTGTGTCCTATGGCGAAAGTTGAGTTTTCACAGTGTAATGGTTGAAACAAGCGGAAGTGGGGTTCCATAGTCGAATGCACTCAGCCACCGCGAAGCGGTACTGCCGCATTCGACTATGGGTTCCCACTGGGAGCTTGTTTAAGCAACTACGATATGCATAAACTCGACTTTTGACCTCTTAAGCGTTTGCTTCATGGATGCAACGGTTCACGGCACGCGCATGGCGCGTACCTCTCCGGACGTTGCCAGCGGTTGCCGAGGTGCGAATGAGTTCTAATCATTGTGTAGTGTAGGCAACCGTTCACGGCACGAGCTGTCGCTCGTACCTTCATGTGAAAAAAAGCTCGGGCGAATTCAAAAATCGTCCGAGCTTTTTTATTGGAGCGGAAAAGTTTTTATGATTGGTCGTAAATGTTTTTTACGGTTTCTGTGTATTCGCCTTTTGATTCGTAGACGATGAGCGGGGGCAGGATTTTCAGTTCGGGATTTGCGTTTTTACGGCCTTCGATGAGAATCATGGTCGGGCTTGCGTCCATGAACGGATGAACGAGCTGCAATTTTTTCGGTTCGAGTTTGTATTTTTCGAATGCGGAAAAAATTTCCGCGAGCCTGTCCGGGCGATGAATCATGAAAAAACTTCCCAGCGACTTTAGAAGATACGATGCTGCGGAAACTACGTCGTCAAGGTTGCAGAGAACTTCGTGGCGGGCGATGTTTTTTGATTCGAGCAGATTTTTCCTGTTGGCGTTTATTTTTGCATAAGGCGGATTCGACGTGACGACGTTCGCGCATTCAGGGGGGAATTTTGAGCGGACGGATTTTATGTCGCAGTTGATTACGTCGATTATTTCTGCAAGATTGTTCCGGTTTGCATTCTCGACAGCCAAATCGAATGCGCCTTTCTGTATTTCAAGCGCGGTGAAATGCGCGTCTGGATATTTTCTGGACATTAGAAGCGGAATTATTCCGTTCCCCGTGCCCAAATCGAAAACTGCGCTTTTATTTTTCGCGACCGCAAAATCCGAAAGCAGAACAGCATCAATCCCAAAACAGAACGCGTTCTTGTTCTGAACAACAGACAAATTCTTCTTCGGAAACTCCGAAACAAAAAGATTCTCATTCATAATTCATATTAACAAAAAAATCCCGAACAATTTTGAATTTGTTCGGGATTGAGTTTTATATGTATGGACTTAAACTGTTTTCTAGTATCTGAATGACACACCGATTTTCGGGCTGACTGCAAATCCGCCGAAGCTAGTGTCGTTCTTCTGGTATGTGCTTGTAAAGTCGTATTTATTTTCAGTGTATTCTTCGTACTTGTAATCTCCCATGAAGTTGAGAGTTCCCGTTGCGGAGAAGAAGAGGCTCCACTTTTCGTTCAGGCGGAATTCGCTGTAAACGTTTGCGCCGAAGCTGTATTCCATGCTGTTGAAACTGATTCCTTTGTTGTCGTCGTCTTTCTGCCGTCCGTCTATGCTCGTGTGGTCAAATCCGAGGACGAAGCTCGGCGTGAGCGAAAATCTGTCTGAAAGCTTGAACCTGTATCCGATTCCTGCAAAAAGGTTCATGTGCGTTCCCGACGCTCCGTCGAGTTTTGTCGCCATGTCCGTTCCGTCCACGTCCAAAGTCGGCGCGAACAAATGCCCGCAGGCGAATTCCGCCATTACGGAAATGTTGTTCTTGTAGACCGACCTGATATCAGCGTTTGCAAAATCCACCGAAAGGCCGCCGACTTTTGATTTCATGTCGCCGGATGCGCTGTCGAGCGTGAATTTCGTGTTCGAGAACGTGATTCCAGTGCTCAAACCGATGCTCTTTTCCCAGTTCGTCTCGCTCTCCTCCGCGAACGCTGCAACTCCTGCCACCAACATAACCGCAAGTGCGATAATCTTTTTCATAAAAAAACTCCCTTCATTGTTTTGTGATATACATTGCGTAACATTGATTTTTCATATAAGTTACAATGAAAAAATCCTTAGCTTTAAGATGTAAAAATGATAAAAAAAGGCGCAAATAATCAACAGAGCGTTTTAGTTAACTTCTAAAAAATTTTGCATTATTTGTCTTTTTCTTTTGAAATCTTGTAATTGTCTATAAGATTTTGAATGAATTCGACATCATCGTCGCGGTTGAATTTTTCGATGATTTTCTTTGCAAGTTGAATTTTATCATTAGAATATGTGTCGTCTTCAATCAATGACGCATATTCCGTATAGAAAAGAAAATACGGCATCATCAATAGTTTGTTAAAGTTCAAGCACAAATTCAGTCCTGCTTTTGAAAATCGCCTCATGTTATCCGTTTTTCCTAACATTCGTTCATAGTTGGTAATGTTGAAAAGTAAGAGAGGATACATTACCGCTTTTTCTTCTTCTGAAACGAGGGCGTTCTCATAATATTTTTTCAGCTTCGTAAGTATTTCGAGAGCTTCTTTTTGTTTTCCGAGCGAAAAAAAGCATCTTGCAATGTTGTTAAGGATTATGATTTCCATTCTTGAAAGCAATTTCTGAGAAGGAAATTTTTCCAAACTGTAGTCTTTTATAGTGAGCTTCAATGCGCCGACAAGTTTCGGAAGAATTATTGCGTGCGAATCGAATCTTCTGTTGATGTAAAAAGTTTCGTAACACTCTACAAACTGCTTCTCCAAATGCGTCATGCTTTTTTTGCAAGAAACGTATTCGTCGAGCATATCTTTGATTTCATTGTTCTCGATTGCAACGCAGGCGTTTATTCTGAATTCCAGATTTGCTCTTTGCAAATCCGCCTTTGTCATGGGAACTTTCGATAAGTCAAGCGTTTCTCCCAGCCTGCTGAAAAGAGACTCAATCAATTTTCTGTGCGGAATTCGCATTTCGTTCTCGATGTACGAAACCATCGGTTTTGAGCAAAGTCCCCGGCACATGTCAGTCTGCGATATTCCTTTTTCGATTCTTATTTCTTTTAAAATCGTTCCGATTGTGTAAATAGACATGATTTTATTTTACACAACTGTTAGTATAAAATAAATCAAAAATCGGAGAAAAGCATGGACAACTATCTTTTGGGAAATCTGATTCGAGAGTACAGGGAGCGAGCGGGAATTTCGCGGGAAGAACTTGCGGGAGATTTCTGCGCAGTCTCGACGCTCATGCGGATAGAAAGCGGAGAGGAGATTCCTGGAAGAGCTCTTGCAAATGAATTGTGCAGCACGCTTGGGCTTATTCCGCCTGCCACCAAAAGAGAAACGACATCGAGAGCCGACATCGACCGCTATTTAATAGAAAGAAAGATAAAGATTAAGCTCAGCCAGAAAAAATATGACTATGACGACCTCTTAAAAAAATATGCGGAATGCGAAATGAATGTCTACGAGCAACAGATTCATGACTACTACGCAGCTTTAGCACTTTTGAAGAACAAAGCATCTCCGGAAAAACTTTATGAGCTGCTTTCTTCTTCCCTTGCGCTCACGCTTTTCACGCGGACAGAAAAATTCCTGCCGTTGAGACGCTTGCTTTCAAAAATGGAGCTTCTTTTAATCCGCCAGCTTTCGCTTTCCCAGTACAAACTCGGAATGAAAGATGACGCGCTCGCCATAATGAACTATCTAGATAAATTTTATGAACGCGGAATCTGCCTTGAGGAGGTTTCCAAAATGGAATATCCGCAAGTGCTCAGATTTCTTTCCGAGTGGAATCTTGAGCGCGGAGAAAACGAGCGTGTTGTTTCCATTGCGGAACGTGGATTTCCTGAATGTTTGAAATCCAGCTTGCTGTATCCGTTCGTGCATATTTTTCAGGCGAGAGCGACCGCGCTTTCGCTTTTGAATTCCGAAGATGCCCAAATCGAAAACAAAATGTCCGATATGCTTGTCGCAATGTCAGAAAATGCGATGAAAGAGAATGAAATTGAGTAAGTTCGCGGATTTTTCGGTTTCACAGGTTCGTCACATCTTTGGACGATGGACACCCCGGAAAACTGTAGAGTCCTTCGAGGTGCCCTTTAATCTATTCGATTTTGATTGCCTTGATGTTGCAGTTTGTGTCAGCGGCTCCTGAAATCAAAAGCTCTGTGTCGGCATCGAATTTCTTTGTGATTACGTGGTCTTCGTAATCCTTTTTGCAGGTGCCGTTTGCCTTGAGGAGAACGTTCTTGCCTTCTTTTACCTGGAAAGCCTTTCCTTTCACCGCTTTTGCGCAGATTGTGATTTTTGATGTTCCCGCCGGAACTGTCACTTTGAGGGAACCTGCGTCGCCGTTTGAGACCTGAACGTAGCCCTTTGTGGCGGCTCCGATTGTTCCCGCGACTCCGGCTCCCTTGTTCACGGCCTTCACGTTCTTTCCGAGTTCGACAGCTCCGAAAGAGACACCTTCTCCGACTTTCGCTCCAGATTCTCCGTATTTTTCGACATAAGTCGTGGCTTCCCACAAAGTTCCTATTGCGAGTGGTTCAGCATAGGCGGCGCATATTCCGACAAGTGCGGCGCAGGCGATGGCGAGTAGTTTTTTCATGATTGAATCCTCCAAATTTTTATATATGAAAAATTGTACATCTTCGGAAATTTAAAAATCCGCTAGTTTATTTGATTTTCCCGACTTTACGCTTTGTTTTTGAGCATCTCCGCTATGGAAGATTGTTTCGTCACCTGCGCTGTTGCTATACTGTGTGCATGGAAAAATTCTCTCTCCGCGTGAAATCCGCGCTTTCGGAAATATTGCTTTATCTTTCGGAAAAGAAAGTCGTCTTCGCTTTCTCCTTGCTCGCTTTCCTTTTCTACGTCTTTCAGATTTATCAGGTCTACGAGGTGCTGCCGGAGTTCTTCCGCCACTTTTTCGACATGACGACGCTCTTGCATATCTGCTACTCGTTCGCGCTCGGCTGCGTCTTTTCCATTCCGGCGACGCTGCTTTCCGAACGTTTTTCATCATCCGCCTTCAAAAAATACGCTTTCCAGATTGCGGCGGGAATCGCTGGCTCTGTCCTCGGCTATTTCGCCCGCGACGGATTTTGGCGGGAGTCTGGCGTGTACGATTCGCTCTATTATTTTGGAATCGCTTTCGCCGTCATTGCCTTTTCGATTTTCCTCTTCATTCCAAAAACGGATTCAAAAGCTTATTTCGCCCTCGTCTTCAAGCATTTCTTCTTCTGTTCGCTCTTGTCGCTCGTCGTGCTCGCTGGAATGTGCCTTTTGATTTACGCGGTGCAGAACCTGATTCTGGACACTAGTGAATCTTTCATCTACGAATGCTGCGTGGCCTTCTGCTTTCTGGTGGTCGCGGTCAACTCCTTCGCCTACCATCTTTTCTACAAGCGGAACGAGGCTTCTTCGGGCAAGGCTTTCAGAATCATCATGCTCTACATTCTGCTTCCGGTATTCGCCGTCCTGCTTTTGATTCTCTACGCCTACCTCGTCAAGGCTCTCGTTTTGCTCAAGCTTCCGAACGGGCAAATCAACTGGTTCGTCTCCTTCGCTTCATGCTTCTACATCGTCTTCTATTTTATCCTTCGGGAGTACGAGAACCTTCCCGTCGTGCGCGTCTTCTACCGCTTTGGGGCGTTCGCCTTCATTCCCCTAATCTGCGTGCAGATTCCGGCATTCTTCATCCGGGTGGACGCCTACGGCTTCACGGGCTACAGGTATTCGAGCCTGCTTTTCATAATTTTTTCGGTTTTGACAATCGCGCTCACGTTCGTCAAGAAAGGCCGCTTCTGCAAATATTCGCTCCCGCTTCTTGCGGCTTTGATTCTCTTCGATTCGGTCTCTCCCTTCAATCTCATCGACATGGCGCACAAAAGCCAGTATGGGCGGATGCTCGGCGTGCTTGAGAAATATTCGATGTTCGACATGGAAAATGGCGCGCTCACGGAATACGACCGGGAGGAGCTTGAGAATACGATTGGCGACGATGACAGGGAGCGTCTTTTGGGAAGCTACCGCTATGTCGTCTGGATAAGCGAGATTCCGGCTCCTGCGTGGATGAGGAAGATTGACGAAAAGGAATCGAAGAATGTCGGTGTTCTTCCGTTCGAGGAGCTTTTTGGAATCAAGGAGCGGAAGGAGGACGAAGAACTCGTTTGTTTTGGAAGCGGTGTCGGAAATATGAAAACGACATACGACATCGCTCCGTTCAGGCGGATGAAAGAGCTGCATGAATATAAATCGACATACGAATATGCCGACAAGTATCCTTCGGTCAAAATCGATACGCTGAACGGAACTTACGATGTGACGGAATTTTTCCTCTCGCTCGCTTCAAAAAAGGATTCCGGCGATGCGACTTGCCCCATCTGGTACAGTCCTGACGATAAGACGACATTCCTTTTCGAGAACATAGACTACGAATACAACGAGGAGAGGAAGCTTTTCCGAAATTTCGAATATTCGGGATTTGTGTTCTACAAGTGAACTGACCTGTTCAGAATCTGAAGTTTCCGAACAGTTTTGATGGATTTCCGTCTGCGTCAGTCCAGGAGCCAGCTGATTCCGAACCGCGGGACGACGTTCACAAGGCCCGGCTTTATGCCGAATCCCCAGTCAGGCTCGCATCCCATCAGGCAGTCTTCTTCCTGGATGTCATATACTGTTCCCCCCAGCAAATTCGTTGAGATGTCGATTCCCGCGAATATGCCGACCACGTCCGAGAATCTTTTGACGAACACTGCGTCTATGCCGATGTCGAAGAGAGTGTCCACGCAGAAAATGTCGTTGCAGTATTCCGGTCCGTTCGTTGTGCCGAGCATGAATTTGGTGTTCAGTCCAAAATAGCCGTGGAAAGCCAGAATCGTGTTTTCCCGGTTTATTGGAGCCGCGCCAAGCCCTATCTTGAATCTTGCGCTCAGCCCTGACGGGTCGATTTTTCCCATGTAGTCGTCGTCCCAATGCGCTTTCGCGCCTCCGATTCCCGTCCCGACGATGAACGAGTATCCGCATTCCCTGACCGTCATCAGGTTGAAGTCGAATGTCAATCCTCGAATTTGCACGTTTTCCTCATACTCTTCGTCGACCCACTTCTGGTTCTCTATCGGCACCGAGGCGTTAACCGAGATGACGACCCTTTTCTCCGCCTGCGCCGCCAACACTGAAAGCGCGGCCGCAACGAACAATGCAATTGTCTTTTTCATGTAGTTCTCCTGTTTCAAGTCTCGTTCAATGATATTTCTCTACCAGAAAAGCACCATAGCGTTTCACGGAAATTTTGCTAAATTAAACTTTAATAAGAAGATGAAAACACAATGTTGATTCTGATGTATAATAATAGGCCATTGGAGGTTCAAAAAATGCTTAGTGTCACGGCTTATTACGATGGTTCAAATTACGTTACGGAAGAGACCGTCATGGTAAAACCAAATCAGAAAGTCATAATCACATATCTTGACGATTCTGTACAAACTCCTCAAAAAAAATCACTGGCAGAAATTCGCTCATATATGAGAGGCGGAAAATCTGTTCCAGAAGGAATTTCTACAGTTGACTATGTGAGAGAACTGAGAGCTGATTAATGGCAAACGGAATTATCCCCACACGCACTTAAAATAATTTTGACGTTTCAGAAAAAAGCCCTATGATAAAATCGGGGCTTTCGAATTCTCTCCTGCTAACTAATTAGATAGAAAACGAAAGCCCAAAGAATTACCAGTTCTTTGAGCCTTCTAAACACAACCAAAAGGAATGATTTTGATTATGCCTAATAAGTTTGTCATCTGTGGAGAAACTCAACACAGAGCGTTGAAATTGCGAATTTATCCATCTCAAGAACAAGAAGTCCTAATCAACAAGACTTTTGGGTGTGTGCGTCAAATCTACAACAACCGTCTTTTTGAACGAAATCAATTCTATGAACAAATCATAAAACCATCTAAACCAGAAGAACACAAGGCTTTATGGAAAACGGCTCATTTTTCAACAGAAAAAGAAATGAAAGCAAAATTTCCGTATTTGGCAGAGGTTTCGAGTCAAGCTTTATGCTCAGCCACGATGTTTGCCGAACAAGCTTATAAGAACTTCTTTGCATCCGTAAAAGGCACGAGAGCTGACTCACAAGTCGGAAAACCTAAGTTCAAATCTAAAAAATCGCATGATTTTTCCTACAGAGAATGTATGAACATTGCTCTTATCTGGAACGAAAGAAAAATCAAAGTTCCAAAATTAGGATTAGTTAGATTCAGACACAGTGGAAACAAAAAAGGTAAATTAGATTTCTTTCTTCGTGGAGAAGTAGAACTTAAATCAATTACAATAAGAAAAAATCCTGCTAACGAGTATTATGCAGTATTGCTTTTTGAGCGTGAATACTGTCATAAAAAGAAAGTCTACGAAGATGACGACAGCCAAGCCATCGGATTAGATTTTAGTCCAGCAGATTTTTACATAGATTCAGATGGTTCATCTGGAAAAGATTTTGGCTATGTTGCTCAAAAACAAGCAAATCTTAAAAAACTTACTAAACTTCAAAGACGCTTAATACGTAAGCAAATCGGTTCAAACAATCGTGAAAAAGCTCGTGTAAAAGTTGCTCGTATGGAACATTACATTGCAGAATGTCGTAATGATTGGATTGAAAAGGAAACTAAACGTCTTGTATCAAGTTATCAAGTCATCGGAATTGAAGACTTGAATTTGAAAGGAATGATGAAGTTTAGTCGAAACGCAAAGAATTACGGAGACGCTTCGTGGGGAAATTTCACAAATAAACTGTTGTGGAAAGCATCCCTAAACGAAAACAACTGTCAGATTGTAAAGGCAGATAGATTCTTTGCTTCAAGTCAGATTTGCCATTGTTGTGGATTCAAGAATCCGATTACAAAGAATTTAAATATTCGTTCTTGGACTTGCCCTGAATGTGGAGCAGAGCACATTCGTGATGTAAACGCAGCCATCAATCTCAAAATGAACGCAATAAAAACAGTAGGGCAAGGAGTGTCCGAATTTAGGTCTGTGGAGGGTGTTGAAGATTTAGCGACGCTTGCGTTGCAAATTGGAGCATCCGAAGAAGCAGAAAATTTGACCGGTGACGGTCAGAATGTCCTCACTTTGCTATAAAGTGCGTGAGGGGATAATTCCGATGGCAAAAGTATATTTTGACACCACACCTCTGATTTATTTTCTTGATGACGAAAAAACCTTTTCCAAAGGTTAGTCGGCAGAAAAATAAAGCAACATAGCGTTTCACGGAAATTTTCAATTTTCCTTCACGCTCATGATGCGCAGGCTGGATTTGTAGAACGAAGCCGTTATTCCCGCAAGAATCATCATCGTTCGGTCTTCCTGCGTGTCCTCTGAATCCCTGGCCTTTTTTTCAAAGCGGTATGTGTCCATGATGCGCTCTTTTGAAAGCAGTGTCATTTTTCTGTCGCTGTTTTCATTCTCTATTTCGAATATCACATCCATTGGACGTTTTTCGGCTTCCGCATAGTTTATTTTGTCTTTGTTTGACGCATAGACGAAGAATTTTTGTCCTTCAATCCAAAAATATCCGAGTTCGCTCAATGGAGAGAGTTTTTTATTCGCCAATGCTCCGTAAGGAACATATTTTATTTTTCCACAATCCATTTCCAGAATGTTTGTGAGTCTCTCTCCATCGTCGTCCGCGAACAACGGAGAATTCTCCATGATTTTGAGAAAATAATTTGTGCGCTCTTCGCCAATACAAACAGTTCCGTCGTAATCAAACATCGATTCGCTCCTGAGCAAAAACATGTCGGCCAAAAAAGTTGTCCAATCTGACGGAGCAGAGAACGCTTTCGGCTTGAGCGTGCCGGAAATTACAATCGGCTCTCGGTCGGAATCAGCGCATTCAAAATCGGGGTGAATCTCGTGGGCCGGGAACGTCGTTGCGCAGGAGACGAGGAGAACAAGAGAAACGAAAACTGCAGAAAGCAGAAAAATTGAAAAAACGTTTTTCTTCATTTAGTTCTCCTAGTTTCAAGTGCATTGCGAAGCTACGGAATCAAATCGACGCATCGAGTTTTTCGTCATGGTTGTGCTTGTCGATTCTGAAATAGATGCAACCGTCCTTCCTGAAAATCTTCAGTCCAAAACTGCTGAAATCGGTGATGTAGCCTGTTCGCAGCAGATAGTCGGAGCCGTCGATTTTCAATTTGAATTTGATTTCTTCTCCATCCGGGTCGACTTCGAATTCTTCTGTTGTGTTCTCTGCGATTTTCAAGGGCAGGCTTTGCTTTGTGTCGCCTGATATTTCCGTTATTTCGATTCCCCCGTCGAGCTGATTAGCGAGCGAAACGGATTTGTAGTGGTCGTCGCTGCAGGAAGAAAGGAAAATCGCCGCCGCGGCTAGCAAAAATATTGCAAAAACGTTTTTCTTCATGTAGTTCTCCTGTTTCAAGTTTGTATCAATGATATTTCTCCGCCAAAAAAACACCATAGCGTTTCGCGGAAATTTTCAGAAAATCCAGCCTATGCTTCCCGTGTAGTAGATGCTTTTGAAGCCGCTTTCCTCCTCCTCTGCATTCACCGATGAGGCGAAAGGGAGCAGGATGAAAAAGAAAGCTGGAAGTTTTTTCGGTTCCGTCATTTTTTCTCCAACGTGACGGAGCCGTTCAGGTCGGAACTGTGCTCGGTTGTCATGACTGTTACGAACGCGCCCTTCGGGACAGACTTGTTGAGGGTGACTTTTATCTTGAAAGTGAACGGGTTGTAGACAGTGTACTTTATGTTGTACGAGCCGTCCTTCTTTCCGCCAACGCTCACCTCCACCGCCAAATCGTAGTCGGACGGCTGGCCGGAAAGGCAGAGAGAGAGTTCCTTGTCGGACTCCCATTCTGCGGACTCTATGCAGGGCGTTCCCCCCACATAGCACGAAGCGAGCGCGAAAAGCGGAATCGCATAGATAAAAAAAGCAAGAATTTTTTTGATGGCTCTCATAATTTCTCTCCTTGGTTGTCCTGTTCAAGCGTCTCATCGCAGACCCAAATCCATGCGAGGAAGAGCGACAGCGCAGAACGCGCTTCCTCCCGCCTTTCCTCGCCTTTTGGGAAAATCCTGTACGAATTCTTCGTGAAATCCGCAAGCACGGCTCCTTCTTCGTCCGTCATCTGGAAGACCTGCCTTTTTTCCCTGAATGCACTCTTCATGTTCATTCCCGGCTGCTTGTTCACCTTTTCGAACTGCTCATCCGTGGCGTTCTTTCCCCTCTCGATTCTCCACCACCGCTGCTTTGTGGCGTAGATTCCGAGATTTCCTCCTCCGTTCGGCATGAAGGTTGCGGTTTTGTACGGAGTCTGGATTTCCTGCGACGAATAGCGGTCGATGAATTCGAGCTTTCCGAGCGGGGATTCCGCCGACTTCAAGATGAAGTCCTTCGTCGAGTCCGAGATGAAGCCGACGTGCGTGTCGAACTTGACCAGCGTGGTCTCGTGTTCCGACGTGATTCTTCCTTCCCAAATCTGGCTGTACACGCGCGCGTTTGACATGAACGTGTCCAAAA
>FLNX01000178.1_pt1 | contig 21493 bp, 11 predicted proteins | sample 1140341 | NCBI WGS metagenome assembly FLNX01 (sample SAMEA3878208, study PRJEB12797) | bioreactor metagenome | biome: Moose rumen | place: Sweden | collected 2011-10
GTCATCTCCTTCCAGATACCCGAATACGCTGCAGAATATCTAGTAGAGGGTGAGACGAGTCCCCTCCACTTCACACGCTGGACTCGTTTTGTAGCCAAATGGGATGCCCAGGGCAAGGTCGACGCTCCCTATCGCTACATCTGGCTGAAACTTCCGCTGGAGATATCGTGGAAGTCTGACGATACAGGCATTAACAGCCTCAATACCGATGTACACGACGGCTATTACTACGACCTCCGCGGCCAGCGTCTCTCTCCAGATTCGTCCCTCCAAAATGGCATCTATATTCACAACGGAAAGAAAGTCGTCATCAGACGATAGTAATAACAGGACATCTGATAAACAAATAGCAGGAACGTTACGAATGCTCCTGCTATTTATTTTAGTTAGGCAAATCAACGTCAACAGGAGTCTTGGCTTGCCAATTCGGAGCCTTCTGCCATTTGTTAGGAGCCTCCAGTCGTCAAATTGGAGGCTCCTGTTGACTCTAAAGCAATGCCTCATCAACGTTAAGCCGTTCCCTCTGAATGTCCCATGCCATGGGACAAGTAGTCCCACCCCCTGGGACATTCGGTTAGAAGGCTTTAAAGTCCGAGCGGATGCCGTACGAAGAGCCAAAAAGCCGTCTCGGAACTCCATTGTTATTGTATTCGCTTTTTGACTTGCTTACACTATCCACATTTGCTTACACTAAAATTTGGTCTGAATTTCAATAAGTTATGTTCTAATGTAAGCAATGTAGGCAAAAACTAAAATCAAAAATAATGCAAGAATGTTTGGCTGTTTCAGAAATATTGCCTAAATTTGCAGACGAAATGTATGTATAGATATTTTTGCAACATTCTAATAACTAGTTTATGGAAGAAAAGCATTATCCAACATTAGATAAAGAAGATAATGGCCTGAAGGTTGAAGAGCCAGCAGTTGCTATTGCAAGTGCACCAGTAGCAGTTGAAATTCAATACGATTTCATTGCTGACGGTGTCCCTCATACCTTGGAGGATGCTATTACTGACCTTGAAGAGGGAGAACGCGAGTTCGAGCAAGGTGAAACTCTATCTCATAAAGAAGTCATGCAAATGGTTTGGGACAAAATCCATGCTTATGCTGGTTAAGTATAACAAGAAAGCCGTACAACAGATAAGTAGTACGATTGTATTGAAAGATCGGTATATTCCTTACAGGGCTACAATCATTGGAAGATATTATAAGATAATCTATTATCTGAGAGGGAGTACATTGCGAATCGCTGCTTTTTGGGATATGCGTATGGATCCCCGAAATCTGAAAAAGCGAATTTAACTAGATTTTAACAAAGAAAAATGAGAGCGTGTCATTTTGACGCACTCTCATTTGTTTTCTTTGAAGTTTATCAATTACTGGATGGCATCAGCCTTCTCCTGCTGGCCTGTCTGGGTGTAGATGTTCTTCAGCAGATAGGCCCACTTCACGGTCAACTGGTCGGGATCGAGTTCCTTGGCCTTTTCGAAGTCAGCCTGGGCAGCGCTCAGCATCTCCTTGAACTTAGCCTCATTGGCGGGAGTCAGGCGACCTGTACGGATGTCAGAGTTGGCCTCGTTGAAGTCAGCAGCCTTGTTGTACTTGCAGACGGCACGGTTGAAGACGCTGTTCAGGTAGAGCGGCGACTTATCTTCCTTCACCTTGTCGAACTCGGCTATCGACTCGTCGTACTTCTTGTCCTGCATCAGGAGGAATGCCTTGTAGACGTGCGGCATCGAAGACTCAGGATTGCCAGCAGCATACTTGTCGGCCAGTTCCATCACCTTGGCAGTCTCACCCTTTGCCATATAGGCATCGGAGAGTGAGCCGTAGATCTGGTCGTTGGTGGGATACTGTCCCAGCAGTTCGGTCATGTCGTTGATGTACTTGGCTGAGTCGGCAGCGGTCTTCTGAGAGAGACGCATGCTGTAAAGCAGGAACTCGAACGAGAGGTCGTGAATCTGCTTGGCTGTATCAGCCACACCAATCTTGAAGAACTCAGTAGCCTTGGCATACTCCTCGAGAGCCACGGCTGCACGGCCACCATAGAAGGCTGCCACACCGAGGTTCGGATCGTTCTTGGAAACGCCCTCAACACCCTCGAAGAAAGGAGCCTTGGCACTGCTGACATAGAGGTCGAAGTTCTCGAATGCCTCCTTGTTCTTCTCACCGTTAGCCAGGTCGATACCCGACTGAAGCAGTGACAGACGTACGGCCTTTGTGCGATCCTGGTTCTTCTGGCGGAACTTGATGGCTACCTTGCCCTTCTCGTTGGGCTGCTGGTCGTACTTGTCGCACTCCATAGCAGCCTTCAGAGCCTGCTTACCAGCCTGAATCATGCCTTCTGTATCCACGGGGTCGTTCTTCTGCATCACCTTATTGGTGGTGTTGATGTCGTCTTCCTTCTTGAATTTCTCATAAGCCAGGTCAACGAGTTTGTTGTAAGCCTTAGCCTTCTCAGCGTCGTTGGCGAGTTGCGAGAGAGAACTGTTCAGCAGAGACTCAGCCTCTGCATAGGTCTTTGCCTTGAGGATAGCCTTCAGGGCGTCACTGTCACCGGCAAATGCGGTAGCACTGGCCACCAGCATCATTGCCATCATCATTAACTTTTTCATAAGCTTAATAATTATTGGTTGAACATTATTAAAAAATTGATTATCTTATTCACTATTCATTGTCTGGGGTCTCGATCAGCGGGGTATCGATAGCCTCCTGCGGCTCCTCATCGACGATCTCTGCCTCCTCTATGTCCTCGTCCTGTGAGTGCATCACCTTGCAGACGCTGGCGATGACGTCGTTCTTCTTGGCGAGGTTGATGAGGCGCACGCCCTGAGTGGCTCGGCCCATCACGCGGACATCAGCCACCTTCAGGCGAATCAGGATGCCCGACTTGTTGATGATCATCAGGTCGTTCTCGTCTGTGACCACCTTGATGGCTACCAATCGGCCAGTCTTCTCTGTGATGGCGAGGGTCTTCACACCCTTGGCGCCACGGGCGGTCTTACGATAGTCCTCAATCTCAGAGCGCTTGCCGTAGCCATTCTCTGAAACCACCATAATCGTCTCTGTCTCAGGATCGTTGACGCAGACCATTCCTACCACTTCATCATCACCGCCGTCGAGGCGCATACCGATGACACCAGTAGAGACACGGCCCATCGTGCGGACATCGTTCTCGTCGAAGCGTACGGCACGACCGTTGCGGTTGGCCAGCAGCAGTTCGTTGTGGCCATTGGTCAGACGGACGGCTACCACCTCGTCGCCCTCGTTGATGTTGATGGCGATGACACCTGCGGCACGCACGTTCTTATACTGATTGAGGCAGGTCTTCTTGATGATACCCTGCTTGGTGGCAAAGACCACGTAGTGGCTGTCGAGGAACTCCGAGTCATTAAAGTTCTTGATGCGCAGCACGGCGTTGATGGCATCATCCGGCTCGATATTGAGCATATTCTGGATGGCACGGCCCTTCGAGTTCTTGTCACCCTCAGGTATCTCGTAGCACTTCTGCCAGTAGCAGCGTCCCTTCTGGGTGAAGAAGAGCAGCGTGTTGTGCATCGTGGCAGGATAGATATACTCCGTGAAGTCGTTGTCGCGATGGCGTGCGGCCTTGGCACCGACACCTCCCCTGCCCTGCTCGTGGAACTCAGAAAGCGGTGTGCGCTTGATATAGCCCATGTGGCTGATGGTGATCACCACGGGATCGTCGGGATAGAAATCCTCGGCATTGAACTCGTGGTCGAACGGAATGATCTCCGTACGACGCTCGTCGCCATACTTCTCTTTCACCTCCAGCAGATCCTGTTTCATCACTTCCTTGCAACGCTCGGGATTGTCGAGGATTTCCTGCAAGTCGGCAATCAGTTTCTGCAGTTCGTCGTACTCCTGGTGGAGTTGGTCTACACGCAGGCCTGTCAACTGAGCCAGGCGCATATCCACGATGGCCTTCGACTGGAGTTCGTCGAGTTTGAAGCGCTGCTCCAGGTTGCGCTGGGCATCCGTCGGGGTCTTACTATTTCTAATAATGTGTACCACCTCGTCGATATTGTTGACCGCGATAATCAAGCCTTCAAGGATATGGGCACGCTCCTGAGCCTTGCGCAGGTCGTACTTGGTACGGCGGATGGTGACGTCGTGACGGTGCTCTACGAAGTACTTCACGCACTCCTTCAGCGAGAGCAGACGGGGACGCCCCTTCACCAGCGCAATATTGTTGACTGAGAACGAACTCTGCAGGGCTGTCATCTTGAAGAGTTTGTTGAGCAGCACGTTGGCATTTGCATCGCGCTTCACGTCGACCACAATACGCATACCTTGACGGCCTGACTCATCATTCACGTTGGCCACGCCCTCAATTTTGTGCTGGGTGGCGAGGTCGGCGATATAGGCCACGAGGTCAGCCTTGTTTACGCCGTAGGGAATCTCAGTCACAACAATCTTGTCGTGGGTATCGCCGCTCTCAATCTCAGCCTTGGCACGCATCACGATACGGCCACGGCCTGTCTCGTAGGCATCCTTCACACCCTGTAGGCCATAGATATAGGCACCTGTGGGGAAATCAGGGCCTGGGATATACTTCATCAGCCCGTCGGTATCAATCTCAGGATTGTCGATATAGGCACAGCAGCCGTCGATCACTTCGCCCAAGTTATGGGTTGGCATATTGGTAGCCATACCTACGGCGATACCGTTACCACCGTTCACCAACAGGTTGGGCACCTTGGTAGGCATCACGGTAGGTTCCTGCAGCGAGTCGTCGAAGTTGTTCATCATATCGACGGTTTCCTTCTCCAGGTCGTCCATAATGTGCTCACCCATCTTGGAGAGTCGGCACTCGGTGTATCGCATAGCAGCAGGCGAGTCGCCGTCTACGCTACCGAAGTTACCCTGACCGTCAACGAGCGTGTAGCGCATATTCCAGTCCTGTGCCATACGGACGAGGGCACCATAGACGGAAGAGTCGCCATGGGGATGGTACTTACCGAGCACCTCACCCACTACGCGCGCACATTTCTTATAAGGTTGGGTTGAAACGTTGTTGATGTTCATCATACCGAATAGGATTCGGCGGTGCACGGGCTTGAAGCCGTCGCGCACATCGGGAAGGGCACGTGCCACAATGACTGACATAGAGTAGTCAATGTAACTCGATTTCATCTCTTCCTCGATGTTAATCTTGATAATTCTGTCGTTGTCGAATGTCTGATCCATCTTTTTAGTATTTCATTATTTCATTCTTTCATTTTTTCGGAATTTCGCGTTTAAGGCACTTTTTAAGCCCGCTGACGCGTTTTTAACCGTGCAAAGGTAGGTATTTTTTTTGTTCCCGCCAAACCTTTTAATGTTATTTAGCGGAAAGTTTTGCGAATTTTTGGCACGATGTTTGCAGAATTATTTGTAACTTTGCAAAGTATAACTTAAAAGGAAAGGTAAAAAGAAGCATATATGACCAGCCAGTTTTCACCCAAGGTATCCGAAATACTCGCCTATTCCAGAGAGGAGGCTGCGAGATTGGCCAGTCGCTCAGTAGGGCCGGAACATCTGCTGTTAGGTCTGCTGAGAATGAAAGAGGGACCCGTCATCGATGTGTTCCACCGTCTCAATATGAACTTACAATCCGTCAAGGCGGAATTAGAGAATAAAGTACGGGAGGACGAGATTCAAAGGCCCATCTACACCAACGAACTGGTGCTCAACGAGAAGGCGAGCAACATTCTGAAACTCGCTGTGCTTGAAGCACGTATACAGAGAACCACAAAAGTAGACGAACAGCATCTGCTGTTGGCCATCCTGCACGATTCGGTCAACAACGGAGCCAAACAAATTTTGGAATTGAACAATATGAATTATGAAGACGCTATGATGATGCTTCGCTCTCCACAGCAGAGCGGCATCAACAACGGTATAGGACTGCCCGACGAGGACGAAGAGGAGTTCGAGGAGACTGCCTCGAATGCCGGTTCATCCTCTAAGTCCGGCACATCCACCACTACCCAGACACAGAAGCCCGCCTCGAAGACACCTGTGCTCGACACCTTCGGCACTGACCTGACCCAGGCGGCTGCTGAAGGCAAACTCGATCCCTGCGTGGGTCGTGAGAAGGAGATCCAGCGCGTAATCGAGATCTTAGGCCGTCGCAAGAAGAACAACCCCATCCTGATTGGCGAGCCTGGCGTGGGTAAGAGTGCCATCGTAGAGGGCCTGGCCCAGCAGATAGCCACCCACCACACCAGTCCGATGCTCTTCGGCAAGCGCATCTATACGCTTGATATGACAGGCGTTGTGGCAGGCACGAAGTATCGCGGACAGTTTGAGGAACGCCTGAAGGCGTTGATGAAGGAGATTGAGGCCAATCCCGATGTTATCGTGTTCATCGACGAGATCCACACGCTTATCGGTGCCGGCTCTACGCCCGGCTCTATGGACGCAGCCAATATCCTGAAGCCCGCCCTTGCCAGAGGCACTATCCAGTGCATCGGTGCCACCACGCTCGATGAATACCGCAATTCGATTGAGAAGGACGGTGCCCTGGAGCGTCGTTTCCAGAAGGTACAGGTGGAACCCACCACTGAGGAAGAGACGCTGCAGATACTCCGCAATATCAAGGAGCGCTATGAGCACCACCATCACGTGACATATACTGACGAGGCCCTCGTGGCATGTGTCAAATTGACAGACCGCTATGTGACAGACCGCTTCATGCCTGACAAGGCGATCGACGCCCTCGACGAGACAGGCTCGCGCGTACATTTATCTAATGCACAGATACCGCCTGAGATTGCCGAGATGGAGAAGGAGATTGCCCACGTCAAGGATCGCAAGAATGCCGCCGTGAAGAATCAGAACTTCGAACTGGCAGCAGGCTATCGCGACCGTCAGACCCAACTCGAAGCCGACCTGAAGGCACTCAACGAGAAATGGCAGAATGGTGAGACCGACGAGCAACAGGTGGTCACCGACGAACAGGTGGCCGAAGTGGTCTCGATGATGACCGGCGTGCCCATTCAGCGCATGGCTGAGCAGGAGGGCATCCGCCTGAAGGGAATGGCACAGGAACTGAAGGCTGCCGTCATCGCCCAGGACAAGGCCATCGACAAGATGGTGCGTGCCATCCAGCGCAACCGTGTGGGTCTGAAGGAACCCAACCATCCCATCGGTGTGTTTATGTTCCTCGGCCCGACAGGTGTCGGCAAGACCTATCTCGCCAAGAAGTTGGCTGAATTTATGTTTGGCAGCAGCGATGCCCTCATCCGCATCGATATGAGCGAATACACGGAGAGTTTCAATACCTCACGCCTGATCGGTGCCCCTCCGGGCTACGTTGGCTATGAGGAAGGTGGCCAACTGACGGAGCGTGTGCGTCGCCACCCCTACTCCATCGTGCTGCTCGACGAGATTGAGAAGGCCCATTCAAACGTGTTCAACCTGCTGTTGCAGGTGCTCGATGAAGGTCGCCTGACTGACGGCAATGGCCGCTTCGTGGACTTCCGCAATACGGTGATCATCATGACCTCCAACGCTGGCACCCGCCAGTTGAAGGACTTCGGACGCGGTGTGGGCTTCAACTCCGTAGGCAACGGTGCCCTGATGCTCAACGAACAGGATAAGGAGCACGCCCGCAGCATCGTGCAGAAGGCACTCTCGAAGCAGTTCTCCCCGGAGTTCCTGAACCGTCTCGACGAGATCATCACCTTCGACCAACTCGACCTCGAGGCCATCAAGCAGATCATCGACATCGAACTGAAGGGACTCTACGAGCGCATCGGTCAGATCGGCTACAAGATCGACCTGTCTGACGAGGCCAAGGCGTTTGTCGCCTCAAAGGGCTACGACGTGCAGTTCGGAGCCCGTCCGCTGAAGCGTGCCATCCAGAACTACATCGAGGACGGCATCAGCGACCTGATTGTCAATGGCAATCTCAGTCCCGGCGATACGATTCACATCACGAAGGTGGCAGACAAGGAAGAGTTAGCATTCGGCTAACTCTTCTTTTTTTCATTTGTTGTTTTTCTCGAAGATCTTGTCACTCTCCGACACCTGACTTGGAATGCCCACGAGCGGCCCCAAGTGGCTGTCGGCAATCATCACGGGATCCGTATTCTCGAAACTGCAGCCATTCTTCAGTTCGTCAACGATGATCCGACGGAAACTGACGTTGCGGATCGGTTTCTCCCGCGTGCCCTGCAAGACGAGGCATGTACCATCCACCTGACGGGCAGAGAGCGAGTCGACGTGGATGTTCTCAATCGTGGTGAAGTGGTTGTTGTCGAGACCCTGTCCTGCGTACATCGACGTGACATAGAAGAGGTCGAGCACCTGGCCGAAGTGTACGTTGCGTACGAAGATGTTGCTCACGAAGCCCCCACGGTCAGGATTGGTCTTGATGAAGATGCCACGCTTGCAGTAGCCGTAATAGTCGCAATTCTCGATGACCACGTTCCTGACACCGCCTGACATCTCACTGCCGATCACGACCGCATGCAGTCCCTTGAAGTGGCAGCGACGAATCAGGATGTTCTCCGACGGCGGACAGAGCGTCCAGCCGTCGTTGTCGCGCCCGCTCTTGATGGCTATGTTGTCATCGCCGTTGTTGAAGCGCACATCGTCGATCAGCACATTACGCGATGACTCGATGTCGATGCCGTCGTTGTTCACCAGTTTGGCATCGTAGCGCAATCCCCGCAGGATGACGTTCTCGCACTTCAGGATATGGACGCACCAGAAGGGTGAACGCCGTATGAAGACGCTGGAGATGGTGACATCGTGGCAGTCGTAGAGTTGGATCAGTTGAGGACGCAGGTCGAATCCCTGCCCGAACCGTCTTTCGCTGACGGGCACCCCATCGTGGTTCATCTGTCTGCTGAGCATCTGTCCCCGCTGCTGACTGCCGTACCATTTAGCAAAGGTGTCGCCGGAATCGCCGTCGATGATGCCGTTGCCGACGATGAACACATTGCGCAATCCCTTGCCGTAGATGAAGGGCGAATAGTTCCAGAGCCAGGTGCCCTCCCAACTGGTTTCCACCATCGGCAGATAGGCCGGCGGATCAGCCACGAACTTCAGCGTGGCTCCCTCACGGATCACGAGCGTCACGTTGTCCACCAGATGGATGGGACCTCGGCAGAGCCAGATACCCGGCGTCAGCACGATCTTGGCCCCGCCCCGTTTCTTGGCATACTTCATCGCCTTCACGAATGCAGGATGGCAGTCTGTCGCACTGTCGCCTTTTGCCCCGAAACGTGTCAGCAGCACCTCGTCAGTCTGGAGCGTGGCCCCTGTCACTTGCTGTAGGATAGAATCGCGTAGCACCGTATGGCTCACGGCAGAAGCCTTCACCGAAAACAGCACCAAAAATAGAAAAGTCAGTAGTTTGTTCATATATCTCGTATAGACCTTATAAGTCTTCGCATTCCTTCAGCCAGAGTGCCGACGAGGCGTCGCTGGGCATCCGCCAGTCGCCACGGGGTGAGAGGCTCACGCTGCCCACCTTCGGACCGTCAGGCAGACAAGAGCGCTTGAACTGCTGGTTGAAGAACCGTCGGCAGAACGTCTGCAGCCACTTCTTGATGGTGGCCTCCGTATAGGTGTCGGCAAAGGCCTTCCTGGCCAGCAGATAGATCTTCTGCGGACTGAAGCCGTAGCGCAGGAAGTAGTAGATGAAGAAGTCGTGCAGTTCGTAGGGGCCTACGAGATCCTCCGTCTTCTGCTTGATGTTGCCGTGCTCGTCGGCTGGTATCAGTTCCGGCGAGATCGGCGTGTCGATGATGTCGAGCAGGATGTCCGTCGCCATCTCGCCCGCCACGAAACTCACCAGATAGCGGATCAGCGTCTTCGGCACGCCCGCATTCACGCCGTACATCGACATGTGGTCGCCGTTGTAAGTGGCCCAGCCCAGGGCCAGTTCCGAGAGGTCGCCCGTTCCGATGACGAGGCCGTTCACCTGGTTGGCTACGTCCATCAGGATCTGCGTCCGCTCACGTGCCTGGCTGTTCTCGTAGGTGATGTCGTGCTGCTTCATATCGTGGCCGATATCCTCAAAGTGCTGGGTCACGGCCTTGGCGATGCTGATCTCCCGGATGGTGACGCCCAAGGTCTTCATCAGGGCCAGCGCATTGTTGTAGGTGCGGTCAGTGGTGCCGAAGCCCGGCATCGTGATGCCGATGATGCCCTTGCGCTCCAGTCCGAGTTTGTCGAATGCCTTCACCGTCACGAGTAGGGCCAGCGTGGAGTCGAGTCCGCCGCTGATACCGATGACGGCCTTCGTGGCATTGACGTGATACAGGCGCTTGGCCAGTCCCGCCACCTGGATGTTCAGGATTTCCTCGCAACTGCTCTGCATGTCGTCGCCTTGCGGAATGAAGGGGTGTGGATTCACCTCACGGATCAGTTCGAAGTCGCGTGGCGACACGGCCTTGGCGACGATATGACGGGCTTGCGAGTGGCGTTGCGCATTGATGAAGGTGGTGTTCTGCCGACGCTCCGTGCGCAGTTTCTCCACGTCGATCTGGGTGATCTGTATCTGGGGCTGGAATGAGAAACGGTTGCCCTCCAAGATCAGTTTGCCGTTCTCGAAGATCATCGCGTTGCCGCCGTAGACCACGTCTTGCGTCGACTCGCCGAAACCGCTGCTCGCATACACGTAGCCACTGATGGTACGGGCACTCTGCTGGGCCAGCAGACTGCGCAGGTAGCGGTGTTTGCCGATCAGTTCGTCGCTGGCTGAGAGGTTGAAGATGATGTCGGCCCCTGCCAGTGCCAGGTTGTTGCTTGGCGGGATGGGTGCCCAGACGTCCTCACAGATCTCCACGCCGAACTTAGCCCCATCGCCCGTGGTGAAGAGCAGTGGCTCCGCACTCACGCTGATGGTACTGCCCGCCAGGTAGATATCCGTTGGATTCAGGTCCTGCGCTGAAGCGAACCAGCGTTTCTCATAGAACTCGCCGTAGTTGGGCAGATAGGTCTTCGGCACCACGCCGAGGATAGTACCGCGCTGAATCACGACGGCACAGTTGTAGAGCAGTCCGTTGATGACCACGGGCATGCCGATGATGGAGATCACGTCGATCTTGCGCGTCATGTCGAGCAGCATCATCAGCCCTTCCTCAGCCTTGTCGAGCAGCAGTTGCTCACGGAATAGGTCCTGACACGTGTAGCCCGTCACGCAGAGTTCCGGGAACACGATCACCTCCACGCCCTTGCCTTCTGCCTGCGCAATCAGGCTTTCTATCTGCTGAACGTTATAGGTCACGTCAGCCACCTTGATGGCGGGCACTGCCGCTGCCACCTTGATAAAACCGTATTTCATAATTCACTCACTTATATACCTTCTTTCATAATCTTCTCGACATCCACGTCACGGTTCTCATCCTGCAGGAGATCTGACTCCTGGGGAATGTCGGGCAGCGACATCAGAGGCTCGTCTTCTATTTCCTCGAGCATTTCATTGTTCTCATCCTCCGCCGTCTTCACGTCATCGTGAACCAGCGAGTCGGGCACGAAGTCCACAGGGCGATACACAGGTGGACGGTACAGGTAGCGCCGACAGCCGACCAAGGTCAGCATCAGCAGTACACCCATCAGGATAGGCAGTCGTCTTCTCATACATTATTATATTTATATTCTTTCCACTTGCTTCACGCCCTTCACCGTCCGGAGTTTCTTGATGAGTGCCTCCAGGCGTGTGGTGTCATTGATCATCACCTCCAGATTGCCGCTGAACAGGCCGTCGTGTGAGTCGATGTTGATGCTTCGCAGCACCAGTTTCTCGTCCTTCGAGATGATGCTGGTCAGATTGTTCACGATGCCGATATCGTCGTTGCCGATCACGCGCAGTGTGATGCTGTACTGCGATGCACCCTTCCCGCTCCACTTGGCCTTCACGATGCGGTAGCCGTAGCGGCGTCGCAGTTCCGGGGCATTGGGGCAGTCCACGCGATGGATCTTGATGCCGCCGTTGATGGTGACGAAGCCGAACACGTTGTCGCCGTAGATGGGTGAACAGCAACGGGCCAACTGATAGTCGATGCCCTTCAGGTTGCGGTCGATGATGAGCACGTCATCATTGACCATCTGGGTATTGAGGGGTGAGAACTGGGAATTCTCCAGTTCAAACTCCGAGGCGCTTCGGGCGATGTTGTCACCCGTAGGCACCTTCTCGCCCTCCTTCAGTTCCAGGTATTTCTCGATGACGGCATTCGTGTCCAGTTCCCCGTCGGCCACTTGCTTGTAGAAGTCGCTCACTTCCTTGTAGCCCATCTTTTTGATGACGTGGAACATCGTGCCCTCCTCCATCTCGATCTTGCGGTTCTTGAACTTCCGCGCCAGCATCTCCTTGGCGAAGAGCCCCTCCTTCACCTGCGTCTCCTTCAGGGCCAGCCGGATCTTCGACTTCGCCCGTGAGGTCTTGACGATGTTCAGCCACTCCTGACGGGGCTTCTGGTTGGTCGACGACAGGATCTCCACCTGGTCGCCGCTCTTCAGTTCCTGACGGATGGGCACCACCTTGCCGTTGATGCGACCACCTGTACACTGGTTGCCCAACTTCGAGTGGATATGATAGGCGAAGTCGAGCACCGTCGAGCCAACCGGGAACTTATACAGGTCGCCCCGTGGCGTGAAGACAAACACCTCGTCTTCGTAGAGATCCATCTTGAACTGGTCCATCGCCTCCAGGCCGTCGGCACTCTCCAGCATCGTGCGGATGCCCGTCAGCCACTCGTCGAGTCCCGTCTCGCCCTTCACGCCCTTGTAGCGCCAGTGGGCAGCCACGCCGCGCTCGGCTATCTCATCCATCCGTTCGGTGCGGATCTGCACCTCCACCCATTTCTGCTCGGGGCCTAACACGGTGATGTGCAGGCTCTCGTAACCGTTCGACTTGGGCACTGAGAGCCAGTCGCGTAGTCGCTTCGGGTTGGGCTGGTACATATCCGTCACGATCGAGTACGCCTGCCAGCACTGCATCTTCTCCTGTTCTTCCGGACAGTCGATGATGATGCGGATGGCAAAGAGGTCGTAGACGCCCTCGAACTCGCACTTCTGTTTCTTCATCTTCTGCCAGATGCTGTGAATCGACTTCGTGCGGCCCTTGATGTGGCAGTTGATGCCCGCCGCCTTCACCTTATCCTCAACAGGCTTGATGAACCGCTCGATGTAGGCATCGCGTGCCGCCTTCGTGGCGTTCAGTTTCTCGCGGATGTGGTAGTAGGCATCGTGCTCCAGGTACTTCAGCGACAGGTCTTCCAGTTCGCTCTTCAGTTTGTAGAGTCCGAGTTTGTGGGCCAGCGGCGCATAGAGATAGGCGGCCTCCAGACTGACGGCCCGTCGCGCCTCGTCGTTCTCCGAGTCGCGTATCTGGCGCATCAGGTTCACGCGGTCGGCAATCATAATCAGGATCACGCGCATGTCCTCGGCAAATGAGAGCAGCAGGTTCCTGAAGTTCTCCGTCTCCACGGCTGGGTTCTTCTCGTAGAGTTGCCGGATGCGGTCTAGACCGTGGAGGATTCTCGTTACCGACTCGCCATATTGCGACTCCACGTCCTCCAGGGTGAGGTGTCCGGCTTCCACCTCCGGTATCAGGTGAACCGCCTGGATGGCATCCCCCTTCAGACCGATTTCCTCCGTCAGGATTTCGGCGGTCTGTGTGGCCATTTTCTGCCTTTCTTCGTATGTAAAAGCGAATTCTTCCGTCATTATTTCACAAATTTAAGGGCAAAGATACAAATTTCTTTCGATTTATTCGCATTTTTCCGAAAAAGTTCGTATTTTTGCCGTACAATTTTAACTAAATACCAATAATATGTTATCAGAAAGAGACTTAAAACAGATCGCAGAGAAGGGAATTACCCCTGAGCAGATCGAGAATCAGTTGAATGAGTTTAAGACCGGTTTCCCGTTCCTCCGCCTGGAGGCAGCCGCCAGTATTGGCAACGGTATCATCGCCCCCGCAGAGGCTGAACGCAAGTCGTTCGTCGATGCTTGGAATGCCTACAAGGCTGAGGGCCATAAGGTGGTGAAATTCGTGCCCGCCTCGGGTGCCGCCAGCCGCATGTTCAAGAATATGTTCGCCTTCGTGGATGCCGACTACGACGCTCCCACCAGCGACTTCGAGAAGAAGTATTTCGCCGAGTTGGAGAAGTTCGCCTTCTACGATGCGCTCGACGCCGCCTGTCAGAAGAACGAGGGCAAGGGCATCAAGGCGCTTATCGCCGACGGCAACTACAAGGCCGTGGCTGCCAATATGCTGAAGGCCGAGGGCCTGAACTACGGTCAGTTACCAAAGGGCCTGCTGCTCTTCCACAAGTATGCTGAGGGTCCGCGCACCCCGATGGAGGAACACCTCGCGGAAGGTGCGCTCTATGCTGCCAGCAATGGCGAGGCTCACGTCCACTTCACCGTCAGCCACGAGCACATGGCGCTCTTTCAGGCCAAGGTGGCTGAGAAGGCCGACTCCTTCGCCCAGAAGTACGGCATCAAGTACGACATCACCTTCTCTGAGCAGAAGCCCTCTACCGATACAGTTGCCGCCAATCCCGACAACTCGCCGTTCCGCAACGACGACGGCTCGCTGCTGTTCCGTCCCGGTGGTCACGGTGCCCTCATCGAGAACCTCAATGAGATCGAGGCTGATGTCATCTTCATCAAGAACATCGACAATGTGGTGCCCGACCGTCTGAAGCCTGAGACCGTGGAGTGGAAGCAGGTCATCGCCGGTGTGCTCGTCACGCTCCAGAAGCAGGCCTTCGACTATCTGAAGGTACTCGACGCTGGTGCTACTGAAGCCCAGATCGCTGAGATTGCCGCCTTCGTGGAGAAGAACCTCTGCACGGCTCCAAAGGGTCAGAAGGTGGATGCCGACTACCTGCGCCGCAAGTTGAACCGCCCGATGCGCGTCTGCGGCGTCGTGAAGAATGTCGGCGAGCCTGGCGGCGGCCCGTTCCTTACCTACAACCAGGATGGCACCGTCTCGCTCCAGATCCTGGAGAGCAGCCAGATCGACACCAACAACGAGGCCTATATGAAGATGTTCACCCAGGGCACGCACTTCAATCCCGTCGACCTCGTCTGCGCCGTCAAGAACTACAAGGGCGAGCCGTTCAATCTCCCCGAGTTCGTGGATAAAACCACTGGCTTTATCTCTTCTAAATCGAAAGCCGGTAAGGAACTGAAGGCATTGGAGTTACCGGGTCTGTGGAATGGTGCCATGAGCGACTGGTCTACCGTCTTCGTCGAAGTGCCCCTCGGCACCTTCAATCCCGTGAAGACCGTCAACGACCTGCTCCGCGAGCAGCATCAGTAATAAACAGGAATCCCAGTCGCTGCCGACTGGGATTCTCGTTTTCTTAATGGAACTTCTCAAGGGCCTTTACCCCTTTCTCCGTACACAGTCCCCGCAGCGAGACGAACACCAGGTTGTTGAAGATCTCCTCAATGTTGAACTGCTCATACAGGTGCTGCTCCATCACGTAGCGCCCTAACGCCTCGAACAGCCGGCCCGCCAGTTCGTAGTTCACGTCCTTGCGGAAGTAGCCCTCCTTCACGCCGCGCTCCATAAACTTCACGAAGTGCCCGTGGTTGGTCTGGTTCTGCATCTTCAGCATCTGTAGCACCTGGGGATATTTCGACAGGTCGGAATAGAAGAGCGGACTCGTGACCCTGAACTCATCCACCTTCATCTTGTAGACGCCCAGCATCAGTTCCATCACGTTCTCGCTCCTCAGGTTCATCAATTCCATCTCCTCCCGCTTTTGCCGCTGGTAGGCTTTTATCCCTTCCGACAGCAGTTCCTCCTTGTTGCAGTAGAGTTCGTAGAGCGTACGCTTCGAGATGGAGAGGCGGGCTGCGATGTCGTCCATCTTCACAGCCTTGATGCCGTTCTCGGCAAACGCGCTCATCGCCGTGCGCAGGATCTTGTCCCTCAAGTCCTGCTTATAGGCGGAAATAGTTTTGTTTTCCTGCATATTCTTGCAATTTGAGTGCAAAGATACGAAATAATTCATAATTCATAATTCATAATTCATAATTTTTTAGTAATTTTGCGCCAAATTGTAAATTTCAAGATAATAATACAAGTATTTTTCTATGGTTAAGATTTCAAAAGAAGCCGCTCTGGCGTATCATGAGAGCGGAAGGCCTGGTAAGATTGAAGTGAAGCCCACCAAGGCCTACAGAACACAAACAGACTTAAGCCTGGCTTACTCTCCCGGTGTGGCCTACCCCTGCCTGGAGATCCAGCAGAATCCCGACGATGCCTACAAGTACACGGACAAGGGTAACCTCGTGGCCGTCATCTCCAACGGAACCGCCGTCCTCGGACTCGGCGACATCGGCGCTATGAGCGGCAAGCCCGTGATGGAGGGTAAGGGACTGCTCTTCAAGATCTACGGCGGCATCGACGTATTCGACATCGAGGTCGACGAAAAGGATCCTGAGAAGTTCTGCGAGGCCGTGGAGCGCATCGCACCCACCTTCGGCGGCATCAACCTCGAGGACATCAAGGCCCCCGAATGTTTCTATATCGAAGAGCGCCTGAAGAAGTCGCTCGACATCCCCGTGATGCACGACGACCAGCACGGCACGGCCATCATCTCCGCCGCCGGTCTGAAGAACGCGATGGAGGTGATCGGCAAGGACATTGCCAAGGTGAGGATCGTGGTCAACGGCGCTGGTGCCGCTGCCATCTCCTGCACCAAACTCTATATGGCCATCGGTGCCCAGAAGGAGAATATCGTGATGCTCGACTCCAAGGGCGTCATCTCCACTGAGCGTCAGGACCTGAACGAGCAGAAGCGTTTCTTCGCCACCTCGCGCACCGATATCCACACGCTGGCCGAAGCCGTAAAGGATGCCGATGTCTTCGTAGGTCTCTCCAAGGGCAATGTGCTCTCGAAGGAGATGGTCAAGACGATGGCCAAGGATCCCGTCATCTTCGCCCTCGCCAACCCCGTGCCTGAGATCAGTTACGAGGATGCGATGGAGGCCCGCCCCGACGTGCTGATGTCGACTGGCCGCACCGACTATCCGAATCAGATCAACAACGTGATCGGCTTCCCCTATATCTTCCGCGGTGCCCTCGACGTCCACGCCACCGCCATCAACGAGGAGATGAAACTCGCCGCCGTCCACGCCATCGCCGACCTGGCCAAGCAGCCCGTGCCCGATGTCGTGAACGATGTCTACAAGGTCAACAACCTCACCTTCGGCCGCAACTACTTCATCCCGAAGCCCGTCGACCCGCGCCTGATCACCGAGGTCTCTGCCGCCGTGGCCAAGGCTGCCATCGACAGCGGCGTAGCCCGCAAGCAGATCACCGACTGGGAGGAATACAAGGACTCGCTCTCCGTGCTGCTCGGCCAAGAGACCAAACTGACGCAGAAACTCTACGCCACGGCGGCTGCCCACCCGCAGCGCGTGGTCTTCGCCGAGGCCGTCCATCCCACGATGCTGAAGGCTGCCGTCCAGGCCAAGTCGGAAGGCATCTGCCAGCCCGTGCTGCTCGGCAACGACGAGGTGATCACCAAACTCGCCGCCAAACTCGACCTCAACCTCGATGGCATCGAGATCGTCAACCTGCGCCACCCCTCCGAGCAGGAGCGTCGTGAGCGTTACGCCCGCATCCTGACGGAGAAGCGCCAGCGTGAGGGCTACACCTTCCAGGAGGCCAACGACAAGATGTTCGAGCGCAACTACTTCGGCATGATGATGGTGGAGACCGGCGAGGCCGATGCCTTCATCACGGGTCTCTACACCAAGTACTCGAACACCATCAAGGTGGTCAACGAGGTGATCGGCATCCGTCCCGAGTACCAGCACTTCGGCGCCATGCACATCATCAACTCGCCCAAGGGCACCTTCTACATCGCCGACACGATGGTCAACGAGAATCCCGACTCCGACACCCTGGTCGACCTGGCCAAACTCGCTGCCACCGCCGTGCGCTTCTTCAACGAGAAGCCCGTCATCGGCATGGTTAGCCACTCTAACTTCGGCTCTTCCACCAGCGATGGTGCCAAGAAGGTGAAGGCCGCCGTCGAGAAGATGCAGGAACTCTATCCAGACCTGCCCATCGACGGTGAGATGCAACTCGGCTTCGCCCTCGACAATGAGCAGCGCGACGAGCAGTATCCCTTCACCCGCGTCAAGGGCAAGAAGGTGAACACGCTGGTGTTCCCCAACCTGACCTCCGCCCGCTCCAGTTACAAGATGCTGCAGATGCTTGGCTCCGACGCTGAGATCATCGGCCCGATCCAGATGGGTCTGAACAAGCCTATCCACTTCATCGACTTCGGTGCCTCCGTCCGCGATGTGGTCAACATCACCGCCGTTGCCACCATCGATGCCTACGTGGATAAGATCAAGAAGCGGCTCAACGCCATGCAGTAGGTCCCTACACCTATTATATATTATAGAGCATCGCACCGTCAGGCTGCGATGCTCTATTTGTGTTCGGGCACAAGAAAACAGCCACAGAATGACCTTTTGCCTTGATTTATATCAATTAACTAACAAAACGTAAGCGTTTGCGTGATTTTTCTATCAAAATGTTTGGTTTTTATTTGTTTTTGATGTAATTTTGCACCCAGAAATCAATTCGATAATAAATTTATCAGTATAACAAACAACAAAAAAAGACAAAAGATTATGAATGCAGCACAAGTTGTAGAGCAGTTGAAGCAGCGCTTCCCCAACGAGCCGGAGTACATCCAGGCCGTCAGTCAGGTTCTTCCTACGATTGAAGAAGAGTACAACAAACACCCCGAGTTCGAGAAGGCTAACCTCATCGAGCGTCTGTGCATCCCCGACAGAGTTTGCGAGTTCCGCATCACTTGGGTCGACGACAAGGGTAACGTCCAGACCAACATGGGCTACCGTATCCAGCACAACAACGCCATTGGCCCGTACAAAGGCGGTCTCCGTTATCACAAGAGCGTGAACCTCGGTATCCTGAAGTTCCTCGCCTTCGAGCAGACTTTCAAGAACTCACTGACCACACTGCCGATGGGTGGTGCCAAGGGTGGATCTGACTTCTCTCCCCGTGGTAAGAGCGACGCTGAGGTGATGCGCTTCTGCCAGGCATTCATGAACGAACTCTATCGCGTGATTGGTCCCGATGAGGACGTGCCCGCTGGTGACATTGGTGTCGGTGGCCGTGAGGTAGGCTATCTGTTCGGACAGTATAAGAAGTTGACCCACCAGTTCCAGGGCGTGCTGACCGGTAAGGGCATCCCCTTCGGTGGTTCACTCATCCGTCCTGAGGCTACTGGTTACGGTACCGTCTACTTCCTGACCTCTATGCTCGCTACCCGCAACATCGACATCAAGGGTAAGAAGGTGCTCATCTCGGGTGCTGGCAACGTGGCTCAGTATGCTGCTGAGAAGTGCCTGCAACTCGGTGCTATCCCCTTGACGATGTCTGACTCTGACGGTTACATCTACGATCCCGATGGTATCGATCGCGCTAAACTCGACTACATCATGGAGTTGAAGAACGTGGAGCGCGGACGTATCAAGGAGTATGTCGAGGAGTATCCCACAGCCAAGTACTACGAGGGCAAGCGCCCCTGGTACGAGAAGGCCGACATCGCACTGCCTTGCGCTACGCAGAACGAGATCAATGGCGACGAGGCTGCTGCCCTGGTGAAGAACGGTGTGATCGCCGTGGCCGAGGGTGCCAACATGCCTTCACTGCCTGAGGCTATCAAGATCTTCCAGGATGCCAAGATCCTCTACTCTCCGGGTAAGGCCAGCAACGCCGGTGGTGTGTCAGTATCAGGTCTGGAGATGTCGCAGAACTCTGAGCGTCTGTCCTGGACGGCTGAGGAGGTCGACAACTACCTGAAGCGCATTATGAACGACATCCACGAGAACTGCGTGAAGTACGGTACTGAGAAGGATGGCTACATCAACTACGTGAAGGGTGCCAACGTGGCCGGCTTCATGAAGGTTGCCAAGGCTATGATGGCTCAGGGCATCGTGTAAGCGTTAAACATTCTTAAATAATTTCGGCTGCAAAGGCTGATGGCATCGGAATCTCGATGAAAATCAGTACCTTTGCAGCCGCTTTGTGCCCATACTGGGCAAATAGGGGCCGGAACAGGCGCCGGAACCTATCTATTATTAACCACTTAAATGATGGTCTGATTCACGTCTGTTCAGACCCCTACTCCCTGAGAAAGGGAGCGAATAAATGTCAGAATTAACAAAGAACGTGCAGCCGTTACAGGACTTCGATTGGGACGAGTTCGAGAATGGCACCAGCGCAAACGTCAGCAAGGAAGAACTTGACAAGGCGTATGACGAAACCCTTAACAAAGTAGCCGACCACCAGGTTGTAGACGGTAAGGTTATCTCCGTTGACAAGAAGGAAGTCGTGGTCAACATCGGCTACAAGAGCGACGGTATCATCCCCGCTTCTGAATTCCGCTACAATCCCGACCTGAAGATCGGCGACACTGTAGAGGTTTACGTAGAGAGCGCAGAGGACAAGAAAGGCCAACTCATCCTCTCTCACAAGAAGGCCCGTCTCAGCAAGTCTTGGGACCGCGTCAATGCAGCCCTCGAGGCCGAGGAGGTTGTTCATGGCTACATCAAGTGCCGCACCAAGGGCGGTATGATTGTCGACGTGTTTGGTATCGAGGCATTCCTTCCCGGAAGCCAGATTGACGTTCATCCCATACGCGACTACGACCAGTTCGTGGGTAAGACGATGGAGTTCAAGATCGTCAAGATCAACCAGGAGTTCCGCAACGTCGTTGTGTCTCACAAGGCCCTCATCGAGCAGGAACTCGAGGCCCAGAAGAAGGAGATCATCGGCAAACTCGAAAAGGGTCAGATCCTCGAGGGTACTGTCAAGAATATCACCTCTTACGGTGTATTCGTCGACCTCGGTGGTGTTGACGGACTCATCCATATCACAGACCTCTCTTGGGGCCGCGTCGACGATCCCCACAAGGTGGTGGAACTCGACCAGAAGATCAATGTCGTTATCCTCGACTTCGACGACGAGAAGAAGCGCATTGCCCTCGGCCTGAAGCAACTCACACCGCATCCTTGGGATGCTCTCGACCAGACACTGAAAGTGGGCGACCACGTGAAGGGTAAGGTCGTTGTGCTCGCTGACTACGGCGCATTCGTTGAGATCCAGCCCGGTGTTGAGGGCCTGATCCACGTCTCTGAGATGTCTTGGAGCCAGCACCTCCGTTCTGCCCAGGAGTTCCTGAAGGTAGGCGAAGAGGTAGAGGCTGTCATCCTGACCCTCGACCGCGACGAGCGCAAGATGTCACTCGGCATCAAGCAACTCCGCGAGGATCCGTGGGAGAATATCGAGACCAAGTATCCTGTCGGCTCTAAGCACAACGCCAAGGTTCGCAACTTCACCAACTTCGGTGTGTTCGTGGAACTCGAGGAGGGTGTCGATGGCCTGATCCACATCAGCGACCTCTCTTGGACCAAGAAGGTGAAGCATCCTTCAGAGTTCACACAGGTGGGCGCACCGATC
>FLNX01001168.1_pt1 | contig 21489 bp, 18 predicted proteins | sample 1140341 | NCBI WGS metagenome assembly FLNX01 (sample SAMEA3878208, study PRJEB12797) | bioreactor metagenome | biome: Moose rumen | place: Sweden | collected 2011-10
GAACACTTTTGGTTAAAATTAGGTGGTGGGAATTACGGCTTAATGAGTTATATGCTGAGCGTGGTGAAAAATCAAAGAACTGAAATCTTTATTTCAGTAGTTATTTGTGAAAAATAATATATGCTGTATTTTGCATTGCAGGTATAAAAAGACATGTAAATGATTACAAATATTGTATTAGAAAATTTTAAAAAATTCAAATATTTGAGAATTAATGATCTAAAAAGAGCAGTTCTGATATCTGGCAGAAACAACATTGGTAAAAGCAGTATCCTTGAAGCACTGTTTCTGTATATGGATCATTCTGCTGCAGATTCATTTGGCAAGCTTAACGGTTTTCGGGGAATAACAGGCGGCGGTACAGAGGGGCTTTGGGAGCCATTATTCTTCAATAGAGATACATCTCTGCCGATAAGCATTGAGGTAGCGTCAGAAGACAAGACGGGGCGGTTAGAGTTCAGGCGTGATGATAATTATCTTCCGGCAGATATCAACGGTATATCAGAAGATGTCATTGCACAGTTTCGGACAGTGACAAGAGAAGCCTATTCGTTAGGCTATTCTTACAAATGCGATGACTATACCGAGCAAGGGCATTTTTCATTGAGCAATACTAGTATTTTAAGAGATATAAAAACATCGTTAACTGGAAATGAAATTATTGGTATGGTTCCCACGCAGTTTAAAAATGGAATATTCATGCGTGATTATAATACCCTTGTCAACACTGTGGGCAAATTGGAACTGACAGGTGAGAAGAGTAAACTGATTAAAGTGTTACAGAATATGGATCCCTCTATTGAGGATATCTTAACCGTATCAGTTAAGGGGATTACTCAACTATATGTTAAGGGAGAAGGAGGACTGGTGCCTTTACAGTATTCTGGTGATGGTGTTATTAAATTAATTAACATCTGCATGGCAATCATGGAACAAAAAAACGGTCTTCTTTTGATTGATGAAATGGAAAATGGTTTGCATTACTCAATGTATGGTAAATTGTGGACTATGATTGACCGTATTAGCAAGGAAGTAAATTGTCAGGTTATAGCTACCACTCATAGTTATGAATTAATTTCAGCGGTAAAGTCTGGTTTTGAGCATAAAGAGGATTTTGTTTTCTATCGCCTGGGAAAAATTAAAGACAATATCAGTTCATTTAGATTTGATTATGAAATGTTAGACAATGCGCTTAAATCTGAAATGGAGATACGTTAATGGCTTTGAAAATGAAATCTATAGTTAAAAATTATGGAGACGTCCATATATAACATCTGACAGGTTTGGTGCCCAGATCCTGCTCCCCACTGCCCACCTCCGCACTTCTCCTCTCAGTCCCCTCTGAGAGCTGCCATCAGTTCCATGCCCTCCCGGCACCTTCAGACCAAAAAAAACCGGGGTCCCTCACCCAGCCCTGTCACCGGCGTCCTGCCGGACAGGAAAGGGGAAGAGCCCCGGTCGCAGATCCGGTCAGCGGTCTTCACCGCCACCCGGATCCCGGATCACAGCCTCACAGATGGCGCTGCCGCTTCAGATCCTTCAGTGCCCGGATGCGCTCATTCAGGGGAGGATGGCTGGCCATAAGGCCCATGAACACCTTCCGGGGATCGGAGATGCAGAAGGCCGGCATGGCCACGGCGGGATCCTTCTCATCGGCGCCTTCCCTTTCCAGGCGGCTCCGGTAGGCGGACTCGCCCTTCTGAAGCACCTCCAATGCGGCAATCATCTTGTCGGCGCCCACGGCCTCAGCCGCACCCGCATCCGCCCGGTACTCACGCCAGCGGGAGAACTTCATCAGCACCATGGTGGCGCCGATGCCAAAGACGATCTGCAGCACCGAGTTCACCAGGCGGAAGATCATATGGAACAGCACCGAGTTGCCCCGGGAGTTTCTGCCTCCTTTGGCGGCGGCCATGGCCACCACCATGGAGATGGCAGTTGAGGTGGCATAAACAAAGGTGTTCAGCACTCCCTGAAGCAGGGAGGAGGTGACCATGTCGCCGTTGGACACATGGGACATCTCATGGCCCAGCACCGCCTCGCACTCATCCCGGCTCATGGTGGAAAGCAACCCCCGGCTCACGCACACCAATGCGCTGTTCCGGTTCCAGCCCGTGGCAAAGGCGTTCATCTCATTGGAGGGATAGATCCCCACCTCCGGCATGCCGACCCCCTTCTTGGCCGCCAGGGACTTCACCGTGTCCACCAGCCAGATCTCATCCTGTGAAGATGGAGTCTCAATGATCTGGACCTTCATGCTCCACTTCACCATGGTCTTGGACAGGAACAGGCTGATCAGGGATCCGCCAAAGCCGAACAGGGCGGCAAAGATGATGATGGAACTCAGGGGCACGCCGAACTCTGTGTTGGGATCAATTTCCATAAGGCTGAAGCACAGGGACATGAACAGCCCGAACACCAGCAGCACCGCCATCATCACGGCGGCATAGAAGAAGCCTCGCGTAAGCATCTCTCTCTCCTCAGATCAGAAAACACCCCGGGCTCCGGATCCCTCCGCCCCGGCAGGAGCCGCCGGATCATCCGCCTCCCGGCAGTGACATTCCGGCTCCCTGGACGGGATTATACAACACCCGTCCCCGGAGGCGCAGTCCCGGGGAGAACCGGCTCCCCGGGATCCTGCGGCCCGGGGAATAAAGTTGGTGCAGATCACATTTTCCAGGTTTACAATGCCCGCAAGGAGGCCCGAGATCAGCCGCCTCCGGGAGGATTAAACCGTGCTGGATCTGTCAGCCACCCATGTGCTCATGATGCTGCTCACCATGCTGATCATTATCGGCGGGGGCATAGTCTCCGCCCGGAAGGTCCGGACAGCCGAGGGCTTCAGCCTCAACGGCCGGAAGACCTCCGCCTCCATGGCGGCCGGCGCCATTGCCGGGGCCAGCATCGGTGGCGGCTCCACCATCGGCACTTCCCAGCTGGCCTACACCGCCGGGATCTCCGCCATCTGGTTCACCCTGGGGGTGGGGATCGGCCTCACCTTCCTGGCCCTGTTCCTGGTGCGGCCCCTCAGGGAAAGCGGCTGCGAGACGGTCTCCCAGATCCTGGTGCGCTCCTACGGCCGGAAAACCGGACCCGTGGCCGGGGTCATCGCCTCCCTGGGGATCTTCTTCTCCTGCCTGGCCTCGGTGCTGCCTGCGGTGTGGATGCTGGCGGAGATGATCCGCATCCCCCTGTGGCTCTCCGGGTTCCTGGTGATCCTGCTGATCTCAGGCTACATCTATTTTGGGGGCATGAAGGGGGCGGCGGTGTCCGGTCTCCTGAAAACCGGGATCCTGTGGTCCATGCTGGTGCTGGTGGGCTTCAGCGCCTGGAAAGGGCTCCGGGAGATCCCGGATCCCGCCGCAGCCTTCCCCGGGGACTTCTGGTTTGACATCTTCGGCCGGGGCACAGCCAGCTGCCTGGAGAATGTCCTGTCCCTGATCGTGGGGATCTGCTGCGGCCAGACCTACGCCCAGGTGATGTTTGCCTCCCGGGACGTCCGCAGCGCCCGGATCGGCGCCCTGGCGGCAGCCCTGGTGAGCATGCCCGTGGGGATCCCCTGCGTCATGGCCGCCATGTGCATGAAGGCATCTCATCCGGAGATCTCCCCCATCCTGGCCCTGCCCGCCTTTGTCCTGGAGCACATGAGCCCGGCCCTGGCGGGGATCACCCTGGGCGCCCTGATGATGTCCCTGATAAGCTCAGTGTCCGGCCTCACCTTCGGGATCAGCACCATGATGTCCCGGGACGTGCTGCCGGGCCTGCTGCGCCTTAAGACCGACAGCCAGATCCTCAGGGCCAACCGCACCTGCGTGGTGGTGGTGTCCACCGGGGTGATCATCTTCGCCCTGACCCACCTGGACTCCCAGGTGCTCATGTGGAACTTCCTGTCCATGAGCCTGAGGGGAAGCATCTTCATCCCCCTGCTGCTGGCACTGTGGGGCTGCCGCCGTATGGCACCGGTGTGGGCCATACCCGCCATGCTGATCAGCGCCTTCTTCGCCGCCGGAGCTGACACCCTGCTGCACCTGTCGGTGCCGCCCCTGTTCGTGGGCTTTGCCGCCAGCATCGTCCTGGTGGTGCTGGGAATGACTGCCGGGGATCAGGTGAACCGCCTGATCCTGCGGATCATTGCCCGGTTCAACCTCCTAGTGCGGAAGGGGATTAGACGTTGCACCCAAAGCCCGCAGAAACTATAATCTACGGGTGTTTTTGTGACATGACACAAACTTTTCCCAGCATTATTCATTTAACAAACCGGTGAACCCATGAACAACGGAATGCTCAACACCGCGGTCAGGGCCGCACAGATTGCAGGCAAGATAATCATCAGAAACTTTGAGCAGGGCAAGCTTGATGTGGATGAGAAGCAGAAGAACGATCTGGTAACCAACATTGACCGGGAGTGCGAGCACGCCATCAGGGACTTCATCCTGGGCAAGTATCCGGAGCACCGTTTCTTGGGCGAGGAGGGCGGCGAGCAGCAGAGCCCGGCAGCCGAAAAGGATGAGGGAAGTGCCGGTGCCGACGCCGGGAACTCCCCCCGGAAGGGGCACGGATCCCGATCTGCCGGGGACTGCCTGTGGATCGTGGATCCCATTGACGGCACCACCAACTTTGTCCGGGGCATTCCCCATGTGGCCGTGTCCATAGCCATGCAGATCAACGGCCGCACCGAGCTGGGAGTGATCTACGATCCCATCCGGGACGAGATGTTCCAGGCACTCCGGGGACAGGGCTGCGAGTTCAACAGCCGCCGCATGCGAGTGTCCGGGGCCACATCCCTGGACGGCACCGTCATCGCCACCGCCTTCCCCCACCGCCGCCGTGAACTTGTGCCGGGCTACACCCGGACCCTGATGCGGGTGTTCAACGAATGCGCCGATATCCGCCGGGCCGGCACCGCCTCCCTGGATCTAGCCTATGTGGCTGCCGGCAGGCTGGACGGCTACTTTGAGCTGGCCCTGAGCCCCTGGGACCTGGCCGCCGGAGAACTCATGGTCCGGGAGGCCGGGGGCATGGTCACCGATCTGGAGGGCGGCAACGACTACTTCACCTCCGGCAACATTGTCTGCGGCAATCCCCGGATCGTCCGCCAGATCGTCTCCCTGGCCCGGGAGGCTGCCAAACAGTAAAGGCTACCCTGGCCGGATGGCCGGATCAGGGATCCCGGAACTGACCACAGTCTAATCCCCCCGAAAAGGCGAAGGCTGCCGTTCATGACGGCAGCCTTCGCTGTTTACGGATCCCATGCTCCGGGTTTCACCCGGTTTCAAGCAGGAGTTCCGGGCACCCCGGACGTGTGCCGGGGCTCCGGCGCCCCGAATGAGTCAGATCAGGTTCCCAGAGTGCCCCGGAACTCCGGATCAAAGGCCGGCGCACCCTCCTCAGCATGCTTCCAGTAGGGACTCATGGAGCGGAGATCTGCAATGATCCCCGGAACCTTGGACACCACATAGTCCACTTCCTCCTGGGTGGTGAACCGGGAAAGGGAGAAGCGCACGGTGCCATGGGCAGCAGTGAAGGGAACCTTCATGGCCGTCATCACATGGGAAGGCTCCAGGGAGCCGGAGGTGCAGGCACTGCCCGAGGAGGCGGCGATCCCCTCCCGATCCAGCTTCAGCAGGATCCCCTCACCCTCCACAAACTCAAAGGCAATATTGGAGGTGTTGGGGGTGCGGTTCTCCGGATCTCCGGTGACAAAGCAGCGGGGCACCTGGGAAAGGATCCCCTGCTCCAGCCGATCCCGAAGGCGGCGGATCTCCGTGTCCATGCGGTTAAGCCCCTGGCTTGCCAGCTCACAGGCCCGGCCCAGAGCCGCAATGGAGGCGGCGTTCTCAGTGCCGGCCCGGCGGCCCCGCTCCTGGTGGCCGCCCTTCATGAAACTGCGGAAGCGCACCCCGTAGCGCACATACAGGGCACCCACACCCTTGGGGGCGTGGATCTTGTGGCCGGAGAAGGACAGCATGTCAATGCAGGTGTCCTTCAGGCAGATAGGCAGCTTGCCCACCCCCTGCACCGCGTCCGTGTGGAACAGGATCCCCTTCTCATGGGCCATGCGGGCCAGCTCCGGCACCGGGAACACCGTGCCGGTCTCGTTGTTGGCCCACATCACCGATGCCAGGGCCACCCGATCTGAGAGGCATGAGGCATAAAAGTCAAGATCCAGCCGGCCATGGCTGTCCACCGGCACCCGGTGGATCACATAGCCCCGCTCCTCCAGAAAGGAGCACAGCTGCAGAATGGCCGGATGCTCCACCGCCGAGGTGATGATCTCATGCCGATCGGGATAGGCCTGCAGAGCGGACCAGATGGCGGTATTGTCCGACTCAGTGGCGCAGGAGGTGAAGATGATCTCCGACTCCCGCTCCGCCCCCAGCAGTGCGGCCACCCGGCTGCGGGCCAGATCCAGGGCCCGTGACACCCCGGCGCCGAAGCTGTGCATGGAGGACGGGTTGCCGTATTCCTCGTCCAGGAAGGGCATCATCTCGTCCCGGACCAGGGGATCGACCCTGGTGGTGGCATTGTTGTCCAGATATACCCTCATCACAGCACCTCCCCGCTTCCGCCAAAATCCCGGGCCACATTCACCACCGGGGCCTTCAGCCGCAGGCGCTCCTCAATGAGATCCGCAATGAAGGACAGGGTCATGTCCTCCATCATGCAGCCCTCGCACTGGCCGGTGAGCCGGACATCAATCCGGGTGAAGTCCACATGGACCAGTTCAATGTCGCCGCCGTCTCCCTGGAGTCCCGGGCGGATCTCCTCGATCAGCGCAGCCACCGGGGCCCACAGCAGATGATCCGGATTGGGTCCGGAAGTGTCAGCGGCAGCGGCCTCCTGGCGGCGCTGCATCCGGCCGCTGAAGTGCTCGGCCATGTTCAGGGGTCGGGTCTCGGGATCCCGGACAGCGGCAGTTTCATCCTGGGAGTGATCATGGTCATGACCGTGATCATGGATCTGTCCAGCGTCACCGGCTCCCTGGGGTGGGGCCAGGGGATCCTGGGCACAGGATCCGCCCTGGGCGGCCCGGCGCACCGCCTCCATGTCCGTGGTCACATACCTGCCCACATAGGCGCCCTTCTTCACATCCTCGATGATCCGCTCAATCTTCTCATGGCAGGATCCGCAGGCGCCGCCAGCCTTGGTGTAATTGATCACGTCCTGCACCGTGCTGAGATTGTTCTCAGTGACAGCCCGGACAATCTTGGCCTCATCAATGCCGAAGCACTTGCAGATCAGGGGGGACTCCACATGCTGGGCCTCGGGGGTGATCCCCCGGTAGTTGGCAATGGCCGCATCCAGGGCCTCCCGGCCCATCACCGAGCAGTGCATCTTCTCCGGAGGCAGGCCGTCCAGATAGTCGGCGATGTCCTGATTGGTGACCTTGGCGGCCTCATCCAGGGTCTTGCCAATGATCATCTCCGTCAGGGCCGAGGAGGAGGCGATGGCGCTGCCGCAGCCGAAAGTCTGAAAGCCGGCGTCCTCAATCACCTCCGTCTCAGGGTTGACCTTGAGCTGAAGCCTCAGGGCATCACCGCAGGTGATGGAGCCCACATCCCCCACGGCATTGGCATCCTTGAGCTCCTTGGCATTGCGGGGATTGAAAAAATAGTCCTTGACCTTGTCCGAGTAATCCCACATGTTGTTTCTCCGAAATCCGCTTTTTTCTGAGGGATTATAGCACATATCAGATCACCCCCTTCCGGGGGAAAGAAGGCGCGCCGGTCAAAAATCAGCCGGCAGTGACCCGGTGAGATCCATCCCCCGGAAAGCTCCTGATACTGCAACTGGATGCAGATCGGAAGCATTGGACACTGCCCTGGCACAGGAGCCGGAAAGCGGAGGCTACAGGCAGGCAGAGGGACATCAGACAGGTGGCGTGCAAACGGAAAAGGAAGAAGAGAGGCTGGAGCGGCAGACGGGAAAGGAAGAAGACAGGCTGGGGCGGCAGACGGGAAAGGAAGAAGACCCCCAGGCGTCTGCCGGAAATGACAGACAGTCAGTGAAAGACCGACAACAACAGTGACAGTGAGCAGTAGGGGATGATTTCCGGGGCACGACAGCCCCGGAACTGGTCACTGATCTGCCAGTTCGGGATCCACGCCCCGGGGATCCACGGCGGTGGAGAACACGATCAAAGTGTTGGTGGTGCCGAAGCGCTTCTGGAGGAAGCCGATGAAACCGTCCAGCTCCATGGTGGTCCTGAAGGCCACCTTGATCAGCATGGAGTAGCTGCCGGTGACGCAGTTGCACTCCAGGACATTGGGACAGGTGTCAATATACTGGTAAAAGTCGGGCTTGCCCGTGGGGGGCACCTCCAGGTTGATGAAGGCAGTGATGTTGAAGCCCAGCTTGTACTGATCGATCCGTGCTGAATATCCCTTGATGACCCCGGAGTTCTGGAGCTTCTCAATCCTGGAGGACACGGCGGGGGTCGACAGTTCCACCTTCTCCGCCAGGTATTTGAGGGAATAGCGCGCATTCTCCTGCAGCAGCTTTATGAGCTTGATGTCAGTGCGATCCAACTGTTCCATGCTCCCTCCCGCATATGTGATCACCGGGATCCGGCTGGATCCGCCCCGGGACAGATCCAGATCCCGGGCTAATTGTACCCCAGGGAAAGAGAATTACAAGAAGACCGTCCCGGCTTTCCGGGAACAGCGGCAGTCTCCCCGAGTCGTTCCGGATGCCGGGATCCGGGGGATGGAGGCATGCCTTAAGAGCGCCGGATCCAGGTCCCGGAGTCCGGGACCGGGTGTGGTATGATAGCCGGCGGAACACACCCGGGGCTCTGGTGCTCATGATCCGGAAAATGCTCATGATCCGGGAAAACGAGGATGCCGGATCATATGTGATGTCCCGACACCCGTCTGGCACCCGCCCCGGAGAGGGAAATTCACCGGGATAAGGGATCCCGGCACAGGAGAAGCCATGGACAGGATCATGCTGCTCAGCAACAACCCCAACTCCGCCCCACTGCTGACATGGCTCAGGGAACAGGGATTTGACACCCGGCTCCTGGAGGATCCCCTGACAGCCGGACACCTGGAGAAAGCCGATCCCTGCCTGGTGGTGAGTTACAACTACCGCCACATAGTTCCGGAGGAGATCATCCGCCTGCTTCCCGGCAGGATGATCAACCTCCACATATCCCTGCTTCCCTGGAACCGTGGCAGCGATCCCAACGTCTGGAGCATCATTGACCGCACCCCCCGGGGAGTCACCGTGCACCAGCTTGCAAGGGGACTGGACACCGGGGATGTGCTCCTCCAGCAGGAGACACCCCCGGCCGGGGATGATGACACCCTTGCCTCCACCTACGAGGAACTGAACCATGCTGTGACCGGCCTGTTCCGGGAGGGGCTCGGCGACCTTCTGTCCGGCAGTTGTCACCCCCGCCCCCAGGAAGGACCGGGCTCCCGCCACCGCCGGGCGGATCTCCTGAGCCTGCTGGGAGGAAAACTGCCTGACTGGTCCATGACCGTCAGGGATCTCAGGAAGATCACCGACAGGATCCGGAGAAAACAGGAGCCTGCCTCACCCCTGGCACCACAGCGGAAACCCGCCGGCAGGTGCTATAATCCCCAAGACGGCGGGGCCGAAGGCACCCCGGCCGGGGAGTCCGGAGGAGACAGATGAACCTGCAGGAACTTGCGCTACTGGACAACCGCTTCATAAGCCATGAGGCCAGATCCCTTTACATTTTCGAAATGCGGCCCCGAGCGAACACCGCAGGGCATTACTGCGCGGACTACAACCGGATCACCGCCGTACTTACCGTGCTGGGACGGGACGGCAGACCCGTGTTCACCCCGGATGCCCACAGGATCACCGGATACCTCAGGGAACTGGCAGCCGTGGGTCTCATCACCGCCGGCAGCGCCGCCGCATCGGATCAGCCCGACTTCCACGGAACCGATTTCCTCCTGCCCCAGGCACTGGCCGCCGGCACCGCCCCGGGACAGACACCCGGTCGCAACCCTTTCCAGTCCGGGGAGAACCGCCTCTTTCCCATGTACCCCGAATGGGAGCCCTCACCGGCGTTCCGCCTGGCGGCCCGGCGGGCAGGGCTCATTGATCCCAGTTTTGACGAGAATGAGCTGGCGGAGTTTGTGACCTACTGGATGTGCCGACCCAATATGCTGGCCTCGGTGACCCAGTGGGATCACCGCTTCCTGGCACGGCTCAGGCAAACCCACGGGCTCACCGCGGACCGGAAGGAGATCTACCGGGAGACCGTGGGCCTGCAGAGAAAATGATCCTGGAGACAGACATGACAGACAGCAATGACAGCACCCTGCCGGGGATCAGCATCAGAACCCAGGAAACCGCCAGGAAAAAGGAGCCGAGCCGCGCCGAAGGTGAGGAACTCCTCAAAAGGTTGCTGGCCATGGCCGGTGAAGTTGATGCCGGTGAAACCGACTACGAGAGCATGCGCAAAAGAAATGACGAGCATGCCAACCAGCGCCTGCAACTGCTGCGCGCCACCAGCGCCGCCCAGAGCCCCCTGATGAACCAGAAGGATCTCCGGCCCACCTGGACCTTTGCCAACATGCGCCAGCCCGATCCCGCCATGCGGGAGCCCCTGGCCAAGGCCCAGACATTCATGGACGCGGTTATGACCATGAACCCCAGTGAGGATCCCGCCCCCAACCTGCTGATCATCGGCTATGCCCACAGCGGCAAGTCCTTTCTGGCCGGATCCGTGACCCATGAGCTCCTGCAGAAGGGCAAGAAGGTCCTGTTTGTCAACTTCTCCCAGTTGCTGTTCAACATCCTGGACAGCAGCGCCTCCAATGACGCCCGGACGTTGTTCAATGATCTCCAGTCATCAGCCTATGACGTGGCGGTGCTTGACGACGTGGTGATCCACCGGGCCCTGAGTGAATTCGGCTCCGAGCGGCTCTCCCAGATCCTGCGTAGCCGTCTGGCCGCCAATGTCAGCTCCGTGGTGGTGGCCACCTGCCGCCCGGAGCAGCTCAGCAAAAAGCTGGGAGATTACAGCACCGGATCCCTGATAGATCTGCAGCCGATCATGATTGATCTGAAGGACGCCTCCTACATCAGCAGCATTGACGGCCTCGACTTCTCCAACGGCAAGAGGGCACCCTCCGGCAGCATCGCCGCCACCAGGGACGATGAGCAGGAGACCGGAGCAGACGTTCAAGATAATGCCGGGACGGAAGAAGGTCCCGGCAGCATGGCGGACATTCCCTGCCCCGAGGATGATCCCGCACGGTACCCGGAGACCTATGCCGGAACCGCTTCCTATGATCTGGATCGCAACGGCCCGGGCGGAGAGGCGGAGGAAGCGGAAAAGCTGGATCCCTCCCTTCCGGGCTCCATGGCCTTGGAGGACATGCAGGCAGCGTATATTGAGAACAGCGCCGACACGGACTTCGCCGGCAGCGGCAGCATCTGATGGGATGATTGCTGAAAAAGAGATGCGAGGCCGATCCGGAGAGGATGAAATAGTGCTGTATCCGGCAGGACCCAGCAGGATGAGACGCAACGGAGAGCTCTGAGGTGCCGTGAGGCGATCAGAGTGACAAAGACGCCGTGAGGTGATCAAAGAGCCTGCGGGATCCGCCAAACCGTGTGACCCGCCTCCACTGTGAGGCGGGCGGCTCACCCAAAAACATCACCCCGTCCGGACACCCGGGATCCCGGAAGTCCGGACGGTCTTTCCCCCCGGGAACCGGTTTTCAGCCGGTGAGATCCGACAGGTGGATCCCTTCTTCGCCGATTACCAGTTCACCGTCACGGATAGCTCCCCTGGTCTTGGTGCCGCCCTCCTCCAGGGGAATGCGGCCGCCGGTCACCGCTCCGTAGTCGGCATACAGGGACATGGCACACACCTTCAGGTGCTCGGTGAGGGTGGTCAGGATCTCCTCCAGTTCCTCCTCCGAGGACACCTCCTCCGCCTCCACCCGGGCAAACTCGGAAATCTCATCCACCAGTTCCCGCCCGGAGTCTGAAAGCTCCTGCCGGCCGCAGCTGCAGCCAAAGCCCACCAGAAAGGCCTCCGCCCACATGGTCAGGTAATAGGCCGCCTCCTGGCCGCTGGTGATCCGGTCCTCAAAGGGCAGATCCAATGTCTCCATGCCCCGGAACTGCTCCGACACCAGGCCGAAAAGCTCCACCAGCCACTGCCCCACATCAGATCCGAACTGCTCCCCGGCATTGAGGATGTTCACAAGGTTGGGCATGAAGGCGGACACATCATTGGCACACCCTCCGGCGGCCAGTCCGCAGATCACCCCATGGACCTCGGTCACCTCAATTTCCAGTTGTGCATCCATCAGGGCCGCGTCGCCACGGTTCCAGATCTGCTCAATATTCTCTGAAGCCATTTGTCCTCCGGATCAGATCCCGGTCCCTCCCGGGTGGGCCCATGATATAATCCCGCACCCCCGGGGTCAAATCCAGGAGCCATTCTCCCCTTCATCCGGTCACGCCCTGCCGCCGGCGGGATGATATCCCCTGCCCGGCCCCGCTCCCGGCAAACACCGCCCGTGTCCCGGAAAACAGTCAGCAAGGCGGACCATTTCTGATGATATCTGAGACCGGGCACGCAATCCCGCAGCAATCCCGGGGGCTATAATCACCCCAGTTGCGGACATTTCTGTCCGAGGAGATAAAAACATGCAATTCACAGCAACCATGAAAAAACTCAGCATTCTTCCCCTGGCCGCCGCCCTGACGGCTCTGGCACCGGCACCGGCTATCTCAGAGGACTGCCCCGCCGCCCCGGCTGATCGGGAGGTCATCAGCCAGGTGTCCCTGCTCCAGGGACTCACCTTCGGTGACTACAACGGCAGCGTTCCCATCGCACGTCTGAAAAAACTGGGCGACATCGGCATCGGCACCTTTGACCGGCTGAACGGCGAACTTATCATGCTGGAAGGCGTGGTCTACCGGGCCGGCCATGACGGCAAACTGGAGGTGGTGGCCGACGAGGAGACTGTGCCCTTTGCCAACGTCACCTTCCTGGATGCGGACGAGATCTTTGAGCTCAGTAATGTGAAGGACATCGGGGTTCTCAAGGCTGAACTGAACAAGAAGGTCAAGGCCGCCGGCAGCAACCGCTTCTATATGGTGAGAATTGACGGCACCTTCGACAAGATCGGTGTCCGGAGCGAATATGCCCAGAAAAAGCCCTACAAGCCCCTGGCCAAGGTGCTGGAAACCGATCAGACCTTCTTTGAGCACAAGAATGTGAAGGGAACGGTGGTTGGCCTGTACTGCCCCGAGTACATGGGCGATCTCAACGCCGTGGGCTGGCATTTCCACTTCGTCACCGAGGATCGGAAATCCGGCGGACATGTGTTCGAGGTGAACGCCGCCAGCCTGAAGGTCAGCATGGACCGCACCGACGGCTTCTCCATGGTCCTGCCCGACAACGAGATGTTCAACGGCTTTGATCTCACCGTGGATCAGAGCGCTGACATCAAGAAGGTTGAGACCGGCGAGAAATAAGATCCTGCCTGGCTGATGCCAGCCAGGCTTTAAGATCTCAATTGTAATTTCAGATCTTAATTGTCCGGCGGAGCGTGACCTCAGATCTCACAGGTGCTCCGCCTTTCTCCAGGCGGCGGCAATCTCCCGGAGCCTGGGAGAGGCCTCATCCAGGGGATCCCCGGAGATCAGGGGACCCCGGGCACTGACTGCAGTGCGCTCCTGGAGATCAATGTCCTCCGGAGCCACTCCGGTGGTTACGATGCAGTCAGGATCATTCAGCCACAGCCTGCCCGACATCCACTGCCTTGCCGCCGCCTCAGCGGCGTTGCTGGCAATCCTCCCGTGGCTCCGCTCCACATCATCAGTGATCCGCTGAGCCTCCACCAGTCCCAGGGACGGCCACAGGGGCGCGTTACAACCCAGGATGAAGCATCCCTCTCCGGCTCCCTCCCGCACAGTCTCCAGCCCCAGGCGGTAGTGCCTGACCACAGTCATAGATCGGTCCCGGTAGCGGACGCAGGGCACTGCGCCCCAGTAAAGGGCGTCCAGTTTGAAATAGTCAATGCCCAGGCTTCTGAAGTGGCGGAACACGCTACGGATCCAGTCCCTGACCTCGCTGACGGAGAAGTCCAGCATATACCAGGGACCGTCACGCCAGCCGCCGTAGGTGACCTCCCCGGCGGCCAGGGGGCGCTTACGGCGCCCGCACACAAACCAGTCCGGATGCTCCCGGAAGACGGCGGAGGAGCCGCTGGCGATGAAGGGCGCCACCCAGATGCCGATCTTCCTGCCGGCATCTCTGATCCGGCTGCACAGGAGCTCCAGGCCACCGGGAAACTGATCCGAGGGTGTCAGCCAGTCCCCCATGTGAGTCTGATAGCCATCATCAATCTGGACATACTCCAGCTCCGGCCACTGATCCCGCATAAGCTCCGCCGCCCGGATCACCTGATCCCCGGTGACCCCGGCCCCGTAGGCATACCAGGAGCACCAGCCGCTCTTAGGTGAGCTCCGGCGCACCCCGTGACACCCGGCGATCATCCGGGCATAGCGCTCCATAAGCTCATCCCGGCTGGGGGAGGTTATCAGGCACACCTTCTCCCCCAGAAACTCCGAACAGGGAGCCACCAGGCAGCCGTCCATCTGCCAGATCACATCCACCTGGCCGCTGTGGATCCGGAAGGAGATGAAGGTTTCAAGGCAGGACACCGCCCCCAGGAGATACCACAGCTCCCCGATGCGGGTGACCAGGTAGTTGAACCCCAGCATCTCCCCGGTCCCCGCCGGCAGGACATGCAGATCCCCGTCGTCGCTCAGGCGTCCGGCACTGACCGGGCTCCCCCCGGTGCCCTCAATCCGGGAGAGCATCTGGTAGCCCTCGGCATACAGGGGGGCGTCAGCGGGGAGGGTGAAGGAGAACAGGGGCACAGCCTCAGGATGGATCTCCCGGTAATGGATGTTCCGGTACACCAGGATCCGGACATAGTACTCGTCATCCACGGTGCGCATGAACACATGCTTGAAGTTCTCGTGGAGCATCCGGTTGTACTGGAGGCGGATGTCCGGAACAGGCTTTGCGGGCATGATCTGGGGGGAAGGGTTTGCGGTGCTGGCTGGCATGGTGACTCCACTCCTGGCGGCCGGATCCGGCGGGGGCCATCCCGCCCGCCGCCGGCCTCTCAGGGAATATGTTACACTTCCCGGGCAGGGTGAATGTTGCAGGAGGTCAAATTCCGCAACAAGCCCGGCAAAAGGGCACACCCCGCGGGCTCAGATCCGGCGCCGCAGCCGCAGCCGTCTTTTTATCCTTCCCCCATGTTCCCGGTCCCCTGCCTCACCCAAACCCGGGATCCACAACCCGCTCCCGGCACATTCCCGATGGCTCTTCTGCCGTCTCCGCTGATGCTCCGCCCGTCATTCCAGCCCCCTTCCCCACCGCACTGGCCCAGCCGTGCCGGCGGCGGGACAGGCCGCAGGTGAATTTGAAAAAGCCCCGGCGATATGATAAATTCCACGGATGTCCGGATCCGGGAGAAACTCCCCGCCGGGTCAAGGGTTTCCGGGGGCGTGGGACGCCGTCCGGAGCCGAAAAGCCCCCAGCACCAACAGGAAGAGAAGCCATGGATCAGTCAGGCGTTGAGAAAGTTGAAATCGAAATCCAGCAGAACAAGTTCACCATCAACTGCACCACAGGTGAGAGCGACGCCTACCGCAAAGCTGCCAAGATGCTGAACCGGGACATTGCCGAAATGCAGAAGCTCACCAACCACCGCCTGCCCATTGAGCAGGTGCTGGGTCTGGTGGCAGTGAACTACTGCAAGGAAAACCTGACCAAGGACACGGAGTTCAAGAAAGAGACCGACGCCTTCAAATCCCGGGTGGGCTCTCTCATGAAAAAACTTGACAAGATCGGTGCCGACATTTAAATTTGGAACTGTCCTGGTGCCGGCCGGGCGTAATTCCTGAGCCGATGCGAAAAGAACAGGGGTCGTTTTTCCTGCCGGTGTGCATGCCTGGCACGCCAGGAAGCCTAAGGCGGGAAGCAAACTCGATTTCCACTTGAACCTGGGGTTCAAGGCAATGTTCACCCTGCGGGTGCCAGGATCCCCCGGTCCCTGACCGCCTCGTATGAGAAATCAGATCAGACAGCAGATGCGGCACCAGCGCCGCAGCCTTTCCCACGAAGAACAGCAGAAGGCCGCAGAGTCCCTGCTCCGCCAGCTGAGGACCATCCCGGAACTAAACACCTGCGCCTCCCTGGCAGCGTACCTGGCATCTGACGGTGAAATCGATCCCGCACCCTTTGTCCAAGAGCGCCGCCTAGCCGGAACCGCCATTTACCTGCCGGCAGTGCACCCTGAGATCCCCCGGAGCATGATCTTCCGCCTCTACCGGGAAAATGCACCCCTCAGCCCCAACAGGTTTGGCATCCCGGAGCCCGAGGCTGACAGCCCCGCCGCCGCGCCCTGGGAACTGGACGCCATCCTGGTTCCACTGACGGCCTTTGATCATCTGGGCAACCGCTTGGGCATGGGCGGGGGCTACTATGACACCGCCTTGTCCCGGATAGCCTCAGCCGGCCGACATGTGCTCACCATAGGGATCGCCCATGGATTTCAGATGGTCCCCGCCCTGCCCCTGAGGGAATGGGACGTGCCCCTGGCCATGGTGGTGACCCCCGACAGAATTTTCCGTTTTACTGATACCGGAGTCAGTGGATGAATCAGAACGATATGAAAAAGGCCGCCGCCCTGGAGGCGCTGAAATATGTGCAGAAGAATGCGGTACTGGGGGTGGGCACAGGCAGCACCATCGGTTATTTCATTGACGCCCTGGCGGAAGTGAAGGAGTGCATCCCCGGCGTGGTGTCCAGTTCCGAGGCCACCACCAGAAAACTCAAGACCCTGGGGATCCCCGTGCTGGATCTCAATGATGTGGGCCATTTTGACGTCTATGTGGACGGGGCCGACGAAATCAACGACAGCATGCAGATGATCAAGGGCGGCGGCGGCGCCCTCACCCGGGAGAAGATTGCCGCCGCCTGCGCCAACACCTTTGTGTGTGTGGTGGACCGCACCAAGCAGGTGAACATGTTGGGCACCTTCCCCCTGCCGGTGGAGGTCATCCCCATGGCAGTCAGCTATGTGGCCGATGAGCTGCGCAAGATCGGCGGCAATCCCCGGCTCCGCAGTGTCTACACCACCGACAACGGCAACATGATCCTGGATGTCCACGGACTGAAGATCCTGGATCCCACGGGCATGGAGGAGCTTATCAACAACATTCCCGGCGTGGTGACCGTGGGTCTTTTTGCCCGCCGGGGAGCCGATATCCTGATCGTAGGTGACGAGGACGGGGTCAAGATCCAGCGCTCCGCCACGGTCTGGGTCCAGCAGGACGACAGCCGCCGCTGATCCGGCCGGCCGCACATTCTCCAGTAACAGCAAGCAAGGGAGGCAGAATGCCATTCATCAATGTAAAGCTCACAGTGCCTGTCAGCGACGAGAAGAAGGAGATCCTCCAGGGCAAGATCGCAGATCATGTAGCCACCGCCCTGGGCAAGCCCCGGCAGTACATCATGACGTCCATCGAAACCGAGAAGGATCTCTGGTTTGCCGGCAAGAAGATGGACAACGGCGCCTTCATAGCAGTCAGCACCTTCGGCACCCCCTCCAGATCCGGCTGTGAGGATCTCACCAAAAAGTTCTGCGCCACCCTGGCCGCCGAGCTGGGCACCCCCGGAAGCCAGATCTATGTGGCCTACTATCCCTTGGAAAACTGGGGCTGGAACAGCATGAACTTCTGAGTTCCGCAGCATTCCCGCCTGTTGCCGGGATCAGTCCGGCAGGCTCTCCGGAGTCTCCGGATACCCAGCCACGGGGAAAGGGGATCGGTCATCAGCCGGTCCCCTTCGTTTTTCCTCCTCACACTGTCTTTGCCCCGCACTCTGTTGTCCCGGCCATCACGCACTGCACCGCATCAACTGAGGCAGGATCGTTTCCAGAAGCACGGATTGCTTCTTGCTCCCCGCGCCGATCTGTCCCCCGGGATCAGGTGCCAGATCCTTCAGAGCACTGCTCCGGCCGTCCGTGGGTGGCAGTCTCATCATTCACCAGTTCTTTCGGGGGACGGGAGCCGGGAGTCCTGACCTTGACCTTTTCGTTGAGCAGCCGCTCCACCTGCCCCGCAGCCTTCAGCATCGCATTAATGCTTATGCGGGGGGACATCTCCTTGAGGATCGCCTCCGGACTGCGGCCCTGGCAGTAACCGCCAAGATAACTGGCCGCACTGGTCTTAATGTCCAGCCTGCTGCACACAAGCCACGACACCGACTCCGCCTCAAACTCAGCAAACTTAAGATCTCCCTTTTTCACCTTCCGATCTTCCCACCATTCATAGGGGCAGCCCAGATGACCGCAGTACATGTGTCCCAGTTCGTGGGCAATGACCGGCAGGCGTTCCTCAGCCTTGAGCTTGCTGTTGATCACCAGATCAAAATACACCGGCAATTCCTTGATCTTCCCGTCCCGGGTTTTGCCGCAGCTCTGTTTCAGCCCCTTGGGAGCCACCCGGATGAAGCCTGCCATCATGGCACCCAGATCCGCCTCCTGATACCTGACCCCCTCCCGGGGAAGATTATTGATCAGACGGTCTAACATCTCCTGGGGAACAGATCCCTCCGCCTTGAAAGGGTGCAGGATATCTTCAGGAATGGGCACCACCCTCAACTGGGGATCCGGCTCGGTGTCATTGATATCATACACCAGGCTCACCGGACCGAAGGGCTTCAGGATCACAATGGGCTGGGCATTCGCCTTGATGATCCGGTTAAACCTGTTCTTCCACTTGGTGGGGGAAAGGACAAATTCACTGCCCTCCTTCTGGAGGTGCACCAGCATGCCGTTGAAAGGTGAGAGGTACCTGAACTTCCGCAGAAATTTCAGCAATTTCCAGTAATCCGTTTTGTTCTGATATCGACTGATGTCAAACAACAGTTCGTCCAGAGACTCCATGTCATCATCTCTTCTGCTGGAATAGTTATCCATGCGGCACACCTCTTTCATCTTAGCACGTCATTAGCCGACGCATCTAAACAATAAACCCGTTAAACCACCCTTATTGCAGGACACAAGGAATAATAGCACACATTTTTCGTCCATCAAAGAGATTTACTGAGCACTTTGTCCGTTGCACCCATTTTCAGCAACCGTTTGTCAGCATTTTGTGATTTAATCCCTAAGACACTGCACATCATTGTCCTAAATCACCATTCTTATAGGAGAGAAAAGAGGAGAGCAGAAAATGAAACAGCCAAGTGGGATTTGCCAGCGGCACCAGTCAGCACCGCCTGCCCTGCCCAGTTGTCAGTGCCCCGTCAGCACCCAGCATTCCACTTTCAGCGGATCAGGTATCCTGGTGGATTTCCCCAGACACTCCTAGGATCAACATTTAGGCCATCAAAGTGGAAGGGCACTGACACAGGCAACCGGGCTGATGCTAGACAGGACAGGCGGTTGCCCAGGGGCGGATCAGATCCCCCAGACCAGACCAGATCAGCTCCCGAACCAGGTGCGGCATGAAGAAAGGAAAGGGTAAAGAGAGATGCTCAATGAGACCGGGAAACCCGGAAGAGGTTTCCGGCATGGATGCAGCAGAAACAGCCGCCCTGAAAAAGAGAAACCCCGGACAGGATCCGGGGATCAGGGAAACTTGGTGGAGGTGGCGGGAATTGAACCCGCGTCCAAAAAGGATCAATCTTCGGTACTACATGCTTAGTATGCCTTTGATCTCGCACAGGAACTGCGGACACACGCGCCATTCAGGTGCCAGCCTGATAAAGGTTTTAACGTCTCGTCCTCAGGCGGGGATCTGACGCGAGCCGATGAGGGGTACCTCAGTATGCAAAGTCACCGGCAAGTTTGCACGTGAGGGTTGTCTTACAGTTTTTTAAGCTGCGACAGCGTAGGTTTCGTCGTTTGCGACTATTTTTTTGAAACAGTTTTACAAGTTGTCTCGGCTTGGCATGCACCTAGGACCTCACTCTTCCTGTCGAAGCCAATCACCCCCAGGGCTTTGCCGTCAGCGGCGGTAACCTAAAACGCCGGAAGCAGCAAATGATTTGTCTGAATTAGTTATTTTACATCATTCAAACCAGAACGCAACACTTTCCCATAACTTTTTAAAATTCTGTGATCTTTGCCCCAAAAAAAAACGGACAACTTCCCCGGATCTGGCAGCGGCGGTCTCGGGCAGCTTACTCCATGCGCAGGATCAGCCCCACCGGCAGGCTCCACCCAGAGCAAGATCCAGCATGAGGCGCTGCAGTCTGGAAGTATCAGGCAAGCCTGAACCTGACATGTGCAACGCCACCAGACAGCGGCATCAGAAGGGATGCGAACCGGACGCTGAATGTAAACTGGTTGCAGGAGAGCCGGCACAGCACCTGCCGGTGAGATGAGCACGGATCCGACAGTCTGCGTAAGCCGATGTCATGGAAGACGCCCATGCTGCTTTCATGCTAACCGGCATGCTGGCAGACGGAAATAGGAAACCCCGGACAGGATCCGGGGATCAGGGAAACTTGGTGGAGGTGGCGGGAATTGAACCCGCGTCCAAAAAGGATCAATCTTCGGTACTACATGCTTAGTATGCCTTTGATCTCGCACAGGAACTGCGGACACACGCGCCATTCAGGTGCCAGCCTGATGAAGTTTTTAACGTCTCGTCCTCAGGCGGGGATCTGACGCGAGCCGATGAGGGGTACCTCAGTATGCAAAGTCACCGGCAAGTTTGCACGTGAGGGTTGTCTTACAGTTTTTTAAGCTGCGACAGCGTAGGTTTCGTCGTTTGCGACTATTTTTTTGAAACAGTTTTACAAGTTGTCTCGGCTTGGCATGCACCTAGGACCTCACTCTTCCTGTCGAAGCCAATCACCCCCAGGTCTTTCTTTGCTGCCAATGGCGGTAACCTAAAACGCCAGAAGCAACAAATGATTCATTTGAAATTGTTATTATACTCCTCTCATTCCATAACGCAACAAACTTTTAGGATTTTTTAAGCAATGCTCTTCGCCACAACGAAAAGCGGATAAATCTCCAAGTTGAGCCGGCCCACGAACTCCAGGAAGCGAGTGACTACATCCATGGACTTGCCCTGGGAGACGAAGAGGACGTGCTTGGTGTCAGCGTCCATGATGATGGTGGCGTACTGGTGGCCGTCATGGAGCTTGAACTCATCGATGGCCAGGGTCTCGGCCTGCTGCTCGGGTCTGCGGAGCTCCCCGTTGATGGTATAGAGGCGGGTAAGCCGCTCCTTGTCTATCTCCCTGACGGTGTTGATGCTCAGCCCGGTGATGTTAGCCACCTTCGTCAGGGTGAGGTCCCGGGTCAGGAGCCAGCTCACGTAGTCGTACAACTGCTGGGTTATCCTGTGGCTGGGCGCCTTGAAGCGTATCCTGGCCTGCACCACCTGGTTGCAGCAGGGGCACCGGTACCGGGGCACCGTCACACACACATCGGTGCGGTA
>FLNX01000034.1_pt1 | contig 21476 bp, 13 predicted proteins | sample 1140341 | NCBI WGS metagenome assembly FLNX01 (sample SAMEA3878208, study PRJEB12797) | bioreactor metagenome | biome: Moose rumen | place: Sweden | collected 2011-10
CACCCAACGCCCCGCCGCCAGCCGCCCGCCTGCAGCCTGCCGTCCGGGGCACGCCTCCCTGCAGCCTGTAGCGTCAGAAGAGCTTTCCGGCGGAGAATTTTTCGCGGAGGGATTCGAGTTCTCCCTCAGTTGCGGGGCGGTCCAGGGCTTTTTTCTTTTCTGATTGGAACCGCTGTTTGAGAAGTTCGAACTGACGTTTCGTGTCCAGGGTGAAGTCCCCTCCGGCAATCCAGGCGAAATAGGAGGGCTCTGTCTCCCATACTTCGCGGGCCTTCCTTCCTTTGTGCTTGCCGAAACTGATGACCGGTTCTCCGTCAGGACCTTCGTAGAGACGTCCGGCGAAATCGACAGTCTTGCTCCGCTGTCCAATCTTGGACATGGACTCGACATCGTTCTTGAGGACTTCTTCGCGGTAGGGGGCGGGGTCCTTGTAACGGTCGAGCTGGCTCTTGAGGACTTCGTAGGTAGCGACGGTGTCAGCCTCTGCAGTATGGGCATTCTCGAAATCTTCGCCGCCGCAGTAGAAACGATAGGCGGCGCGGAGGTTACGGGGCTCGAAGTGATGATAGATGTTCTGGACGTCCACCATCCTTGCTTCGTGGAGGTTGACGGATTCCGCCGTTGCAAGCATCTTGGAGGCCTTTTCAGCGGCCTTGGGGTCATTCAGGCGGGTAAGGCAGTACTGGCGTACCCTTTCGATTTCTTCCGCGAGCAACGGAAGGTCGAACTTGGCGGAGTTGAAACCGGCAAGGTCGCTTCCTTTAAGCCAGTCGGCGACCTCCGGGAGAACGTCGATAAACTTGGGACAATCCACGAGATCCTCGTCCTTGACTCCATTTACGGCGGAAGCCTCCGGGTTGATTTTGATCACCCTGTGATTGACGAAGTCCCAGGGCTTGATCTTCCAGGTCTTGACACGGGTTTCCCCTCCGGGAAAGGCCTTTACGAAACTCAGTTCAATAATGCCGTCGGAGGCGATGTTAAGGCCGGTGCTCTCTATGTCGAAAAAGAGCAGCGGCCTTTCGAGGTTCAGTTCCATAGGAGGTACTGTTTGTTATGCAATCATTATAGGCATAAGGATGCCGCAGACTTTTTCGCTTTCAGCTTCTTCCTCGCTGGGGATGATAAGGGCTGCGCGACGGGCGTCAGCGAATTTCATCACTATGTTTCCGCAGTCCATATTGGAGAGGATTTCCGAGAGGAAAGTGGACTTGAAGCCGATGGTGAGGTCCTCACCGTGATAGTCGCAGGTGATTTTCTCGTAAGCTGCAAGGGCGAAACCAAGATCCTGGGCCGATATCTCCAGCTGGCCCTCCTTGAGGGTGAACTTGATATGGCTGGAAGCCTTGTTCGAGCATACTGCGACGCGGCGTACGGTGTTAAGGAGCAGGGCCCTTTCGATCTTCAGGACGTTGGAGTTGTTCTTAGGGATTACTTCGCGGTACTTGGGGTATTTTCCGACGACAAGACGGCATACCATCATGACGGGGCCGAATTCCCATACGACAACGGTACTGTCGAAGCGTGCGCTAACCGTCTCGATATCCTTCCCGATGATAGAACGGAGAACGTTCGCAGGCTTTTTGTGGAGGATGAAAGAGGCCTTCTCTGCGGCCTTGACGCCGGATGCGGTATAGCAGATAAGCTTGTGGGAATCCGACGCGACGAGGGTTGTAGTTTCAGGCTCAATGTCGAAGAAGATACCGTTCATCGCGGGACGGATAGCATCGTCAGCGGTAGCGTAAACCGTGCCGGAGATTCCTTCCACGAGGGCCGATGCGGGGAATTCCACAGTCAAGGCGTCTTCGCCGGCCGTCGCAATCTCCGGATAGTCGTCCGCGGGGAAATAGGGGAGGACGGAGTTACCGCTTGTCCAGTTGAGCTCGAAAGAACTCTCGCCTACGGTCTTGATTGAAAGGGGCTGGTCAGGGAGCTCCTTGAGGAGTTCGATGATGTGGCGGGGGACGGCGATGCTGCCTTCTTCTTCCGCTGAGTCAACCTCCACGACCGTCCTCAGGGTAAGTTCGGAATCCGAAGCCGTAACTTCGAGTTTTCCGTCACGAAGGACGAAGAGGAAATTTTCGAGAATAGGAAGGGCGGATTTTGCGGGGAGGGCCTTCGCTACATCGAGAAGTCCCTTCAGGAGATTGCCGCTTGAGATGTTGAGTTTCATATGATATTTGTCTTTTAGTTCCAGTATGGCTTAGACCACAAATATATGAAATTTTTGTCTGATTTGGCATATCTTTTGACAATTTTGTGGCGCTTTGCGAAAAAGAAAAACAATAAACGAATTATAATATGAAAAGAGGATTCTTTACAGTGCTGCTTTCCGTGCTTCTGAGCGGTGTTGCAGCCTATGCAGTCGTGAAAACAACATCCGTCCAGCCGAATCGGCAGGACGTTACGGTCCGCTCCTCGGAGAAAGGTTCGGTGGAATACAGAACTGTCAATTTGGCAGATTCGGATTATCCGGACTTTACCTACGCTGCCGAATCCGCGGTTGAGACTGTCGTCTATGTTGAGGTTACAGTCCAGCAGAGGACGCAGTATCAGGCCATCGACCCGTTCTTCCAGTTCTTCTTCGGTGACCAGGGCGCAACTCCCCAGTCCCGTGAAGTGAAGGGTTCAGGCTCCGGGGTCATCATAAGCCCTGACGGCTATATCGTGACAAACAACCACGTCATCAATGGCGCGACATCCATCTCAGTAACCCTCAACAACAACGAGGAGTACACCGCTACCGTTGTGGGAACGGATCCGGTCACGGACGTTGCGATCATAAAGATAGACGCCAGCGGACTTACGGCGCTCCCTATGGGCGACAGTGACAATCTCCGCCTTGGCGAATGGGTCCTTGCCATCGGCTCCCCGCTCAGCTACAATCTCCGTTCAACCATCACCGCCGGTATCGTCAGCGCAAAGGGCAGGTCTATGCCTTCCCAGAACGGCGAGTTCAAGATTGAATCGTTCATCCAGACGGATGCTGCCGTGAACCCCGGAAACTCCGGCGGCGCGCTTGTCAACAAAAAGGGTGAGCTCGTGGGCATCAATACCGCGATTATCTCCCAGACGGGCTCCTACAGCGGCTATTCCTTCGCCATCCCCGTGAACATCGTAAAGAAAATCGCTGAAGACCTGATGGACTTTGGTTCTGTCCAGAGAGCAGTCCTCGGAGTCACCATGCGCGACCTTGACAAAACTCTTTCGGAAAAATTGAAACTTTCTTCCGTTTCCGGCGTATATATTAACGAGGTTTTGGAAAACAGCGCAGCGTCGGAAGCCGGACTCCGTGCAGAAGATGTGATTGTGGATGTTGACGGAACGAAGATTACCGGCGCTACGGCTCTTCAGGCAAAGATTGCCTCTGACCGTCCCGGTGACACCATCAATATCACTTACATCCGTGATGGAAAGCAGTACACGACATCTGCTACCCTCAAGCCCTACACCAAGTCCGGAGTATCCATAGAAGGAACTGAAGAATTCTATGGAGCAAGGATCCGTACCGCCACAGAAGATGAACTCAAGGCCGTCGGCGCAAAGAGCGGCGTCATCGTGGTGGATGCGGGCGAGGGCAAACTTGCCGGTGCAGGTGCCTCGGAAGGCTTTGTTATCGAATACGTGAACGACCGCGCCGTCTCCACCCCTCAGGAAGTTGCAAATGCTGCGAAGAAGGCGCTCCGTACCATATTCATCCAGGGCCGGACGTCCGGAGGAAAGACCTCCTACTTCGCATTTGGGAAGTAAATTTTAAGACATAGATGAGACAGCTAAAGATTACCAAAAGTATCACCAACCGCGAGAGCGCATCCCTGGACAAGTACCTTCAGGAAATAGGACGCGAAGAGCTGGTGACACCGGAAGAGGAAGTAGAACTTGCCCAGAGAATCCGTAAAGGAGACCAGGAGGCCCTTGAAAAACTGACACGTGCGAACCTGAGGTTCGTGGTTTCCGTGGCAAAACAGTACCAGAACCAGGGACTGAGCCTTCCGGACCTTATAAATGAAGGTAATCTTGGCCTTATCAAGGCTGCTGAGAAGTTCGATGAAACCCGCGGATTCAAATTCATCTCCTATGCGGTATGGTGGATCCGTCAGTCGATTCTCCAGGCACTCGCAGAGCAGAGCCGTATCGTCCGTCTTCCCCTGAACCAGGTAGGGTCCCTGAACAAGATCAACAAGGCCCTGTCGAAGTTTGAGCAGGAAAACGAGCGCCAGCCCTCCAACGAGGAACTCTCGGAGATGATAGACGTCCCAAAGGACAAGATCTCCGATACCCTGAGGGTCTCCGGCAGGCACGTTTCCGTCGATGCACCTTTCGTTGAGGGTGAGGACAACTCCCTTCTGGATGTCCTTCCCAACGACGATTCCCCCAGCGCAGACAAGGGTCTCGTAAACGAATCCCTCAATACTGAGATTGAAAGGGCCCTTTCGACCCTTACGGACCGCGAAAGGGAAATCATCAAGTCCTTCTTCGGAATAGGATGCCAGGAGATGACTCTCGAGGAAATCGGTGAAAGGTTCGGCCTCACGCGTGAGCGCGTCCGTCAGATTAAGGAGAAGGCTATCCGCCGTTTGAAGAATCCTTCCCGTTCAAAACATCTAAAAGGCTATTTGGGATGACACCTGAACAGTTTATCAGCGTTAGAGCGGCCGATGCTATCGCCGCTCTTTATGGTACAGCCGTAGAACCCTCCTCCCTTCAGGTCTCGGTGACCCGCAAGGAATTCGAGGGCGACTATACCCTTGTCGTTTTCCCCCTCCTTAGGATATCCCGGAAATCTCCCGAGCTTACGGCAACGGAAATTGGCGGATACCTTACGGAACACTGCCCTGAAATCGCATCGACAAACAGCGTAAAGGGATTCCTTAACATTTGCTTCAGCCCCGCCTGGTGGGCGGAAACCCTCGGCGACATTGCCGCCGCCGGTGACTCCTACGGAGAACTTCCCTCCACGGGGAAACGCATAATGGTGGAATTCTCGTCCCCGAATACGAACAAGCCCCTCCATCTTGGGCATATCCGCAACAACCTCCTCGGAGACAGCGTCTCGAGGATACTCAAGGCTGCAGGTAACACTGTCATCAAGGCAACACTTGTCAATGACCGCGGTGTCCATATCTGCAAGTCTATGTATGCCTGGCAGAAACTCTTTGACGGCGCCACTCCCGAATCCACCGGAAAGAAGGGCGATCACCTGGTGGGAGACTGCTACGTCGCTTTCGCTAAGATGGAGAAAGAGCATCCCGAGGTCATCGACGATGTCCATAAGATGCTGGTGAAGTGGGAGGAAGGTGACAAGGAGGTCCGTGACCTGTGGAATATGATGAACGGATGGGTCTTCGACGGTTTTGCGGAAACTTACCGCTCCCTTGGAATTACCTTCGATATCGTGGACCGCGAATCCGACACTTACCTTCTTGGCAAGGAACTCGTCCGCCGCGGGCTCGAGACCGGCGTTTTCGAGAAGGAACCCGACGGCTCCGTATGGTGTGACCTTACCGCAGACGGCCTTGACAGGAAGCTTGTCCTTCGCGGCGACGGAACCTCTGTCTACATTACCCAGGACCTTGGAACCGCAGAGCGTCGCTTCGGAAAATACGACCTCGACTCCCACGTGTACGTCGTCGGTAACGAACAGGATTATCACTTCCAGGTCCTTAAACTCATCCTCAGAAAGCTGGGATTCGACTGGGCGGACCAGATATTCCACCTTTCCTACGGAATGGTCGAGCTCCCTAACGGCAAGATGAAATCTCGTGAGGGGACTGTCGTGGACGCTGATGACCTTATCGAGGATATGTATCTGGAGGCAAAGAAGACCTCCGAGCAAAGCGGTAAGCTCGAGGACCTTCCCGCCGGGGAGAAGGACGCCCTCTATCATATGATAGGCCTCGGCGCCCTGAAGTACTTCATAATCAAAGTGGACCCCAAGAAGACAATGCTTTTCAACCCCGAGGAGTCCATCGATTTCAACGGCAACACCGGCCCGTTCATCCAGTACACCCACGCGCGTATCTGTTCCATCCTTCGAAAGGCCGCGGAAAAGGGTATTGCCCATAGCGCGGCGGACGCCTCCGCCGCGATGTCCCCGAAGGAAGTCCGGCTCGTGAAACTTCTCGGTGTCTTCCCCGGAAAGGTAGATGAAGCGGCATCGGCCCTGAGCCCAGCCATCATCGCAAACTACGCCTACGACCTCTCCAAGGAGTTCAACCAGTATTATCACGATACGCCGATTCTCCGGGAAGAAGACCCAGCCCTTCTGAGGCTCCGTCTCCTCCTTATCGAGAAGGTCGCCCTTGTCCTCCGTAAAGCAATGGGCCTTCTTGGAATCACTCTCCCCGAGAGGATGTAGTTCCGTACAGCATTCCCTGAAGATGTAGTCCTTCAGGTATACTCTGAAGATGTAGTCCTCCCGGTACCCGTACGGCATACCCTGAAGATGTAGTCCTCCCAGCACCCGTACGGCATACCCTGAAGATGTAGTCCTCCCAGCACCCGTACGGCATACCCTAGGGCAAAAACTTGCCCTGGGGTATGCTGTACCTGCCCTCCGCCGTCGGAATTCACCCACACGGCCCCACATCATCCGCCAACTGTACACCAAATTACAATTTTTCCCCATTTTCCTGCACATTGATGTACGCACCGTACACCAATTTACAATTTTTGGCCGTTTTCCTGCACTTTCGTGTACGTCCCGTACCATCCCACACGGACGTTGTGCGGTAGGTGTCATTTTAGAGGGTACACCCACCGCAACCGAAATTGACAATTACCTGATTATCATCACATTACCGGAAACAATCGCGGTAGGTGTCCCCCCTATCTGGATACCTACCGCAGCAGGGTTGCAGACGACGAGGGAAAAAGGCGGCGGAGGGAGAGGTGGCGAAGGAGGTGCGGAGCGACGGCGGAGGGGAGGGGCGTGAAGTGTAATGCGCTGATTTTGAGCGTGTTGCACAAAAGAGGGGTATCGAAAACCGACACCCCTCTTTTGTGTAATAGATTGTATTTCAACGTTTTACAGTTCACGCTCGATGTCGGGAGCGGAGCCGGGACCACCGCGGCCGCAGCTGCGGGGTTCGCCGGTGGGCGGGGGGAAATGGCGGCGGGGCGTTGGGTGACGAAGGAGGTGCGGAGCGGGGAAATTGGTTTTTCCGGCCCCGTCCGGAAAAATAATTTCCTCCGCGCAGCAGGGCCGCCGCCGCAGGGCCGTGGGCAAAAAGGGGTGGTTTTGCCTATGAGGAGGGGGCTAAATAATTATTATCAAAAATTTAGTAAAAAATTATTGCATTTCAATAAATAATATTATATTTGCAGAAACAATATACTTTTTCTGATATGATTGCAACTTGGTGGGCGGGGCTGAGCCTCGCGATGAAATTCCTCTGGGGAATTACTCTTACTGCAACTCTGATCTTCATCATCCAGAGCATCCTTACTTTCATCGGTGCGGACGCTTCGGGCGATATGGACCTTGACGTTCCTGACGGAATTGACGGGGTGGACGGGATGGACGCAGTTGATGGAGTAGGGGGTGGAGCGAACCTCTACACATTCCGTAACTTCGTAAACTTCTTCCTCGGATTCGGATGGAGCGCGATCCTGCTTGAACCAAAGATTAAGTCGAAGGTACTGCTGATCTTCGTTTCGGTTCTCGTCGGTATCCTTCTGGTGACCCTTGTTATGCTGCTGTTCCGCTGGCTCAGTTCGATGCAGCAGAGCGGAAACATCAATGTCAGGACCTCTGCTGTCGGATGTACCGGGAAATGCTATCTAGCTATCCCTGCGGCTCGCGAGGGAGAAGGAAAGGTCCAGATTTCCATCAACAACTCCGTCCGGGAATATAACGCCGTGACAGAAGGCGATGCAATCCCTACCGGAGCGTCAATCAAAGTTATCGACGTAGTGAACAACAACACCCTCCTTGTCGAGGGCTCTGAACCCTACGCCATATAGTTCCCGAACCATATGCCATATAATCTCTAAAACATTAATATTATGCCTTCACAGATTACCCTTATCATTATCATTGTTGCTGTCCTGTTCGTTACGCTCGCTGCAATCCTGAAGCGCTATCGCCGCTGCCCCTCTGACAAGATCCTTGTGGTCTACGGTAAGACCGGCCGCAAGTCCTCCGCAAAGTGTATCCACGGCGGCGCAGCCTTCATCTGGCCCGTATTCCAGGACTATGCATATCTGGACCTGAAGCCTATCTCAATCGAGTGCAACCTTCAGAACGCCCTTTCCAAGCAGAACATCCGTGTGGATGTTCCCTGCCGCTTCACCGTTGGTATCAGCACTGAACCTGAAGTCATGACAAATGCAGCGGAGCGCCTTCTCGGGATGTCCCCGGACAGCATCCAGAGCGTTGCTACCGATATCCTCTTCGGACAGCTCCGTCTTGTGATTGCCACGATGGACATCGAGGAAATCAACTCCGACCGTGACAAGTTCCTTGCAAGCGTCAGCGCAAACGTCGAGGCGGAACTCCGCAAGATAGGCCTCAAGCTTATCAACGTCAACGTCACCGATATCCGCGACGAATCCGGCTATATCGAGGCCCTTGGTAAGGAAGCCGCCGCGAAGGCTATCAACGATGCAAAGAAGAGCGTCGCTGAGCAGAACCGTTACGGTGAGACCGGAAAGGCCAATGCTGACAAGGATACCCGTGTGAACGTCGCCGCAGCGGATGCTGACGCCGTCAAGGGTGAGAACAACGCAAAGATTGAAATCGCAAACTCCGACGCTCTCCGCCGCCAAAAGACTGCTGAGGCTGACCGTCTTGCCGTTGCGGCAGAAAAGGTCCAGGCCGCGAAGGCGCTCGAGGAAGCATACCAGAGCGAACGCGACGCTGAAATGGCCCGTGCTGAGAGGGAAAAAGCTACCCAGCAGGCAAATATCGTCGTCGCTGCTGAAATCGACAAGCAGAAGAAAATCATCGAGGCCGAGGCTGAGGCTGAGCAGGCCCGCCGCAAGGCAAAGGGTGAGGCTGACGCCATCTACGCAAAGATGGACGCACAGGCCCGCGGTATCTTCGAGGTCCTCACCAAGCAGGCTGAAGGTTTCCAGCACCTCGTCGGCGCCGCTGAGGGCGATGCCTCAAAGGCTGTCCTCATGATGATTGCAGACAAGCTCCCCGAACTCGTCAAGACCCAGGTCGAGGCCGTCAAGGGCATCAACATCGACAAGGTGACCGTATGGGACGGAGGCTCTTCCGTAAACGGAAAGACTGCGACTTCCAACTTCATCTCCGGTATGATGCAGTCCGTACCTCCGCTCCAGGATTTGTTCAAGATGGCAGGAATGGACCTTCCTTCATATCTGAAGGGCCAGACCGCAGCCGATAACCAAGAAGCACAGGCGAAGGAGTAACCCGTTATGGCTATAGTTATAAATGTAGACGTGATGCTGGCCCGAAGGAAGATGTCTTCCCTCGAGTTGGCATCCAAAATAGGGATAACCCCGGCAAACCTCTCCATCCTCAAGTGCGGGAAGGCCAAGGCTCTGAGACTCACGACCCTTGACGCCCTGTGCAAGGCTCTGGACTGTACGCCTGGTGACATCCTCGAATACGTACCCGACAATGAGAAAGTTTAAATTTATCCTCGCGGCGGCCGCCCTTGCAGTCCTTGCCGCTGCTGGCTGCCGTCCGTACGAAAGTGTGGGCGGAGACCCCCTGAAAGCCAGGATCTATACCCTTGACAACGGTCTGAAGGTGTATCTGACCGTAAACAAGGACGAACCCCGTATCCAGACTTACATCGCAGTCCGCTCCGGCGGAAAGAATGACCCCGCAGACAACACCGGACTGGCCCATTACCTCGAGCATATGATGTTCAAGGGGACGGAGCAGTTCGGAACCCAGGATTACGAGGCGGAAAAGCCCCTTCTCGAGCAAATCGACAACCTGTTCGAGGAGTACAGGACGATTACGGACCCCGTGGAGAGGCTTGCCTTCTACCACAGGATCGACTCCGTCAGCTACGAGGCCTCGAAGCTTGCGATCCCCAATGAGTACGACAAGCTTATGTCCATAATCGGAGCCTCCGGCACCAACGCCTATACCTCCAACGACGTTACCTGCTACGTGGACGAGATTCCTTCGAACCAGATTGACAACTGGGCGAAAATCGCTGCGGACCGCTTTATGAACTGCGTATTCCGCGGATTCCACACTGAGCTGGAAGCTGTTTATGAGGAGAAGAATATGGGCCTCAGTTCCGACAGCGAGAAGATGTTCGACGCCCTTGATTCGATGCTCTTCGTGAACCATCCTTACGGCACCCAGACCGTGATCGGTACGCAGGAGCACCTCAAGAATCCGTCCCTGAAGGCGATCCGCTATCAGAAGGATACGTATTATGTCCCCAACAATGTCGCTGTCTGTATGTCCGGAGACTTCAACCCCGACGAGGTCATAAAGATTATCCGCAAGTACTTCGGACAGTGGAAACCCAACCCGGACCTTCCTGAATTCACATTCGAACCCGAAGAGCCCATCACAACCCCCAAGGTCAAGGATGTCTATGGACCTGAGGCTGAGTATATCGCCCTTGCGTGGAGGACTCCCGGAGCCTCTTCCAAGGAAAGTGACCTTTCGCAGATTGTCTGCTCCGTCCTGACTAACGGAATGGCCGGTCTTATCGACCTTGACGTCATCCAGAAGCAGGCGGTTCTCGACGCCGGAGGTTTCGCATATGACCGTACGGACTATGGAATGTTCCTTCTGGAGGCCTTCCCCAAGGAGGGACAGTCCCTCGAAGAGGTTCGTGACATCATCCTTGCGGAGGTTGCAAAACTCCGGGACGGAGACTTCCCCGAGGAACTCGTAACCGCTTCCGTCAACAACTACAAGCTCAGGGAGATGAGCTCCCTCGAGCGCAACAGGTCCAGGGCTGACAAGTTCGTTGACAGTTTCATCAACGGGACATCCTGGAAGGATGAGGTCGGAAAGATAGGGCGGATTGAAAAAGCGACGAAGGAAGACATCGTGAAATGGGCGAATGAGTATCTCCGCCCCGAGAGCTATGCCATCGTGTACAAGCATATCGGCGTTGATACTTCCATCAAGAAAATCGACGCGCCGAAGATCACCCCCATCGTCACGAACCGTGACAAGCAGAGCGAATTCCTGAAGGCAATCGCCGCTTCGGAGGTTGCTGAGATTGAGCCTGTATTCGTGGACTTCTCGAAGGATCTTACGATTGAACCCTATGAGGGGACGGAAATCCTTTACAAGAAGAACGAAAAGAACGACATCGGCACCCTGACGCTCCGCTTCGACCGCGGTACTGACAATGATCCGATGCTGGAGCTCGCCTCATCCTATATCGACTATCTTGGAACGGAGGAACTCTCAGCGGAGGATATCGCTTCGAAGATGTACTCGCTTGCCTGCCACTTCTCCTTCAGGGTCGGCGGCAACACAACGGACATCTCCGTAACCGGACTTGATGAGAACCTCCCCGAGGCGCTCTCGATGCTAGAGTCCCTCGTTCTCGAAGCAAAGGCCGATGATGCTGTCCTCGAGACCCTCAAGGCCGATATCATCCGCTCCCGCGCAGACTCCAAGCTCAACCAGAGGGCCTGCAGCGGCGCTCTCCAGAGCTATCTTATCTATGGGCCCGAGTATATCAAGAACGGAACCCTCTCGACGGAAAAGCTTATCGCCGCAACTTCCGACGAGGTTTTAGGAACGCTCCGTGACCTCTACGGATGCAAGCACAGGATCCTCTACTATGGGTCTTCATCCCTTTCAAAGGTCAAGGGGACCCTCGCCGCTTCCCATAAGATTTCCCCGGACGCTCCCGCCCTCCGGAAAACTTATCCAGTCAAGCAGTTCACTCCTTCCACTGAGGTCCTTGTCGTCGATTACAACGCACCCCAGTTCAACTATGTCCAGTATTCTGACAGGGGAGAGTCCTTCGATATCGCGGAGGCTGCAAAGATCGCCCTCTTCAACGAATACTACGGAGGCAGTATGAATTCGATAGTATTCCAGGAGATGAGAGAGTCAAGGGCCCTTGCCTATGGAGCCGGCGCCTGGCTCAGCGAGCCTTACTACGCTGCTGACACCTATTCCTTCAGGGCCTATATCGCCTCCCAGAATGACAAGCTCAGGAAGGCTGTCGAAGGCTTCGACGAAATCATCGAGGACCTCCCGGAGGCTGAGGAGAACCTCCAGATTGCAAAGTCAGCGATCCTGTCGAGGCTCCGCACCCAGCGTACTATCGGAATCTCCGTCCTTTACAGCTACCTGAGCGCCCGTGAGCTTGGACTTGACTATCCCAAGGACAAGGCTGTCTACGAAGGCGTCGGGGCTCTTGGAATGGAAGACCTCCTGAAGACCCACGAGGAATGGGTCAAGGGACGTACCTATCATTATTCGATACTTGGACGTACCTCTGACCTGGATATGCCTTTCCTCAGGACTCTCGGTCCCGTCCGTATGGTCTCCCTTGAAGAGATATTCGGGTATTAGGATTACTCTCCGACAGTAAAACTTACGGAAACACTTGCACCGTCACCGTCAACAGCGGTGACGGTGTGTTTTCCGGGGGAGGGTGCGAGGCGGATTTCGTGAATGAAACGTGTTTCCCCGACGTAAGACTGGTCAAGATGCCACCATACTGTTGCTCCGGGGCGTCTGTGGGCAAGGCGGAAGACCGCGCCTTCGACTGAGCCTCCAAGCTGGCGTGGAAGGAAAACCGTAGTCCCTGGGGCGGGATAGATGAATTCCATTACTGCGCCTTGCCGCGAGGAAGCGCCCCTGTACTCCGGGTGATGGGGCTTGTAGTACCATTCCATTGCGGGAGTAAGCGTGAATTCCCCTCCGTCGTGATATGGGCAGGTATCGGCCTCCCGGGCGGCTTTCGGGAGGAAAAGGCTTTCAGCGTCCGGACATTCGGGCCCTGCCGGGAATCCGGAATCCGGACATACTTCCACATAGACACCTTCTCCCTCCGGATACTCGGGGAACCACAGCTTCGCCTCCGGAAGAAGGTTAAGGATATCGAACAGCACCGGACCGGCCGCACGGGCCCCCGTAAGTCCCGGCACCCCGTGCCCGTCAGCATTTCCGGCCCATACCCCTATCGTATATCGCGGAGTCATCCCTACGGCCCAGGCATCCCTGAACCCATAGCTGGTCCCGGTCTTCCAGGCCGCCTTTCTCACGGAGCGGATAAGTCGCCAGTCGAGCTGGTCCGGACGGTTGACTTCCTCAAGGGCGTGGAGGGTATACCACCTTGCGACAGGGTCTTTTATCGGAGACGTTCCCCTCACGAAGTCGCTGTAGGCCTTTGTTACCTCGTCAAGCCGCGCCTCTCCGCCTCCGAGAATCAGTGAGAGCCCATAGTGCGAGGCCCCGCGCGTAAACGTACTCATTCCGCACTCCCCGAGGAGCGAATGGAATTTCTCGATACCGTAGTTTCTCAGAAGGAAGACGGACGGGACGTTAAGCGAACGGGCGAGGGCTTCGTCCGCGTGGACCGCCCCGTAGAACTGGCGGTCGAAATTCTCCGGAGCGAAACCTCCGAGATTAACCGGGACGTCAGGAAGAAGAGTCCGTGGAAGAATAGTTCCCGCTTCGAGTGCAGCAGCGTACAGGAAGGGTTTCAGGATACTTCCGGTGCTTCTTGGAGACGCCGCGATATCTACATCCATCCCGGGACGCTTCCTTTCCCCGTCAGCATTCCCGACATAGGCGACAATCTCCCCGTTCTCATTGTCCATTACGACAACGGCAAGGTCCGCAATCCCTTCCAGGGCCATTTCCCTCGACCGCCGGGATGCGCTTTCCTCAATCGCTTTCTGGAACGGATAGACTATACCGGTTCGGGTTCTTTTCCCCTTCGGGCAGCGCTCTACATAGTGGGAGGCAAGCGATGGCAGCGGAAGAGGGGCTCCCGGAAGCGGCTCTTCCACTGCGGATCCGTATGTGTCCATATCAATGTCTCCGTGCTCGAGCAGCCTCTCCAGAAGGCGGTTCCGCTTCAGGAGAAGATCGTCCCTGTTCTTTCCCGGGTGCATCGAGGAGGGGGAGTTCGGAAGGACGGCAAGAGTCGCCGCCTCCGCCCACGTCAGATTCTCCGCACTGGCCCCGAAGTATCTCCACGAAGCGGCTTCAAGGCCCACGACATTGCCCCCGAACGGGGCGTGGGCGGCATAGAGGGCAAGGATTTCGTCCTTGGATAAGCGTAGCTCCAGACGGGTGGCAAGGACCGCTTCGATTATCTTCTGATAGAGAGTCCTCCTTTCCTTTCCCCTTGAAAGGCGGATGACCTGCATCGTAATGGTACTTCCGCCGCTTACGACGTGGCCGGCCCTGATATTGTCACGGACAGAACGGAAGATTGCGAGGGGATCCACTCCGGGATGATAGCGGAAATGCCTGTCCTCGAACTGGATAAGGGCCCTCTTGTAGCGGTCCGGTACGGTGTCGGAGGGAGGGAAGCGCCACTGCTGGTCATCAGCGATTCTGGCGCCGAGGAGTTCTCCCTCCGCGCTTTCAACGACGGTAGAATACGGTACGTTTTTAAAGAGGTCCCGCGGCAGGCATATGAGCCACAGCCCCGCGAGGACCCCTGTTATTATGATCAGAATTGTTCCCTTCCGCCGCTTCACTTTACAACGACGGCGGTTCCGGTCACGGTAGAAGCGCTTATTGAAGGCTCGTACATAGCGCTGCAGGTTACTGCAGGAAGAACGAAGCTGCCTTCATAAGCCGCCCTTAGATTCAGGGTAAAGGTCTTGAACCTCCCTTCAGGAAGGGCGAAGAACCAGTCTGTCCTGAGATCACGTATATCCTTGTAGTCGTATCCTTCGGCATCGCTGCCGGTGAGGAGCCTGTCGTTGAGTATTTCCCATCCGGAGGGAATTGCCATACTCAGCGCAATCTGCTCGAGAGCCCTTCCGGCGAGAAGGTTGGTGACCTTGACGACGGCCTTGAAGCGTGTTCCCTGCTTAATGGAGGAGGGATTGAGGTCCGCTCCCTTTTCGTCCGTATACTTGACTTCGAGACGGAGTCCGTTCGATTCCGCCTTTTTGACAGGTTCCCTGGAAACCGTGACGACGGTTCCGTAAAGCGGGCCGCCGGTGGTGTTGACTACGGTAGTATCGGCCTTGACGGATGTGCTCGTGAGGGACTTTTCAGCAGTTCCTACGGACTTGTAAAGTTCGCTGAAGGCGATGGCGGCGAATGCGCTTTCCTGAGTGGACATATACCTTTCGGGGAGGGATTCGCGGGCAAGGTCAACGGCTTCGGATACATTTCCGGTCCGGACGAGGGATTCAATTGCGATACAGCGGTCCCTGAGCGAAGAACCGTAGGTCAGAACGTCCGGTGTATATTCCGGGAACTGTTTGCCTATACCTTCAAGGACAGACTTCGCGGGGGCAGTCCTTCCCGTCACGGCGAAGGCGCTCGCAAGCATCCAGCGGGCCCTGTCTCCTATTTTGCCGTTCTCCTTGAGACGGTTCATAGAGGAGATTTCCGCATCGCCTGCGACTGCGAGAGTATAGAGGCGGAACGCTTCGTCAAGAGCCGTGTACTCATTCTGAGCGGAGCTCCTGAAGCTTTGTGTCTGGCGCTTCTGATAGCGTTTCCAGCTCCTCAGGACACCGTCGCTGACTTCAATTCCCTCCTTGGACGCTTCGCTGAGGAAAAGGCCCGCCATCGAGCTTACCCAGCTGTCGGATTTTCCTCCGTCCCAGTAGCTGAATCCTCCGTCTGAGGCCTGGCGGGAATAGAGTTTCCTCACCAGCGGAGGAAGGAGTTCACGGGCCTCGGCTGCATCCTTTGGGCTGAGAAGAGGTATGAGCCTAAGAATCGCTATACCCCGGGCGCTGAGCTGTTCGCTGCACTCGAAAGGATAGTTCTTCATATTCAGATACAGGGACTTCGCATCGATATCCGGGAATCCCGCGATGGTGAGAGTCCGTCCCGGGCCGCCGGGGATATCTATGGACCCGTCTTTTTCGAGGACGAAGCGTTTTACGCTGACGGTCTCGGGATTAGGGTTCATAACTGGGAGAGAAAGGGTTTCGGATGCCTTGTATCCGTTCCCTGAGGCAACTACGCTGATAGTCGCAGTGCCTTCTCCTGTTGCCTTGAGGCGGAAGGTTGCCGTCTTGTCAGAGCCGTCGCTGAATGAAACCTTTCCGGAGGCGTTGCCATCGATGGAGACCGGGCCTTCAGCTTTGAGGGTGACCGTAGCGCCTTTCACGCCGTCTTCCATCGCGAATACATTCACCGGGACGGAGAATTCCTCGCCGGTACCGACCATTCTCGGGAGAGTGGTCACGACCATAAGGGGATTCCTTACCGGAACGGTTTTGTCTGTGCTGCCGAAACTGCCGTCGTGGGCCGCGACAAGCATTACGCGTACGCTTCCCACATACATAGGCAGCGTGAATGTTAGTACGTCAGTGCCTTTGGAAAGGGTCTTCGGGCCCTGGAATACCACTACCGGATTGAAGCGGTTGTCCTTTCGGGCGGACCTGATGGCGTCTTCGTCTCCTCCGATCGAAGCGAGAGGGGTGAAACGGCCGCTGAATGCTCCCACGACCTTGTCGTACATATCCCAAGTCGTGACGGCAAGGGCTTCGCTCTTAGCCATTACGGTCCAGGGATCCGGGGTCTTGAAGGCGGTAAGGTCAAGAAGACCTTCATCGACGATGGCGAGGGTGTATGTCATAGGCTTTCCGCTCTTTTCACTGACTTTTATCTTGAAAGCCTCTTCCGGATGGATTACATCGGGAACGGTGATGACGGGCTCGAGATGGGCCTCGGGGTTCTCGACCTTGATTCTTTGGACACCGTACAGGCGGATGGGAAGGTCGTTGACGGTATTCCCGTAGGGCTGGAGCAGAGTTACGTTGACGTAGATATTCGGGACCATATCGGCTGTCACGGTGAAGGTCCACGGAGTATCCTTGTCCGACGTGGATACCCACTCGCGGCTGATGATTCCGGCGGAGTTCTCGAGGGAGATGAGCGCCTCTCCTCCGGGGGCGGCGGGGATATAGACGGTCGCCTTTTCGCCTGCGTTATAGACGGGTTTGTCGCTCGAGAGCGTAATCATCGTGAGGGATTCCGGATCCTGACGGAGGGCGCGGCCCCTGTATTCAGGCCAGTCCACGTCAAAGCTCCTGCCGCTGACGTGGCCGGAAGCCGTGTCGCGAACAAGGATCAGGTACCTTCCCCACGAAGGATAGTCTTCCCTGAAGCTGATGGATGAATCAGAGGTTCCGGAAACGATGTTTCCTGAGGAGACTGTGGTCACGGAACTGCCGTTCACATAAGAGTCCAGGTCTCCGCCGGGATTCTCCCACCACCAGTTCCACCCGGTCTTGAATATCCGGTATTCCAGACGGTGGCCCTTGACTCGGTTCCCGTTCGCATCGAGAACGGCTATCTTTATGCTATGGTCTTTGTCTGTCTCGAGATAGTCCCCGTCCGGAAGACGGATGCCAACGTATGAGCTGTAGGGGGAATAGGGGAGTGTAAGGGTAGTGAAGCTCTGGTCGCCGCCGCTTTCCTCGACGGAGGTCACGATGAACGCCCGGAGCATTCCGGGGGCGCCCTGGGCCTCAGGAAGCGTTATGGGGACAGAGATGTCTCCGGAAGGTTTGAGCTTTGTGTCGTAGAGTTTGTGCTCTGCGAATGTGAAGTTCGACGAAGGGTCGTTGAAACTGTATTTCTCAAATCCTTTGAAGGGGCTTCCGCTCATCCGGCGCAGGGTCATATCCGCCCTTGCGGGAGAGGATCCGGCGGGACTTCCGGTCAGCCAGTCTGCGGAGGTCTTTACGCTTATGTTCTTTCCGGCCTCGAGGATGTCAGGGTAAGAAGTGCTTATCTTCAGGCGGTTAGCCTTTACGGTCTCGATATGAAGAGTCTTGTGGAAGGAACTGCCTCCGACTTTCACATAGGCGTTCCAGTAGCCGGTAGGGTCATCTTCCCTGGTAGGGATGTCAAAGCTGTAGAAGCCGTCCGTTCCCTTTTTGACCTGTTTGGCGTAGAACTGTCCGGAAGGGGAATAGACCTCGAGGGTTGCGGGATGTCCGGCGGGAAGGCTCTTGCCCTTGTCGGAGAGAATCATTGTAAGGTGGACTGTATCGCCCGGGCGCCAGACCCCTCTCTCCCCGTACAGGAATGCCTTCAGGCCTTCTTTTATGACCTCGCCGCCTGTGTCGAAGCGGCTCATCGACCTTTCTGAACCGATGCCGGTCTTAAGATATGCGATGCTTCCGCCCGCCTTTGCGACTACGGCGAAGGGCTTATGCGAAATCTTGATTTCGGCCAGTCCGTTCCCGTCGCTCTTCCCCGTGCCTATGCTCTGGAGCTGGAAGTCGAACACTTCGATCGAGGCGCCGGGAACCGGCTTTGCGGACACAAGGTCAGAAACCGCCACCCATAGCCTGTCGCCCCCGGCGTAATCGGCCATAAGGCCCAAGTCGGAAGCAATCAGCTGGACATACGGGAACCTGTCGGAGTCCATATAGTACGAGGGCTTGGTAGGGTCTTCCGCGTCCTTCCATTTGTACTCAGACCAGTCGTAGTCGTTGTCCCAGTAGTAGGGAGACTGTTTGTCCCACTCCGCTTCATCCTCCGGGGACGGCTTTCCGTCCAGGGCGGAAACGCTCCTCAGGGGCTCTTTGCCGCCATACAGGCTCTGGTCCAGCCTGAAGCCTATACGTATATTGTATATAGCCCCGGGCTCCTGGCGGAGAAGGCCGCTGAGATCAATTGAGTGGTCATTCCATTTGTGGAGGTCCTTGGATGCGTCCAGAGGAATATCCCCCTTGTAAACAAGGCGTCCTGAACGGCGGAGTTCGCTCCTTCCTCCAAGGTAATTGTCCTGGAGGAACATAAGGACATTCTTCTGATAAATCTTGACAATGCGGACTTCGACCGCGCTGAGGTTGACGGCGCGGAAGGGAAGGATCAAATTGCTCCTGTCAGGGAGAATGTTTCCGGAAAGGGGGATCTGGACCGCCGGTTTTTCCTCCGCAGTGGAGAAGCGGCGGACAAAATCGCTCCCAAGAGTCTCTCCGGCGGCATTCTTTATGTTAGCGTCAAGGGTAAGGGTGATCTCTTCCTTCCTTCCCTCGAAGCTGATTCGAAGAAGGCTGTCTTTGACGTCCAGATAGCTCCTCGATACGCCATCCAGTTCCACCATTCCCTTTGTCGATGCATTTACGGGAGCGCCGTTGAAAACGATATCAATGTGATTGTCAGACAGGGAGAGAGTCTTCACGGAAAAACCATCCGACGTGATCTCTTCGACGGGCTCCGCTTCCGGCTCGGTTTTCCTTACGGTGATACCGAAGTCGAACGTCTCCGGGGCTTCGGCGATGAGTTTCCCGAGGTTCAGGGAGATGGCATATGTCTGACCGGCCTTGAGCGCGCCTTCAGCGGGGAGAAAACTAACCGATGCGGTATTGTTCCACTTGACGGTACCATCGAGCGGCGGCTGGATCCGAAACAGTCCTTCCGTCGGGAACTCCCCGGTAAGGTCGTTTGTGAAATCAACACGGATTTCGGTTTCTTCGCCCACAATCCCGCCCGTATATGCCTTGATATACTCCGCATAAACGGCCGCATCAGGCGTTTTGGATGCATTTTTGTGTCCGCAGGCGGAAATTAGGATAGCAAAAAGGACAATAAGCCCTGATAGTCTGAATCTCGTAAGAAAACTGCCCATAACCTATAATATTGCAATTGAACAAATATAATCTTTTTTTACTATATTTGTACTCGAGAAACAACCATTAATTCAATACCTATGCTAAAAAACAATTTCTTTGGGGCATTGGCTCTTTGTGCCGTGTTCGGATTCGTCTTTTCCTGCACTCCCCAGCAGTCAGAACTTACTGTTGACAATCTGAAACAGGAGGCTCAAGTCGTTGGAAAAGTCACTTATGACAGCGGATATCTCTGGGAAGGGGGTATGATTGTATCTTATTCCAACTGGCTCCCAGCCTCTGACGTCGAAGTTATTGCAAGGATCCCCTATTCCAATATCGGCGGATCTTCGGCTAAGGGCGATTATACCGTTACGACCAAGACGGATGCTAACGGGAAATATAGCATTAAAATTCCTGTCGGAGCGACCGGAGTCAACGTTTCATTAAGCGCCCTTCCTTTTTACAAGGATAAGCACGTCCTTAACGGCGAGGGAAAGGATGCCACCGTATCCGGCGCCCTTTATAACAATTCTACGAATCCCGGCGTATATGTCCAGTCCGGCGAAATCAAGACGGCAAATATCACTGTGACCAGTAACGCAGTATTCGGAGACTGAGCTTATGAAAAAGATTATCATCATTCTAACATCGGCCTTGTGTCTTCTCCTCTGGCCCGCCTTCGGACTTAGGGCCCAGGATTCCGGGGAGTATCTCCCCGAGGAAGGAGATTGGGCGATTTCCGTGAGCGCAGTCCCGATGCTCACTTATGTGGGCCAGTTCTTCAACGGCACCGCCGGCAATGCTCTCAATGAGTTCGCCGCCCAGCCATACCTGAACAATGATGTCAATACCGGCGCCTTTGCCCAGCTTACTCCGCTGGCTTCCGTCGTCGTCCGTTATATGATTTCGGATGAGAAGGCCTTGAGGATCAATGCCGGATGGCTTTTCTCCAATGATGTGAACAACTTCTATTCCCGCGATGATGCGGCCGTGACGGAGAACCCCCTTTCCCAGGCCAAGGTTATCGATACCCGCAAGGACCGTCGTAACGGTTTCAGCCTTATGGCAGGATTGGAACGCCGCGTTGGAAAGCGTCGTATCCAGGGTGTTTTCGGCGGTGGAATTCTCCTTGCCGCACAGACTCGGAGCTCCGTCTATTCCTATGGCAATGCCATCACGCAGTACAACCAGACTCCTACATCTTCCAACGGAGGAGCAATGGCTGTTCCGGCAAATCTTGCCGCGGCATATGCATCGATGCGCTATCTTGATGTCCATAATGCGAACCGTGACCACTATGCCGGACTGGTCGGTTTTGCCGGAATCGAATGGTTCTTTACCCCGAAGATTTCCATAGGAGGCGAGGTTAACGTCGCCGCTGTATACAGCTCTCGCGCAATCCAGTCTTACACCGCCGAGGGCTTTAATTCTCTTACCGGCGAAGTGGACACCTGGACCCAGCTCACTGCCCCCGGCTCCCGTGGATTCGACTTCGGAACTGGAAATGTCGGTGCGAATATCAGCCTAAGCTTTTATTTTTAATGGAACGGAGTGCACAAAAATAGGAGGGGGCTTGGGGGATACATCCCCCTCTAAAAAAACGGAGTGCACAAAAAGAGGTCGACCCTTTTTAGTCGACCTCATTTTCTTTAATGCTTTAGGCAAGGCGTAGATGACGCTCAGGCAGCAACCGCCGGCGGACGTGTCCACCCCCGGACACGGGCAGGGGGAGGGGCCCGCAAGATACGAGTTCCGCGCCAGCGGGACGAAGGAGATTG